>WNGA01017705.1_pt1 | contig 13910 bp, 12 predicted proteins | sample 5400061 | NCBI WGS metagenome assembly WNGA01 (sample SAMN13153366, study PRJNA577476) | soil metagenome | isolation source: 100 cm soil or saprolite under grassland replicate 2 | place: USA:California | collected 2016-06-15 | reverse complement strand
GTACGGCTGCGACGCGCTGCGCTTCACGCTGGCGACCGGCGGCGCGGCCGGGGCCGACTTCCGGCTTTCGGACGAGCGGCTGGAGGCGGGGAGGAATTTTGCAAACAAGATATGGAACGCGTCCAGATTCGTCATCACGAATCTGGACGGGGAACAGGGAACAGGGAACAGGGAACATGAGAGAGATGGAGCCGGGCAGGGTGCGGTAGTCGCGCTGGAGGATAGGTGGATATTGTCGCGGTTGGAGGCTGCTGCGGCTGAGGTGAACAAGCAGCTGGGCGCGTTCCAGATCAACGAGGCCGGACGCGCGCTGTACGACTTCTTCTGGGGCGATTATTGCGACTGGTACCTGGAGATGGCGAAGGTGCGGCTGAAGGCAGGCGATGCGACCGCGCTGCCGGTCCTGCTGGAGGTGCTGGAGTCTAGCCTGCGGCTGTTGCACCCGTTCATGCCGTTCGTGACGGAGGCGGTGTGGCAGGAGCTGAGGGACTCAGGACGCAAGACTCATGATTCGGGACAGGCGGGATTGTCCGAGGCGCTGATTGCGGCACCGTTTCCAATGGGTAACGGGGAGCTGGACCGCGAGTCCGAAAAGCGCATTCAGACGGTGATCGATGTTGTGCGCGCGATCCGGAACATCCGGGCGGACCGGGGCGTCGATCCCGGCCGCTACGTGGAGGCCTACATCTCGAGCGATGGAGCGCTTCCTACGCTGGAGGCGGCGCGGCCGATGTTGGAGGCGCTGGCGAGGGTACGGCCTCTACATTTGGTTTCCGACGCGGCGGAGACGCCTCGCACAGCCGTTGCGTCGACGGTGCTATCAGAGGCCCAGGTGGTGTTGCCGCTGGCGGGGATGATCGACGTCGAGGCGGAGCGGTCGCGGCTGTCGGCGCAGCTGGCAGAGGCGGAGGCGGAAGGGCGACGACTGGAGGGAAAGCTCGCCAACGAGCAGTTCCGGTCGAAGGCGCCGCGCGAGGTTGTGGCGCTGGAGGAGGAGAAGCTGGCGACGGCGCGAGGACGAGTGGACGGGCTGCGGGGGCGCCTGCGGGAACTGGGGTAGGCGGCAGCGAATAGGGAGCGAATATGCGAATCGGGGTCCCGATGCGCGCTCGGAGTGTACGAGCAGTTGGCGGCCCCGACGCTGACTAAATTGTCGCTGTCTTACGGCACCAGGCGGGTCACCTTCCAAGCGGGGCGGCTGTAGGCAGTGATTACGCCGATTTCCTCGAGGAAACTCATGAATTTTGCGCCGGCATGCTGAAGTAGCCGCTTACGGTGAGGGCTCTGTAGGGCCTGCGCGTGCGCGTCTGCGGGCAGGCCGAGCGTTGTGTAGACGTCCGGACTGATGATCTGGCTGACGACCACGCTGGTGATCAGGGGGGTGGCGACGATCGCGCGCAGACGCTTGTGCGCGGGCAGATTTGGAAAGTTCGCGAGATGCGAGTGGGCGTAGGAGATGTGGCGCGCCTCCTCGATGACGTGGATCTGGCTGATGCGGCGCACGGTGGGATGGACGTCAGGATTGGTCATCGCGCTGCGGTTGAAGTAGTCCATCAGCTCCTCCGCGGCCAGGATGCCGATGAAGACGGTGGCACTCGGCATGGCTTCTTTCATGAGATGGCCGCCCCATTTCGCCCACCAGCGCACCGGGTAGAAGGGCGCACCCGACCTGCGGATGAACTCGCCGAACATCGTCGAGTGGTGGCATTCGTCGGCGACCTCGTGCAGCATGAAGCGGAAGTTGGGGTCTTGCGGGTTCGCGTCGTAGAGGTAGTCGAGGAACTTGTGCTTGAGGATGTTCTCGAACCAGATGCCGCTGGCCATTGCGCTGGCGGCTTCGTGCAGACTGAGTCGGACCTTCTCCTCGCGGCTGAGGGCGTCGTAGATGGAAGTGCCGTAGAGAGAGATGTCCGGCTCGGGTAGATAGAAACGCTCGAGGTCGAATGGCTCCTCCCAGTCGATGTCATTGATGGGATCGAACGACTTCTTTGCGGCGGCTTCGCTGAGGCGTTCGGCTAGGGCGGCGTGCATTTTTCTTCCTCCTTCGATGTGAGCCGAGTCTTAGTCCTTCGACTTAATCCTGGTGATCACTGTCTCGACTGCCTCCTGCAGGTACTCCTCCAGATCGTCTACGGGATGGCCGGCCAGCTCGTTGCGGATGAAAGCGGAGAGGACGATGTCGATGAGCTGACGCGCGAGTAGCCGCGCGGAGGAGGGATCAGGCGGCGCCAGGTGAGGCCGGATCACGGACTCATAAGCAGCGGTCCAGCGGTCTACGACCTCACGGAAGACGACCTCTGCCTGCTCCCTGGACGACTGCGCCTCGAGCAGCAGAAACCGGATAAACGCCCGGTTCTCCCGCATGGTGCGGAGGCTTTCGCTGGTAACCAGCGAAAGGGACGTGTCAAGGTCCCGGCCCTCGACGCCGGCCTCGATGGAGTCGATTGCGGCGCGCAGCGGGTGCTCCTCGAGGATCGCGGCGAGTATTTCTTGTTTGGAGGGGAAATAGTGATATAGCAGTCCCTTTGTGGCTTCCAGTTCGAGCGCGATGTCGTCCATGCTGGCGCCCTCGTATCCTCGGCGGGAGAAGAGGAGCAGGCCGGCGTCAAGTATGCGGCGCCGGGTGCGGTCTGCGCGTCTCTGCCGGATGGGCGTTCGAGCAAGAGCCATACCGGAGAGTATGAAACATACCTGACGGTATGTCAAGCCGGCCGCTGTTAAGTCTGCTCTCTTTGACACTGCGAACGGCCTTTGCTAGCATCCGATTGTGGCAAATGGAACAATTGCCGCCGAGCTGAGGTGACATCCGCTTGATTAGTGACCTGTTCGCCGATTACATCGCGGTCCTCATCGCCACCATCCTCGGTTTCGCGCTCGTCGCTGGCGCGCTCATCGGCAACCGTATCCTGGCGCCGCGACAGCCCACGCGCACGAAGGGCGTGACGTATGAGTGCGGGATGCTGCCGATCGGACGCAGCCGGACGCAAGTGCACTTCCGCTACTACCTGTTCGCGATCCTCTTCCTGATCTTTGACATCGAGGCGGTGTTCCTGTTCCCGTGGGCGGTTACGTTCGTGGACATCGGCGAGCAGGCGTTCTGGGAGATGGTCGTGTTTATCCTGATATTGGGGTTCGGGCTTCTGTACGCGTGGAAGAAAGGGGTGCTGAAGTGGAGCTAGGAGGCTGGACTCAGGACTCAAGACTCAGGACCCAAGCGTGCGGTTGTGGGTAGGTGATCGTGCAAGAACGTAAGCCGATAATCGAAGTCTACGAGGTGCGGGACGACCCGCAGTTGAGCATCAGCGACTCTGTGAAGGCGGAGATCCGCCACGGAGTGAAGTCGCTGGAGCCCACCCCACCGAATCCCTCGCAGGGACGAGCCGCTTACCGGCAGATCCTGCCTGGGATAATGCAGATGCCGGCGGACTGGCTGATCGCCTGGGGCCGCAAGTCATCGCTCTGGCCGCTGACGTTCGGGCTTGCCTGCTGCGCGATCGAGATGATCTCGACGTTCATGGCGCGTCACGACCTCGACCGCTTCGGCATCGTGCCCTGGCCGTCGCCGCGGCAGTCGGATGTAATGATCGTGTCCGGCACGGTGACGAAGAAGATGGCGCCGGCGGTGAAGCTGCTGTACGAGCAGATGCCGAGCCCAAAGTGGGTGATCAGCATGGGCGCCTGCGCCACGAACGGCGGGCCCTACACGCGTTACGACCGCGTGCTCCAGGGAGTGGACAAGATCATCCCGGTAGACGTGTACGTGCCCGGGTGCCCGCCGCGGCCGGAGGCGCTGATGGACGCTTTCCTGGCGCTCCAGAAGAAAATCATGGAGGAGCGAGGGAAGATTGGGAGTGGTTAGGAGGACCGAAGTTGGGGCGTAAGGCCGCGCCCGGCGGCAAGGCGCGCCCAATGAACACCTTCGCAGGAATGCCGTTCACGCCCCTTCCCACAACCAGATTCCTTCGCATCCTTCGGCTCGCGCCTTCGCTTCGCTACGGCGCGGCTCAGGATGAGCGGGAGATGGAGGAGACGTGATCGACCTCAGAATGACAGCCGAGCGGCGCGGCAAGATCGGCAGCGCGTAATGGTGCACGAAGCCGCGCTCCCCGCTTCCGCAGAACCGATCGAGCCCGGGCCGATCGTCCGGCTGCTACAATCCGTCCTTCCAGATGTCGAGTTGGAGATCGGCCGGTCGCCGAAGGATGAGGTCGTTACGATTCGACGCGACGACTTCGTGCGTGTGATGGAGGCGGCGAAGAATGATGAACGGCTGGCGTTCGACTACCTGCGCTGTTTATCGGGGGTCGACTGGCTGACGAGCCTCGAGACCGTCTACCACCTGTATTCGTTCAAGCACGGGCATTCCGTGGCGATCAAGGTGCGCTGTCTGTTCGACGATGCGCATATGCCGACGGTCAGTCACCTTTGGCATACGGCGAACTGGCACGAGCGCGAGACGCGAGAGCTGTTCGGCATCGTGTTCGATGGGCACCCTGACTTGCGGCCGTTGCTGACGGAGGAGGGGCTGGGGTATTACATCATGCGCAAGAGCCACCCTCTGGCCGATATAGAGGAGTGGCAGGAAGACTATCTGAAGACGATCGAAGAGGCGAAGGCGCAGATGGCTGCTGCGACCGGAGTGGTCGCGCCGGTGGACGAGAAGGCGCTGAAGATTCAGCTTGCGCAGCAGAAGGCGGCGGTGATTAAGAAGGTGCGGGACGAGGCGCGATCGAAGGGGCTATCGGCTGAGGATGAGAAAGCGGCCGTGCAAGAAGCGATCAAGGAGTTCGACGAAGAGCACGCGGCACCGCAGGCCGCTCCGGCGGCGGCGCCCGCAAAGCCTGTGGACGAGCGGGCGGCGAAGATTCAGCTCGCGCAGCAGAAGGCGGCGTTGATCACGAAGACTCGCAACGAGGCGCGCGCGAAGGGCCTCTCGCCGGAAGAAGAGCGACAAGTCGTGGCCGAGGCGCTGAAGAAGTTCTCCGAGGAGCAAGAGCAGGCAGCGACGGCACCGGCTCCTGCGGCGGCGGCTCCGCAACCGGCCGCTCCAGCGCAGGACCGGGCGGCGAAGATACAGCTCGCGCAGCAGAAGGCGGCGCTGATCACGAAGACGCGGGAGGAGGCGCGGGCGAAGGGGCTCTCGACGGAGGAGGAGAGGCAGGCGGTGTCGGAGGCACTCAAGCGGTTCGCGGAGGAGCGGGGTGGGTAGAAGTCAGATGCAAGAAGTCAGAGGTCAGAAGTACGGCTGCCGCATGAGAGCGACCTTGAGACGATTGACATCAACGTCAACGTTGGGCCGCAGCACCCGGCGACGCACGGCGTCTTTCGCATGATCCTGACCATTGATGGCGAGCTTGTCATCGATGTCGATCCGGTTATCGGTTACATGCACCGGGGGAACGAGAAGCTGCCGGAGAACTGCGATTACCGGCAGGTGATCGGCTACCACGACCGGACGGACTACCTGGCGCAGTTCAACACGGAGCACTGCTACGTCGAAGCCGTCGAGAGGCTGGCGGGCGTCAAACCGCCGGAGCGCGCTGAGTACATACGTGTGATCCTTGCGGAGATGAACCGGATCGCGAGTCACTTGATGTTCTTCGGCGCTTTCGGGACGGACATCGGTCTATTCGGCACCTCATTCATGTACGCGTTCCGCGACCGGGAGACGATCCAGGACTTCTTCGAGGAGATAACAGGCGAGCGGATGATGTACAACTACTTCCGGCCCGGCGGCGTGGCATGGGACCTGCCTGAGAACTTCGCGAAGCGTTGCACGCAGGTGCTGGGGGCAATCAAGCGCGGCATCGATCAGCTCGACGGGCTGATGATGGAGAACGAGGTGGTGCTGGCGCGATGCCGGGGGTTGAGCCCGGTTACTCCGGAAGACGGCATCAACTGGGGCCTCAGCGGCCCGATGCTGCGCGCGACAGGGCTGAAGCACGACCTGCGGCGGGCAGAGTCGTATTCGATCTATGACCGGTTCCAGTTCGATATCCCGACGGGCAAGCAAGGAGACGTGTACGACAGGCTAGTCGTTAGGCTCGAGGAGATGCGCCAGTCGGCGCGGATCGTAGAGCAGGCGCTTGGTGAGATGCCAGAGGGTCCGATTATGGCGGAGGGGCTGAAGCGCGTGCTGCGCGTACCGGCGGGCGAGGTGTACATGCGCGTCGAGAGCCCACGCGGCGAGTACGGCGTTTACCTGGTGTCGCAGGGGAGCGACAAGCCCTGGCGGCACAAGGTGCGTGGGGCGTCGTTCTCGAACCTTTCGGCGCTGCGGGCGATGTCGGTGGGGAACTACGTTTCGGACGTGATCATCATCCTGGGGTCGATTGACATTGTGCTCTGCGAGGTGGACAGGTGAGGAGCAAGGCGGCTGTCATTCTGAGCGGCAAGCCCGCAGCCAAGCGGGCGATAGCGAAGAATCTCGGCGATCCGTATTCTGTGCCAGGATCAGGCCGCCGAGATTCTTCGCAGCTGGCTAGCGCCAGGCACGCCTTCGGGTCATTGCTCCATCGCCCATGGGCGCGCGTTTGCGTAGCGCTCAGAATGACACAAGGGGCGGCTCAGTGTTCCTAGCGTTCGTTTCCGATAATCCGTGGCTGGAGGCGCTGGCGCGGCTGGGGATAGTGGCGCTAATCGTGCCGGTCGGCGTGATCATGTTGACGTGGCTGGAGCGCAAAGTGATCGGGCGACTCCAGATGCGGCTGGGCCCAATGCGAGTAGGCCCATACGGCCTTCTACAAGGATTCGCCGATACGGTGAAGCTGCTGACGAAGGAAGACCTGCGCCCGGAGACGGCGGACCGCTGGACGTTCGAGCTTGCCCCCTTCGTGATCGTGGTGCCCGTGATCATGGCCGTGGTTGCCATACCGTTCACGGCGGACATCTTCATTCAAAACCTCTCGCTCGGCCTCTTCTACTTCGTCGCTGTTTCCGGGCTGTCGATCGTCGGTTTCGTGATGGCCGGCTGGGGCTCGGACAACAAGTACGCGCTGCTTGGTGGCGTAAGGGCAGCGGCGCAGCTCATCAGCTACGAGATCCCGCTCGTGATGGCGGTGCTGGCCGTAGCGATGGTGCCGCAGTCGCTGAATTTGGTCGAGATCGTTGATGGTCAAGGGGATACGCCGAACATCGCGCTCCAGTCGTTAGCGTTCTTCATCTTCGCCATCGCCGGGACCGCCGAGCTGTACAGGCCGCCGTTCGACATACCGGTTGCCGAATCGGAAGTCGTTGGCGGTCCGACGGTCGAATATTCGGGCATTCGTTGGTCGATGTTCCAGCTGGGCGAGTTCGTGAGCATGGTCTTGATCTCGATCCTGGGGTCGCTCATCTTCCTGGGCGGATGGCAGTGGCCGTGGAGCCTGTTCGACGAGAGCGTGCCAGTGGCAGCGCAAGTAGTCACGATGATGATCAAAGCATCGCTCTTCATCTTCTTCTTCATGTGGGTGCGGGCGAGCCTGCCACGGCTGCGGATCGACCAGATGATGTCATTCTGCTGGCAGATCTTGTTGCCCTTCGCGTTTCTGCAAATCATAATCAACGGCTTGGTGCTGGTGTACGATTGGCCGAACGAGACTCTGATCCCGCTTTCCGGAGCGGCCGCGACCGGCGCGTTCTACGTTACCTATCGCGCGGCGCGACTATCGGGCGTGCGCTATCAGCCGGGCTACCAGCGAGTCGGGAGTGTGCTTTGAGAGCGAACAAGCGGACAAGCGAACAAACCGACAAACGGGGGTCCTGATGCTGGGGATACTGAAGGCGGTGCAGACGACGGTGAAGGCGGCGATGCGCCGGCCCGTGACGGTACAGTACCCGACGGAGAAGAAGGTATTGCCGCATCGCTCGCGCGGCTTGCCGGTGTTGCTCTGGGACTTCGACATCAGCGAGCCGTTTTGCACAGGGTGCCAGGTCTGCGCCCGCTACTGTCCCGTCGACTGCATGACAGTGACCATGAAGGACAATCCGAACTTTGCCGCGGGCAAGAGCAAGCGCAAGAAGATCGTCGATAAGTTCTACATCGACTATGCCCGCTGCATGCGTTGCGACATCTGCGTCGAGGTCTGCAACTTCGATGCCATCGTGATGAACAATACGTGGGAGGGCGTAGAGCTTTCGCGCTATGATCGGCAGGATCTGGTGATGGACCTGCCGGCGCTGCTGCGACAATCCAAAAGCGGCGACCTGGAGACGCCTTTCCGCGAGCCAATGGGCGTGGCGCACTCGGGTTGGGCGCCGAAGGAAGACGAAGAATCGGTAGCCGCAGCGGAGGCCGCTTCGGCGATGCGCCATCACGGCACGTCACCGGATTCGCCGGTCGCGAAGACGGCGAGTGTAAGCGAGGAGGAGGGCGCGGCCCGGCCGGCGGGCCCAGCGAGCGCGGGATCGAAGTCCGGAGAGAGGACGGGGGAGGCGGGGAAGGAAGGCGGCGAGGGATAGAGCCGGCTTGAGCTACGAAGAAGTCATCTTCTACGTCGTAGCTGTTCCTACAGTCGTCGGAGCTATCGGTGTCGTCACCGCCCGCAATGTCGTTCACTCGGCGCTTTTCCTGATCCTGTCGCTGCTCGCCGTGGCGGGTATCTTCATTCTGCTTGCGGCGGAATTCCTGGCGATCGTGCAGGTCCTGATCTACGGCGGCGCGGTCACGATCCTCGTGCTGTTCGCGATGATGCTCACTCGAGTGCGCGACATGCCTGCGGCGCTGGACGGACCGCAGCGGCCGTTCGCCGCGCTGTCGGCGGGCGTCTTCATGGGCGTATCGATCCTGGCTGTCTTGAGCACTGAGTGGCCCGGCGAGAGCGAGAAGATCAACGTCGTTTCGATCGAGCAGATCGGGAACGCGCTGTTCACGACGTGGTCGGTGCCGTTCGAGATCGCTTCGCTGGTGCTGATGGTGGCGCTGCTGGGCGCGATCATTCTGGCAAGGGGGGAAGAGGGGGAATGACGGCGGTGGCAAGCGGACTGACAGACAAGCGGACAAACGGGGGAAACGGCAAACCTGCAAACCTTGAAACTCGCAAACCATTCCGGTCTGGTGGGTTCGCTGTCTTGGAGGCTTGTTGGTTTGGGGGTGGTGAGGAGCGGGGCGGATGATTCCGATCAACAACTTCCTGGTGCTGAGTTCGATCTTGTTCTCGCTGGGGATATACGGGGTGCTGGCGAGACGAAGCGCGGTACTGATCCTGATGTCCGTCGAACTGATGCTGCAGGCGGTGAGCATCAACTTCATCACCTTTGCGGTGTACCTTTCTCCGGAGGCGTTCACGGGAATCATCTTCGCGGTCTTCGTGATCACTATCGCGGCGGCGGAAGTCGGGCTCGCGCTTGCGATCATCCTTCGGCTGTACCGGAACAAGGCGACAGCGAACGTGGACGAAGCGGATGAGATGAAGTGGTAAGGATGGCAACCCTGCAAACCGCCAAACCTTCAAACCCTGTCGCTATCGGCGATCGGCTTATTGGTTTGCCGGTTTGGTGGTTTGGGGGCGGGCAAGGGTAGCGGGGCAACCCATGGGCATGGAAGAGGCCTGGCTCATTCCCGCCATTCCGGCGGCGGCCTTCGTGGTGCTTCTGCTGTTTGGGAAGTACATCCCGCGGGGCGGGGACTTCATCGCCATTGGTGCGATTGCGGCTTCGTTCCTATTGTTCTTCCCCGTACTGGCGGACTTGCTCGATGTAGTCGATGAGCCGGGGTTTGTGGGTGGGGGGAAGAGCTGGGAGTGGGTGCAGTTCGGCGATTTCGAGATCAGGCTGGGGTTCTTCGTGGACCAGATCGCGATCGTGATGCTGGCGGTCGTGTCGTTCGTCGCCCTCCTCGTGCAGGTCTACTCGGTCGGGTACATGAGAGGCGATCCGAAGTACGGGTGGTACTTCACGTGCATGTCGCTCTTCGCGGCGTCGATGCTGACGCTGGTGCTGGCGGACAACCTGCTGCTGCTTTATGCGGCGTGGGAAGGCGTGGGCTTCTGCTCCTTCCTGCTGATCGGCTTCTGGTGGGAGCGACGTTCGGCGGCGGAAGCTGCCAAGAAGGCGTTCATCACAACGCGCATCGGCGATGTGGGATTCCTGATCGGCATCCTGTTGCTCTGGCGGGAAGCGGGGACGTTCGATATCAGCGAGATCTTTGCCTTCGCGGAACGAGGAGGTTTCACTAACGCTGACATCGGTGGAATTGGTCTGAACGGCAACGCGTACCTAACGATCGCGGTCCTCTTTCTCTTCGCGGGTGCAGTCGGTAAGTCTGGGCAGTTCCCGCTGCACGTGTGGCTGCCGGATGCGATGGAGGGCCCGACGCCGGTCTCGGCGCTGATCCACGCGGCGACGATGGTCGTCGCCGGGGTCTACATGGTGGCCCGGATGTTCCCGTTGTTCGATCTGGCGGATGCGCTTGCGCTGGACGTCGTGACCGCCGTGGGCCTGATTACGGTGCTGATGTCCGCCACGATGGGGCTAGTGGAGACGGACATTAAGCGCGTGATTGCGTACTCGACGCTCAACAGCCTGGGGCTGATGTTCGTCGCGCTGGGTTCGGGCTCGGTGACAGCGGCGATGCTGTACCTGTTCGTACACGGGTTCTTCAAGGCGCTACTCTTCCTCTCTTCGGGGTCGATCATCCACGCTACCGAGAAACAAGACTTAAAGGACCTGGGCGGAGTCGCTACGAAGATGCCGGTGACTGCCGGCGTCTTCGCGATTGGGACACTGGCGATGATTGGGATCATCCCGCTCTCGGGGTTCTGGGCAAAGGACGAGGTGCTGAATGCGGTGTCGGACCACCGCAGCGTTGTCCTTTACGTCATCGCGCTCGTCAGCGTGTTCGTCACCGGGCTGTACATGACGCGGCTGTTCGTCAGGACGTTCCTGTTTGAGCCGCGGGACCGGCAGGCGCAGGAGCACGCACACGATGCCGAGCCGGCGATGACGGTGCCGTTGGTTATTCTTGCGGTGCTCACGGTGATCGGCGGGTTTGTGGTCTTCGACTTTGTCGGCGAAGGGCTGGGATTTCCGGGTGGATTCGGCGAGTTCCTGTTCTTTGGCGAGCCGGAAAGGTTCGACTTTCCGTGGGACGTGGCCCTGTTGTCGACGCTCCTCGCCTCCGGGGGGATTGCGGCAGGCTGGTACTTCTGGTCGAACGACGCCGAGCCGGCGCGCCGCGCGGGGGAGACCTTCCGCCCCGTGTACGAGGCGCTGGCCAACCGCTACTACGTCGACGACGCCTATCAGTGGGCGATCAACCGCGTCGTGCTGACTCTCGGCTCAATCGTGGCCTGGTTCGACAGGAACATCGTGAACGACACGGCGGTGGACGGATCGGCGGGGTTAGGGCTGTTCACGGGCTTCGAGCTGAAGTTCTTGGAGACCGGAAAGCTGCCGAATTATGCGATGGCGATCGTGGGCGGCGTGATTGTGCTTGCGGTTTTGTTGCTGGTGTTGAGGGTGTGATGAGGCAAACGCTCGAATGTAGCCCGGGGCCTTCAGGCCCCGCTGAAGGTCGCCGGCACCTTAAGGTTCCGAGCTACGTACGGAGGTGGTTCGTCTAGCGATGGGTGAGGTGCTTTTCGCGCTGATCGCGGTGCCGGTGTGCAGCGCGGTTGTGTTCATGTTGATCCCGTCGCGGTATCCGCAACTGGTGCGGTATGTGGCGCTGCTTTCGGCGGGATCCCAGTTCGTGATGTCGCTGATCATCTTCTTCGCCTATCAGTTCGAAGGCGAAAGAGGGCTGCGGTTTGACTTCCGGTGGGACTGGCTGGAGAACGTCGGATTTCTGGGCGACAACGGAATCACGCTGCACCTGGCTGTGGACGGCATCGCGGCGCCGCTGGTGCTGCTGACCGGTCTGGTGATCTTCGCGGCGGTCTTCGTGTCCTGGAACATCACGTACCGGAACAAAGACTTTTTCGTGCTGCTGTTCCTGTTGGTCTCCGGAGTGTTCGGTGTGTTCGAGTCGCAGGACCTGTTCTTTCTCTTCTTCTTCTACGAGGTGGCGGTGCTGCCGATGTACCTGCTGATTGCCGTCTGGGGGGCGAGCAGCGACTTCGGCACGTTCACCCGGACGAAGGAATACGGGGCGATGAAGTTGGTGCTGTACCTGGTGGCGGGGAGCGTGCTGATATTCGTCGGCATCTTCGCTACGTTTGTCGAGGCGGATATCGGGACGTTCGACCTTCCGGCGCTGGGACAGGTCCAATACGACGAAAGCTTTCAGAAGGCGGTCTTCCCGCTGTTCATGGTGGGGTTCGGAGTGCTGGCGGGAATGTGGCCGTTCCATACGTGGTCGCCCGACGGGCATGTGGCGGCGCCGACGGGAGTTTCGATGCTGCACGCGGGGGTGCTGATGAAGCTGGGCGCGTTCGGAATCCTGCGGGTGGGCATGACGCTGCTGCCGGAAGGGGCGGAGTTCTGGGCGCCGGTCCTGATGACCCTGGGCGTGATCGGGGCGCTGTACGGGGCCGTGTCCGCATTGGCGCAGACAGACCTCAAGTACATGGTGGGATATTCGAGCGTCAGCCACATGGGGTACGTGCTGATGGGGCTGGCCACGATGAACGACATCGGCGTGAATGGGGCGGTGCTCCAGATGTTCGCGCACGGCGCGATGACGGCGCTCATGTTCACGAGCGTCGGCGCGATCTATGACCAGGCGCACACGCGCGACATGACGGTGCTGGGTGGGATCGCAAAGAAGATGCCGCGCCATTCGGCATTCTGGGCCATCGCGGGGCTTTCCTCACTGGGCTTGCCGGGGCTGGCCGGATTTGTGGCGGAGTTCCATATATTCGTGGGGACGTTCCAGGCAGGATACTACTGGGCGGGGGCGCTGGGTATTGTGGCGGCCGCTATTACGGCGACGTATATCCTGCGCATGCTGGCGCGCGCCTACTTCGGGCCGTTCAACGAGAAGTGGGAGGGCCTGAAGGAGATGCGTTTGGGCGAGCAGTTCGCCGGCGCGACGCTGATCGCCTTCCTGTTGTTCATGGGGTTGGCGCCGTGGCCGTTCGTGGACCGCATCAGCGAGACGGTGGCGAACCTGCCGGGGATTACATCTTGACACAGGATCCAGGATCCAGGATCCAGGAGCCAGAAGCGTGAGCGAAGGGCTGAACTTCGACTGGAAGCTGCTGACCCCTGAATACATTCTCGTAGCGTGGGCGGGGCTCCTGATTCTGCTGGACCTGTTCTGGCCGGCCGAGGGCTTTTGGAGGCTCGGGCGCCTGGGGAAGGAGCCGCTCGCTTACATCGCGGCCGCGGGGGCGCTGATCGCGACGCTGGTTTCGCTGATCTGGGTGGACGACACGACGGACTTCGCGGGGCTGGTGGATATCGACGACTACACGACGCTGTTCCGGGTGTTCTTCGGGCTGATCGGGGTGTTCGCCTGCCTGGCGTCGGCGCGGTACGTGAAGGACCAACTGATGCACGCGGGCGAGTACTACGCATTCGTGCTGCTGGCGGTGGTGGGGGCGAATGGAATGGCGGCGGCGAGCGAACTGCTGACGGCGTACATATCACTGGAGCTGCTGAGCTTCTCTCTTTACGTGCTGACCTCGTACGCGAAGTTCGATCTGCGCTCGAATGAAGGCGGGCTGAAGTACATGCTGCTTGGGGCCTTCTCCTCCGCGCTGCTGCTATACGGGATTGGCATGATCTACGGGGCTACGGGATCGACGCACTTCAGCGAGATTGGCGCAGCGCTGTCCAAGGACACGAGCGGGATCGACGAGGCGCTTTTCCTGGGGCTGGCGCTGATCATGGCGGGGCTGGGGTTCAAGGTGGCGGCGGTGCCGTTCCACATGTGGACGCCGGACGCTTACGAGGGGGCGCCCTTGCCGGTGACGGCGCTGATCTCCGCGATCTCGAAGTCGGCGGGGTTCGCGCTGTTCTTGAAGCTGTTCGTGCAGGCGTTCGAGCCG
>WNGA01008643.1_pt1 | contig 13914 bp, 12 predicted proteins | sample 5400061 | NCBI WGS metagenome assembly WNGA01 (sample SAMN13153366, study PRJNA577476) | soil metagenome | isolation source: 100 cm soil or saprolite under grassland replicate 2 | place: USA:California | collected 2016-06-15 | reverse complement strand
AAGCCTGTGATGGCGACATCGTGGAGGTTCAAGTCCTCTCATCCGCACCAGTTTTTCATGTAACCAGAGCGAGCCTAATTAATAGGCTCGCTTTTCTTTTGTCTAATTTTGGAACCCCCGCCTTGCGGCAGCGTATAAAGGGAGTCGTTACGCACTTCGCACCCGGAGCATTGCGCTGGGAATTCTCCTGTAAATCCGTCATGAGAAGCATTGAAGGGGGTTTCAAATGAGGGCTGAACGAGCAGACGGCATTCCACTCACAGGCGAGCCGGGCAGAGATCGCGTGCTAAGTCGCGATCACCGCAGGCAAGAACCGCTTGCGACCATCCCAACTTCGCAACTAAAAATAGCTGAACGATCGTCTCGAAACCGCGTGCAGCGCCTGCTTGACCTCATGGACGCGTTACTCCGAGAAACGGAAACGCTCGCTCGCGATAAGGCGTTTACCGATGAATCGAACCGCATACGTACTTTGAACGTCGCTGAAGGCATCGATTTTTATACCGAGGTTGAACGGTTTGAGACGGGTCTGATCAGACTGGCGCTCGATCAAACCGGGGGACATCAGGCCCGGGCTGCGCGCCTGCTGCACATCAAACCCACCACTCTTAACTCGAAGATTAAGCTTTTCGGGATTGACTACTGATCCCAGGACTTGCGTTGCGGGACAGACCTACTTGTCGTTCCTACGCTCCGCCGCTTACCAAAGCGCCGATAATAGTGAACCAGGAGAGACATGCGTGCCTGTGTGAGTTGGTTTTGCGAGCAAGTGACAGACAAGAATGTCTGTCCTCCCTAGTTAACAGCCTCGGAAGAATCGTCCGCTTGCGGTTCGCTTCCATCGGATACTGTGAGTTGCTGCTCATCGAAAAGATTTGAGTTAACCAGCGTCTGAACCCAATACTGTCCGGCCGCCGGGAAAGTCACATTCACAAAGAAACTGATGTTGTCAGCAAAGCCACCGGGTGTGATCTCGAAGCTCGTCGGCTGCGAAACAACGACGGGAAGCTGGCGATCGGGCGTCAGGATCCTGACCTCTGAGAGATGTGTGCCCTGGCCACGCCAATGATTGACCACGGCAAACTTGATCAGGGAAACGGGCAGTTGCTGCACCATGATGTTTTGAAACACCCCCATGAGCGAAAGCTTGTTACCAACTTCAAGGCGAACGTCGTCACAGAAGAGCGTATAAAGCAATTCGAGTCTCTCGTCTTTGCTAGCCGTAGCCATGTTGGTCTCCTAAGTAGCGCAGACATTCCTGTCTGTCATTCGTTCCCCAAAAACATCCGAAGGTGCGAAGTTCCGGCCGTCATCTTTTCATCCTTCAATCAAATATACAGAACGCTCAGAAAAGAAGACAGGCAGGAATGCCTGTGCTACTCCAGCATTTTCTTAAACGCCGCTTCGTCGATCACTTTAACGCCGAGTTCTGTGGCTTTATCGAGTTTAGACCCTGCTTCTTCGCCCGCGACCACATAGTCAGTCTTTTTGCTAACCGAAGAGGTAACTCTACCGCCGCGACGCTCAATCACCGCACGTGCTTCATCGCGTGTGAAGCCGGCAAGCGCACCGGTTAAAACAAACAATTTGCCGGCCAGCGTTTCGTTGGTGGGCTCACTGCTCTTCTCCAAACTCGTGCGCACGCCGGCCGCTTCCAGGCGTTTGCATAGCTCGACGTTGCCTTCATCGTCAAACCAATCGCGCACGCTCTCCGCCACGGTTAATCCAATCTCCGGAACATCGTCAAGCTGCTCAACCGTCGCTTTGCTGAGCGCGTCAAGCGAACCAAATTGCCGGGCCAGAGTTGTTGCGGTGCGGTCACCTACATGGCGCAGTCCCAATGCATAAATCAGATTCGACAGATCGCGCTCCTTGCTTGCTTCAATCTGAGCCAGCAGATTCGAAGCAGACTTTTTCGCCATCCGCTCCAGGCTCGCGATATCGTCAAGGGTCAGACCGTAGAGATCGCCGGCGTCGCGGACCTTACCACTTTTGACTAACTGATCAACCAGCGACTCTCCCAGTCCTTCAATGCGCATGGCGCGCCGAGAAGCAAAGTGGAGCAAGCGCCCTTTGAGCTGCGCCGGACAGTCGGCAGCGATGCAGCGTGAAACTACTTCGCCTTCAGGTTTCGATATTTCGCCGCCGCACACCGGACAATGCTTCGGCATTCGAAACGGTTTCTCTGCTCCCGTGCGCTTCGACTCGATAACTTTAAGTACCTTGGGAATGACATCGCCACCCTTTTCTATCAGCACCCAATCGCCAATGCGAACTCCCAGGCGCTTCACCTCGTCCGGGTTGTGCAACGTAGCGCGTGAGACGGTAGTGCCGGCAAGACTAACGGGTTCCAGGTTCGCAACCGGCGTTAACGCCCCCGTCCTGCCCACCTGGACCACGATTGAAACCACTCGGGTCGGGGCCTGTCGCGCCGCATACTTGTAAGCAATGGCCCAACGCGGCGCCTTATTCGTCGTGCCGAATTCATCCTGTAAGGCAGTTGAGTTTACCTTTACGACCAGTCCATCGATTTCGTAGTCCAGATCGTCTCTCTGCGCTTCAATCCGGCCGGCGAAATCGATCACTTCCTCAATCGAGTGGCAAACCTTCCGCTCGGGACTAACTCTGAAGCCAACGCTCTCGAGCCAGTTCAAAGCTTCCCAATGCGTGGTAAAAGGCTTTCGTTCGCCAGCCAACAGATCATAGGCAAACATGTCGAGCTTGCGGCTACGAACGATTCGCGGATCAAGCTGCCTGATAGCTCCCGCTGCGGCGTTACGCGGGTTTGCAAAGCGCGGCTGATCCTGCGCTTCGCGCTCGGCGTTAATTCGCTCGAACACCTTTCGTGGAATGAACACCTCTCCACGCACCTCCAGCGTCGCTTTTAGATTTGAGATCTCAGATTTGAGATCCGCGCTCTTAGAGACCGTTCCCTTTTCGCGCAATTTAAGAGGAACGCTACGTATCGTTCGCGCATTTTGCGTTACGTCCTCACCGATGCGTCCGTCGCCGCGCGTCACGCCGCGTACAAGTATTTGATTCTCGTAGTGGAGGGCCAGCGATAGCCCATCTATCTTGAGCTCTGCCACGTAATCGAGACTCCGTCCATCTGCCAGCCGCCGACAGCGCTGATCAAAGGCGCGCAACTCGTCGATGTTATAGCTATTATCAAGGGACAGCATCGGACGGCGGTGCACGACTTCGGGAAAGCCTTCGGCCGGTCTCCCGCCAACGCGTTGGGTGGGACTGTCGGGTGTTATCTGATCCGGATGCTGTTGCTCAAGCTTCTTAAGTTGCTCGAGCAGGGTGTCGTATTCGATGTCCGAAATTTCAGGACTGTCGAGAACGTAGTAGAGTTCTTCATGACGCCGAATCTCTTCCCGCAGTTTCTCAATTTCCTCTCCAACTGATACTACTCTGGCCAAGCTTTAATCTCCTGATGTTTTGCTTGCCAACCAGCGGGAGGCAAGCCAACCTTCCGAACCTAAGAGCTGCTCTGGTTGGCTCGCTTAATACGCGTCGAACGCCCTTCACTCCATAATCAGAAAACTGAGCTCCGACAAGCTCGCGGTCGGGAAGGTGGGCTTGCCCCCCGCTGTTCGGCTAGAGAATTCAACTATGCGAAACGGTAGCACGCCCTTCGCGGATCCCACTGACTTTCGTTATTCCGCTCGTCTTAGTTTTACTTTCCGTAAGATGATGGATTACCCGCCCGATAAACTTGATACTCTGCAGAAAATCATCAAGCCTGATGTTTTCATCCGGCCCGTGGGGATTCGATCCGGCATAGCTAATGCCGAAAGAAGCAACGGGCGTGGGCGGAGTAGAAACCCCGCAAACGGCGCCTACCGGTCCACTCGAAGGATCCATTGGATACACTAGCGGCGGAGTGCCATAAACTTCCGCGGCGGAGCTGATCACGGCGCGCGCAACTGACGAACTTGCGGACGACTTCGCGAGCGGGGCGTTACCGAGTTCAATAATCTCAATGTCCTTAAAGCCGCGCACGTCGAGATGGTTCCTCAGTAGCTGCAGAACGAGTTCGGGCGTAAGGTCCGGCACGAGACGGAAATCAAGGCGAGCCATCGCTGTGCTCGGGAGCACAGTTTTTATCCCTGCTTCGGTGTGGCCCGTTTGAATTCCACAGATCGTGCAAGTCGGACCAAAAATGTGCTCCTTCACGAGCGCCGGACCTTTCATCGAACGCACCCAACCGCCAATACGAAATTCCCGCTTCAACCCTACTTCGTCCAGCTCAATTGCTTTTAGCGCTTCGGCGTCCTCCTCACTAATCGGAGCAATACACGACGAAAATCCATCGATAGTGATGACGCCTTTGGGTGAAGTGATCGTCGCCAGGGCCTGCACCAACCGCCAAGCCGGATTGGGAACAATCGCCCCCCACTTGGAATGAAGATCCGCCCGTGCGCCGTGCGCTCTCAACTCCAGGAATTGGATGCCCTTGAAGCCGAGACTGATCACGGGCCGTTCCTTAGTGTCCTTGTAACCCTCGTCCCAGATACAACCTTGCGCAGCCAGCATCTCAGGATTTTCCGCGGCAAAACGATAGAGACTTGGACTGCCTAGCCCGTCTTCACCGTCAATCAAAAATCGCAGCGTTACCGGTAGCTTGCCGAAGGTTTTTTGATAAGTTTCAACGGCCGCGAGCCGCGCAGCCAGATCACCTTTGCTGTTGGCTGCGCCACGAGCGTAGAGCTTGCCGTCGATAATGGTCGCCGCAAACGGGCCAAATGACCATTCAGTCAAATGTCCCACGGGCTGCACGTCGTAGTGACCATAGATAACAAAGCTCTGCGGTCCTGCGCCACATTCGCCATAGATAATCGGGTAGCCGGTACCGATGCGAAACGACCGCGTGCCAATACCGACTCGCTGCATCATCTGTTCGACGGTTTCGGCCATGGCGCGCATACCCGTGCCCCGCGCGGCAACTGAAGGCATGCGGCAAAGGCCCTGCAACCTCTCGGCAAAGTTACGCGCGTGCCGGTCAACATATCGATCAAAGCGAGCGAAGCTCATAGCTGATTCATTCGGAACGGTTCCGCACAGGATTTCTGCTTAGACTGCGACTTGCCCTCGGTGCGATCGGCGGCTCAAGTGTGATCTCTAAACGAACTGCAGGATTTCATTCTCATAAAGCAGGTAGCACGGCTCGTCTGTCGAACGCTCGAATGCCGCGGCTATCAACCCTGCCGCAAAGGCCTTCTGAAACTCATGCCGCACACGTAACTGTTCTTGTTTTGCCTGCTGGGGATCCTCTTTGCATAGTTTTGTCCAGCTAGGCGGAATGCTAATTTTCACTTTCGGTTTGTTAGGAAGAGTCTGACCGGCGCCACGAAGCCCGTTCGCCAATTCCATCACGCGGGGCGACTGAAGCTGCCAATCGGCAAACAAGCGATCACTATCGATTCCCGCTGGTGAAGCGCCTGTTAAGGCCGGGCTGGTTACATAATCGGTTCCGTAGAAATTTTCCGCGTAGCTCGACACCGTCACCCCAAGACGGTTTAGATTGAAGTGGGCATTGCGCGCCTGCATCGGATCCCAGGTCCACTTAATAAAATTTCGTCCTTCCTGAAGAGCACGGTCGCGCTGGCTCCACTTTAGTCGGCCACCCACGCCCTTGTTCTGGTAATGCGGATCAACTGCCATCATGTGTGAGTAGCCAAAGATCTCACTGTCGCGGACAGCCGCGAGATGGTGGACGAATCCCACCAGCTGCCGTCCGCGATCGTCAAGCACGAAGGCGCCCAGGGTCCAGCCACCTGCTTGCCGGGAAACGATCAGGTGCCGTCGCGGCGAGATTTCCAGGTCAGGGAGGCCAAAGACTTCCCGCTGCAACTGGACGCAGTTGTCCAGCTCATCAATGGTTGTGCATTCACGGATCACAATGTCTTCCATCTTCGGGGGTTCTAAACTGTTCGCCGCAGACTTTCACGGATAATCGCGGATAGAAATTGCGACCGGTAGGGGGTTTCTATGTCTCTGGGTCTTATCTAACTGAACAGTGTAATATCTGTGGCCGTCCTGGTCACGCTTTGGGTGGTCCGGCCGGCAGCTCGATTAGTGTTCGGAGGCCGGCGCACTCGCGATTCTCAAGAGTTACGGTTCCCTTCATCACTTCGAGCAAACGCCGGCCAACAATTATGCCCAGCTCGTTAAGATCGGTTTTTCCGGCCCGTGGTGTTTCTTCCGGATCGAATACTCGCAACATATCTTTTATCGGTTCGCCCTCATCATCTATCTGCACGCGAAGAAAAGACCCCTCACGCAGCTCCGCGTGAACGTTCACACATTGTCCTTCGTGGCTGCGGCTCACCGCCCAGGCGAAAAACGTATAAAGAGCCTGCCGGAGGCGCCCCCGGTCAGAAACGATAGTTACCTCCGGCGTCTGATTACATTCGAGTCTTACTTCGCGTTTCTGCGCCAGCCGGGCAACGGCAGAACATGCTTCTCGCAAAGTTTCCGGTAATGAAAACTCCTGAAGAAAAAGCTCTGCCGGACCTACCTCCAGACGAGACAAGTCGACTAGCTGATTGAGGCTGGTGAGTAGTTGTATCCCGGAGTTTTGAATCTTTTGACAGAAGCGCTGCTGCGCTTCGGTCAATTGTTCCTGGTCGAGCATAATTTCGGTGAAACCAAGTATAGACGTCAAGGGGGTCCGCAACTCATGAGACATTCGCGCTAGAAAGAGTGAACGATAGTGCGAGACGTGGCGCAGTTCGCGATTCGCCTCCTCCAGTTCGATTGTCCGAAGCTTTAGCTGCTCAATCAGATGAGCAACGCGTTCGGCGTTTATTTGCTGTGCTTCAGATTGGTCATTACTTGTGGGATTATCAGCCACTGTTCTCTCAGCCCAAATCATCGCTGGTTAGCTGCCGGAGCTGGGCAACGCAAATGCCACGCGCAACTTAAATTGTTTCGGTAACTTCAATATAAGACTGCACCCGATGGGTGTCAAAGCCGTGCTTCTTTTTTAACTAAATCGTGGTTATCATGCTGTGCGACAGATCCCAGGCCTGTCGCTGCCGCGGTAACGAGTCGCGCGAAGGCAACAAGCCCGACCGTGAGGGAAGGCTAAGGAAAGAGGAGCCCCTGCCTAACGTGCGAGCTTCCGCTATCATCAGAATCACATGAAAGGGACACTTAGCGCTCAACCGCTCGCCGAACTCATTCGCGAGATTTCATCCAAACGTTTGTCCGGTACGTTGCGGCTCGAGCACATACGAGCCAAAACAGCCGTTTATTTCGAAGACGGTAACGTCGTCTATGCGGCGTCAAATCTGCGCACGCTTCGCTTCCGTGAGTATCTGAGCACGCGCGGTCTTCTCTCAGACAAAGAAAGCGCGAGCCTGCAAAACAATCTTCCGGACCTCGAACTCGCCGCTGCCTTAAGCGCAGCCGGAAAGCTTCGACAGACGGACGTAGATGGCCTGCTTGCCACTCTCGTCGGCGATATTTTGCGCGTCGCACTGCTTTGGACAGAAGGAGCGTGGGAGTTTAACGAACGCGCGCGTTTGGATGATCCGGTTCGCGTAAAAATAGACATTGCCACACTGCTACGGGAAACCGCTCAGAGAATGCCTTTGAGGTTTGTTTCCCAGCGTCTTCTCAACCCGGGAGAGATGATCTCGCGCTCTTCAGATGTTTCCCCAACGACCAATCTATTGCCGATCGAGAGTTTCATGTTGTCTCGACTCGATGAGCCAACCAGGCTGGAACAGTTGGTTGTGCTTAGTGGATTGCGAGAGCTCGATGCACATCGCGTGATTTACGGCCTTGCTCTTGGCGGTCTCATCAAACGCGAGTACTGGCAAAATGCTTTTCGGACCGCATCTGCGAAAACAAAAGAGGAACCCAGCGTTCGCAGTGAGGTCGAAAGCTCTCCCGGTGAGCCGGTTCAAGTCGATAAGGGCTGGGCGTCAATCAGGGACGAAGACGCGGAGCTGAAAGAATTTTTGCGGCGACTTAGTCAGGCAACGAATTATTACGAGATCATGGCGTTGCCCGCGACGGCCGGGGCGAATGAAATTAAAGACGCTTACTATGCGCTGGCGCGTAATTACCACCCCGATCGATTTCATCTGAAGTCCGGCACTCGGCTTCACGGAGAACTAAGCTCAGCGTTCGCACGGATCACCCAAGCCTACGAAACCCTGACCAATCCCAACGCGCGCGCCGCATACGATCAGTCCATCGAAAGGTCCAGACGGTTCGCGGAGTCTGCGCCAAAGCCCGATAAGATTGAGCCGATTGATAGCCTGCGGGAAGAACTTGCGTTTGAGATAAGTGCTGCCGAAAAAGAGCTTGGACGCGCGGAATACAGTTTTCGGGAAGGATTTGGTGCGCTGCAGCAAGGTCGAATCAACGCCGCTGTTAGTCATCTCGCCGCCGCGGCGCAACTGGCACCACAGGAGGCTCGGTATCGCGCCTACTATGGCCGGGCGCTTGCCGCCGGGGAGAAGACCCGCAGACTGGCCGAGAACGAAATCCAGGCGGCCGTAAAACTTGATCCGGCGAATGCCAACTTCCGTACAATGCTGGCTGAACTGTATTTCGACTTGAAGTTTCACCGGCGCGCGCAAACAGAAGTGGATCGAGCGTTAGCGCTCGATCCGAACAATGCGTCGGCGCATGCGCTGTTGCGCAAACTGGAAAAGTCTCGCAAAGTGGGTTGAGAGGATCAGTCGTCGTAACGCAGGCATCTTCCCTGCAGTTCAAAACGTCAGCGCCGTTAAGCAAAGAAATCATGTCTTTACGTCAGCTCGAAAGTGAAAAGGATCGCGTCGCCCGCGAGGCCTACCTGCAATTAGCTAGTGCGGCCGACCGCTTCGAACAGTATGAAAACCCTCACGCTGTTCGCATTGCTGCGATTGCAGATGCACTGGCGGAAGCGTTTCACCTCGCGCCACACGATCGGAAATCCCTCCGCACCGCCGCTTACATGCACGATCTCGGTGAAGTCGCAATGGAGCGCGAATATGTTCAACGAGCTGGCTCCCTGACGGATGAAGAATGGATCGACCTCGCTCGGCATCCGGTGATTGGTGAACAGGAGGCCGCCCGTGCGAGTGCTGATCGCGCCGTGCAACTGCTGGTTCGCTGGCATCACGAATGGTGGAATGGCTCTGGTTATCCAGATGCACTGAGACAGAACGAGATTCCACTAGCCGCGCGAATTCTTCGGGTCGCGGATTCGTATGCCGCGCTGACTGATGCACGACCTTTTCGGCCGGCCCTGACTGAGGAAGACGCTCGGGCGCAGATTATTGCGCAGGCGGCGATCGAATTTGATCCAGCCGTCGTATCTGTGCTTCTTTCGCTTCATGACCTGGAAGAACTGAAATCGTTTGCTCGAACCTCGGAGCCTTTAACGCCCGCGACTACGACTGATGACAACTGGACTATTTTTTCTTCATTCACGAGGTGAAGGAGCTAACAAAGTCTTATCAGTAGCGCCCGCAGTCACCGCCGGGTTCATGGATTCGCTCTAAGTGCCCAACACCTATCGCAGGTCGTGCTGACAGAAGGCGCAATCCATTGATAGACGTTTCGAGGGCAGGAGTTTGCAACGATCGTTAAGATCAAACATATGACTTACATTGCATCCGCAACTTTTCCGAATGGCTGGCTAAACTTCGAACTCAGCGTCCTGCGACATATGAAGTTTTCTTCTATCGCGCTTCCCTTCACCGGCGAGCCAAATTTGGGTGTCCAACTGAAGCGCTGGAAAGTGCGCGTGGCGGCAAATGATCCGATGAACTGGTCGTTCACTAAGGCTACTGCCTTGATTGAGAATGATTCCGAGCGACTGACTGCCGATGAGATCGAATCGATAGTTGACGATGCCTACGTACCGCGGGAGCGTTTGGATAACCCGTCGCTCTTGCATTGGTTCAATGAGACCGACGCCTGGTGGTTTGACAACGTACGCTTCAACTCCGAACGATTGGAGACGGAATACAAACGCGCGCTCGCGCTCACGTTGGGCCTACTGGTCGGCGACTACGTGCTTTCCTTCACCGCAGACAGCCGACACCTGCGCGAGCCATTGTCGCTGTCGCGCATCTTCCGGAAATTTGCGGAGACTATTCCTTTTCCTTACGACAACTCGATGCGCAGCAAAGCAAGCAACCAGGACGTGCGTGTTTTCGTTGCCGAGCGCCGCCACACTGACCTCCTGTTTCTGCGACTGCCCGTGCCCATTCAGCCTCAGCCGGCACGACACAATCCGCTTGCCTGGCGCGAAGAGTGGCTCCAGGGAGGCGACGATTTTTGGATCGACTTCGAGCAGTCGCGCGCAGGAAAACTCGGCTCGCGCGTTCAGAGCAAACAGCAATATCTCGCCCTGGTTGAGGACTTGCTCCACACCGCGGCCCACCTGCCGGCGTGGGCCATTGCGCATACGGAAAACGGTTTCATTTCAACTGACGAACTGATCGACACAGTCAGCCGCGTGAGGAACGTGGACGAAGTTTATTCAAAGGATTTTTCGGATCTGCTGGGTGTGCGCGCTGCAATCGTTACGGCGAGTGGTTAGCCGCAACGAACCGGTAGCCTACACCTCTCACGGTCAGGAGATGCTCTGGTTTGGTGGGGTCATCTTCGATATATTTTCGTAAGCGTACAATAAAGTTATCAATCGCTCGCGTGTCGGTGTCCTCGTTCAGACCCCAGACCTTTTCCAGAATTGCCTTGCGCGAGACCACGTTGCCTTCGTGCTTCACCAGGTAACGCAGCAACTGCGCTTCCATCAACGTTAGTCTGATCCTTTGTTGTGGCGTGCGCAGCTCGAGATTGCCGAAATCGATGACCCGGTTGTTGAAGCTAAACTCTTCCCGTTTCTGCTCTTCACTCGCCGTATCTTTTTGATCAGAGTCGCTGGCTTCGACAGCGGCTCGGGTCGATTGCTCCTGCGTTTGATCCAGATGAAACCATTGGCGCCGGCGGAGCAATGCATTCAGCCGAGCCAACAGTACCGACAACTCAAAAGGCTTCGGCAGATAATCGTCGGCGCCAGATTCGAAACCGCGCAGCACATCTTCCGGGCGTCCACGCGCAGTCAACATCAACACCGGCACAAAGTAACCTGCCGCGCGAAGTTCGGAGGCGACGGTGAAGCCATCCTTGCCAGGAAGCATTACATCAAGCACCAGCGCATCGTAGTTTTGGTGCTCGTCTAAAAATAAAGACAAGGCGGTCTCGCCATCGCTAACCGTGCTGACGGTGTAGCCTTCCGCCTCTAGATTAAATCGCAATCCATCTGCCAGATGCTGCTCGTCTTCTACTACCAAAACAGCACTCATCGATTGCAGCCTTCTCCATTCATGTTGCTCGTCAGGTCAACTCCCGGTAGGGTGGTTCAGTTCCTCGCCGGCATGTTTCAGGTCCGAAGGACCGGTAGTTAGTAGCCCCGTCCGTTAGGGCGGGGGACTTTATCCTCTCGATAGCCAGAGGCCCGAAGGGCCGGAACAAATCCTGGCGCACCTTCGGCGCTCAAGAAACCTCAATGTCGAATCCACCCCGTCCTCACGGGCGGGGCTACTAACTGCCGGTCCTTCAGACCTAAAAGTTCAAAATGAACCAGTACTCCCGGTAGTTAGCTACACCCGCGGCAGTTGAATTGTAAATCTGCTGCCGTGTCCCAGACCTTCGCTTTCGGCAAACACGCGCCCACCGTGTTTCTCAATTACCGAACGCACAATGAAGAGACCGAGGCCCGTGCCTTTTATCCGACCCATGACTCGTCCCGGCACGCGATAGAATCGCTTGAAGATGCGTTTTAACTGCCCCGCTGGAATTCCGATGCCGCGATCCTGAATCCGCACGGCCACCTTTTTATCGTCAAGCAGCGCCACTTCGACCGACACCTCGACCTCCTTGACGGAGTATTTGACGGCATTGTCCAGCAGGTTTGAAATGGCTGCGCGAAGCTCGTCGGCATCAGCTTTTACTTGCGGCCGCTCGCCGTTTAGTGACTCGGCAAAACTCACAGCATCGGGACTAAGGTTGTAACGCAGGCGGGCCAGGCCCACGCATTCATGCACTAACTCGCCAATGTCTATCTTTCTTAGATTGATGTTTCGGCGGCGCTGACCAGATCGTCCCGCACGTAATACCTGTTCAACTGTCTGCAACAGCCGATCGCTGTCGGCAAGCATCACATCGTAAAATTCCTGCCGCTGGTTGTCAGTAAGGTCGCGCTTTTTCAGCGTCTCGAGATAAAGCCGGATGGAGGTAAGCGGCGTTTTCAACTCATGGGTAACCGCGTTAATAAAGGCATCGTGTTGCTCATTGCGGCGTATCTCGCGAATCAGGAACGTGGTGTTGAGAACAAGCCCGGTAATTAGCAACAGGAAAAAGACGATGCCAAAAACCAGCAGGGCGACTTCGCGGGGGTTGAGCAGAATCCAGCCAACGTTGAGCGCAATAGCGAGTGCTACGAGACAAGCGCCCAGCGTGATGAAGAAAGCTATCGATTTACGACGACCACTTACTGGCATACGCGCGATTGTAATGCCAGAAGGCAGAAGGCAGAAAGCAGTAAGCAGAACGCAGACCGCGAAAAGCAAAAGCAGCAGGCCAGTAACCCACTGCCTACTGCCTACTGCCTACTGCCTACTGCCCACTGCCCACTACTCCCGCTAGGCTGCTTCTTGCAACTCGGCAATTTGCGGGTTCGCAGCCCTCTCGATCTGCTCTTGGCTGATGAGTCTGATTCCCTTGGCGAGACCAAGTATTTGTAGCATGCGGATACCCCACCAATTGATGTCGATTTCATACCACGTCAGGCCGTGTCTTGCCGCACGCGGATGCGCGTGATGGTTGTTATGCCAACCTTCGCCAAATGATAATAGAGCCACCCACCAGCTATTTGTTGAGTCGTCGCTGGTTTCGAAGCGTCGCGTTCCCCACAAGTGGGTTGCCGAATTGACCAGCCAGGTGAAGTGCAATCCGACGGTGACCCGCAGGAACACACCCACAAACAGAAAGGACCAACCGCCCATTGCAAACAAGGCAATACCACTGAGAATCAAGGGAACGTAATAGAGCCGGTTTAGCCACGAGTGAACTGGATCCTTCATCAAGTCAGGTGCGTATCGCTGCATTACGCTCTCTTCGTGTTGCTGCGCGGTGCCCTGCAGAATCCATCCCATGTGCGCCCACCAGCGTCCGTCTCGCGGTGTGTGTGGGTCGCCAGGCTCATCGGTGTTCGCATGATGAATGCGATGAGTCACAACCCAGTTGATGGCGCCGCCTTCCAGGGCAAGCAATCCGCAAAACGTAAGAAAATACTCGACGACTTTCAGTGTCTTATAACCACGATGCGTCAATAGCCGGTGAAAGCCCATGCCGATACCCAGACTTCCAGATATCCACCACAGCAGAAGAGTGATCGGGATCACCTTCCAACTAAGCATGAAAAGAGAAGCCACCGCGCCGGCGTGAAAAATGATCATGAAAATCGTGGTGTTCCACGCGATCGCGCCTCGCTTATAATTATTGCTCGTTTTGTTGTCCATTAAAACTCCGAGAAAAGTATTCAGTCATACGTTTGATGCTGACTGGCGAACTATCCTAACAAGCGGCAGCAGATGGAGTTGTAATAGTTATGTAATCAGTGCCTTTGCAACCTGTTTCGACTCCCGGTAGTGGCCCAGCGAGGGGTCCTCAACTTGCTTGGGCAAGCAAGATAGTGCATTATTACAGTGTTACTCCTTCTCTCCTGCATCAACGGTGATGCGCCACGCCTGATGTAATGGCTTCGGCGTTTTAGATGGTACGAGAGTGGGCAATGAAAATCTGAAGAAGCTGCTCAACTGAGCGCCCGAACGCGGGCCTTCGCTGCTACCGTACTCCGAAGCCACCTTTGATTCGAAGCTTCCTCTTAATGCT
>WNGA01018127.1_pt1 | contig 13919 bp, 10 predicted proteins | sample 5400061 | NCBI WGS metagenome assembly WNGA01 (sample SAMN13153366, study PRJNA577476) | soil metagenome | isolation source: 100 cm soil or saprolite under grassland replicate 2 | place: USA:California | collected 2016-06-15 | reverse complement strand
TGACAAAGATTGTCCGAGTGGCGGTATTTCTCGCCGCCCTCACGGTCGCCGGCACAGCTGCTGCGCAGTCCGGCTATCCGACGCGTCCGGTGAAAGTCATCGTGCCGTTCTCGCCCGCCGGTCCGACCGACGTGATCGCACGCATCATCGCGCAAAAGCTGTCGGAGAACATGGGCAAGCAGTTCTATGTCGAGAATGTCGCCCACGCCGGCGGCAACACCGGCATGGGAATGGCCGCACGGGCGCCGGCGGACGGCTATACAATCCTGGTCCACGGCAGCAACTTCATCGTGAATCCAAGCCTCTATGCCAAGATTCCGTTCGATCCTTTCGGCGATTTCGCACCCGTGACCTTGGCCGGCACCATGCCCAATGTCATCGTGGTGCATCCTTCGGTACCCGCCAACAGCGTCAAGGAACTCATTGCGCTGGTGAAGGCGAATCCAACCAAGTACAGCTACGCCCATCCCAGCACCGGCACGACCCCGCATCTGGCCGGCGAGCTGTTCAAGCTCACGTTCGACCTGGACCTGGTGACGGTGCCGTTCAACGGCGCCGGACTCGCGGTCCAATCGACCATCGCAGGCCACACGCCGATCGCGTTCCTCGCTCTGCCGCCGGTGGCGCCCCACATCAAGCAGGGAAGCTTGCGCGCGCTTGCGATACTGGCCAGAAAACGCTCTGCGTCTTTTCCCGACGTGCCGACGATGGAGGAATCAGGCTTCTCCGGCCAGGAATCCGATGCACTGACCGGAGTGGTCGTCCCGGCGGGCACCCCGACGGAGATCATCGAGTTGCTGTATCGCGAAATCGCCAAGGTATTCGCGCAGTCCGATGTGAAGCAACGGCTGGCAGCGCTCGGCTTCGACCCGGTCGTCAATACGCCGGACGAATATGCCATCTATATCAAGACGGAAATTCCCAAATGGGGCAAGATCGTCCGCGCCGCCAGCATCAGGATCGAATAAGAAAAGACCATCGCCAGCCAGGGAGAAGTATGATGCCAACGATTGTCCGGATCGCCGCGTTCTGCGTCGCGCTTCTGTTCGCCGGCGCGATCCATCAGCAAGCCGCTTCCAGCGCCTATCCCGATCGCACCGTGAAGATCATCGTGCCGTTCCCGCCCGGGGGACCGACCGACGTGATCGCGCGGTTGATCGGCCACAAGCTGGCGGAGAAATTCGGCCAGCAGTTCATCGTCGAGAACCAGGGCGGCGCCGCCGGCAACCTCGGCATGGCCGCCGCCGCCAAGACACCGGGCGACGGCTACACGATCCTGTTCGTGTCCTCGAGCTACGTCGTCAATCCGAGTCTCTACGCCAAGGTCCCGTACGACCCCGACAAGGACTTCATCCCGATCACCAAGGCCGGGGCGGCGCCCCATGCGCTTCTGGTCCATCCGAGCATTCCGGCGAAGTCGGTGCAGGAGCTGGTCGACCTGATCAAGGCCACTCCCGGCAAGTACACCATCGCCTCGCCTGGTCTCGGCACGACACCGTCGCTGTCGATCGAGCTGTTCAAGCAGACCTTCGGGCTCAACGATCTGGTGGTAGTCCCGTTCCAGGGCGGCGCCCCGGCCATCCAATCCACCGTCGCCGGACACACGCCCATCTCGTTCCAGGCGGTGCCGCCCGCCACCGAGCTCGTGCGCGACGGCAAGCTCAAGGCGCTCGCGGTCACCGCCAGGAAGCGCTCGTCGGCGCTGCCCGATGTTCCGACCCTCGACGAGCTCGGCATCAAGGGCCAGGAGGCCGAAACCATGCAAGGCATCCTGGTGCCGGCCGGGACGCCCAAGGCGATCGCGGCGCTGCTCGAGCGCGAGATCACTGCGATCATCGCGGCGCCCGACGTCCAGGCCAAGATGCTTGCGATCGGCATCGAACCGGAGGGAATCACCTCGGAGGCCTTCGCCGCCTACATCAAGGCCGAGATCGCCAAGTGGAAGAAAGTGATCGCCGACGCAAAGATCGGCCAGATCTGAGACGGAATCCGGATGAATGGTGTAGGTTCGCTTGGGTCGTTCCCGCGAAGGCGGGAACCCACAACCATTGACCTCGCGGACACGGAGTATTGTCCCCGCCTGCACGGGGACGACGCGGGCCGCGAGTTGATCATCCGGAAACGGTATAAGCCAAGAGGGATGGCATGATGCTCGATCGACGCAGATTTCTCTATCTCGCAGCCGGCGCCGCGTCGGTCCCGGTTACTTCGCCGATAGCCTGGGCGCAGGCCTATCCGACACGGCCGGTCCGCATGATCGTACCGTTCGCGGCCGGGGGCCCCACCGACGTAATCGCGCGCGTGGTCGCCCTGAAGCTGTCGGAGAGCCTCGGGCAGCAGTTCTACGTGGAGAACCAGCCAGGCGCCGGCGGCAATACCGGGACCGCGCACGCCGCGAAGTCGCCGGCTGACGGGTACACCATTCTGGTGGTGAGCACCGGCTTCATCGTCAATCCCAGCCTCTACGCCAAGGGCGTGCCCTACGACCCGGTGAAGGATTTCGCCCCGGTGACCCTGGTGGCGGCCTCGCCCAACGTGCTGACGGTCAGCCCCTCGGTTCCCGCCAAGAGCGTGCAGGAGCTGATCGCGCTGATCAAGGCCAATCCCGGCAAGTACAGCTTCGCCCAGCCGGCGACCGGCTCGACGCCGCATCTCAACGGCGAATTGTTCAAGCTCGCCTTCGGGCTCGATCTCGTCATGGTGCCGTTCACGGGCGCGGCGCCCGCCGTCACCTCGACCATCGCCGGACACACGCCGATCGCGTTCACCGCGCTGCCGCCGGCCATTTCCAACATCAAGGACGGCAAGCTGCGCGCGCTCGCGGTCCTGAGCGTCGACCGCGTCCCGGCGTTGCCCGACGTGCCGACGGCGACGGAGGCCGGCATCCCGGGCCATGAGGGCGACACGCTCACCGGCATCGTCGTTCCGGCCGGAACGCCGAAGGCGATCGTCGACCGGCTCAACGGCGAGATCAAGAAGCTCGTGGCGCTTCCCGACGTGAAGGAGAAGCTGGAGGCGCTCGGCTTCGCGCCGGTGGCCAATGCGCCGGAGGAATTCGGCGCGCGCATCAAGACCGAGAGCGCGCGATGGGCCAAGGTCATCAACGATGCGAAGATCAAGATCGAATGACCTGGAGGCGCCCTCATGCCGCCGCATGATGGAGCCTGTGCCGTAGCTGAATTTCCATCCTGGTTTGAGGACATTGCATGGGATTGGGACCGCCGGTCATCGAGTTGTATCGTCAGCTCAAGCTGCAGGGCGCCTTTGAGGGCATTGCCGAGGTGATGGAGCTCGGTTCGCAGGACTTCTGGTGCCCGCAAAAGAACCTCATGCTTTCGCTGTTCAAGGCGTTCGGACGCGAGGCGCCGCCCGAGCTCCTCGCCACCACGAACACGAGCCAGAAGCCGGCACGGCTCCTCTACGAGGCGCTCGGGTTGAAGTACGGCTGTCTCGACGTGGACGGCCGCGTCGGATCGGTGGTGCTCGACCTGAATTTCGACTCGATACCCGACAGCGAGAAGGCCAAATACGGCTTCGTCACCAATCACGGCACCTCGGAGCACATCGTCAATCAGCTCAACGTCTTCAGGACGATGCACGATCTGGCGCGGCCGGGCGGCCTGCTCATCCACGCCGTCCCCTTCACGGTGCATCTGGAGCACGGGTTCTTCAATTACCAGCCGAACTTCTTCGAGGCGCTCGCGCGCTACAATTCCTACGAAATGCTGGGCATCTGGGTCGGCCCCGACTGGCAGCTCGCGAGCCTCGTCCCATGGGACCCGATGCTGCTCGAATACCTCGCCCTGTCGGCGAAGACCACGCATCTGTTGGTCGTGGCGCAGCGGAAGATGTACGACAAGGATTTCTGCGTGCCGTTCCAGGAGGTGTACGAGGACATGGTGCCGGACGAGGTGCGCGGCCGCTACGCCATGATCGTCGACGGCGAGGTGATGGACGCCAAACGGGTCAAGCACCTGACGACGGAATCGATCCTCGCCAAGCACTATCTCAGCGAGATTCAGGGGCTGAAGAACTGGATCGAATCGTACAAGGGCCAGGTCAAGACGTTGACCTACGAGCTGGAGCGCGCCAAGTACCGCCTCGACCGATTGCAGTACGGCCAGAACGTCGGCGCGCCGGTCGCCTCCCTGGAGGAGGTGACGGCGCGCGAGCTGGCAGCTGAGTTGAAATACCGGGTGCGGCGGAGATTCGCCCGCTGGCTGCGCACGCCGGCCGGCCCGAAGTAAGTGCGTGCGGCACTTGACGTTGACCGTCATCCTGAGGCGGCCGCGTAGCGGCCCTCGAAGGATGAGCGGCCACGTCCGGGCCGTCGCCCTTCGAGGCTCGCTTCGCGAGCGCCTCAGGGTGACGGCAATGAGTCATCCTATGCCGATGGCATAAGTAATCTGTAACTCACCTTCCCACCGAGTGGCACCGAATGCGCATCGTCGACATTCGCGAAACAGCGGTCCCGATCAATTCGCAGATGTCGAACTCGAGCTTCGACTTCTCCGAGATGACGACGTCGGTCGTGGCCGTGATCACCGACGTCAAGCGCGACGGCCGGCGGGTCGTCGGCTTCGCGTTCAACTCGACCGGCCGCTACGCCTGCGGCGCGGCGATGCGCGCGCGCTTCATTCCCCGCATCCTCGCCGCCAAGCCGGATGCGCTGCTCGACGACACGGCTGAGAACTTCGATCCGGAAAAAATCCTCGGGCGCATGATGCAGCGGGAGAAGTCGGGCGGGCACAGCGAGCGCTCGATTCCGATCGGCACCATCGAGGTCGCGGTCTGGGACGCGGTCGCGAAGATTGCGGGAAAGCCGCTGCATCGCGTGCTCGCCGAGCGCTACAACGGCGGCCGAACGGCCGACAAGGTGTTCTGCTACGTCGGCGGCGGCTGGTATGCGCCGGGCCAGACCTTCGCCGACGTGCAGGGCGAGATGCGACGCCATCTCGATGCCGGCTACACGATGGTGAAGATGAAGGTCGGCGGCCTTACCCTCGCCGACGACGTGCGGCGAATCGAAGCGGTGCGCGCGGTCGTCGCGCCACGCGGACGGCTCGCGGTCGATGCCAACTGCAAGTTCGATCGCGACGAGGCGCTCGCCTATGCCAGGGCGCTCAGCTCCCTCGATCTGGTCTGGTTCGAGGAGCCGTGCGACCCGCTCGACTACGCGCTCATGGCTGAGATCGCGGCCGCCTACGATCCGCCGCTGGCGACCGGCGAGAACCTGTTTTCCACCCAGGACGTGGAGAACCTCGTGCGCTTCGGGCGCCTGCGCGCCGACCGCGACATCATCCAGATCGATCCCCCGCAATCCTACGGCATCGTGCAGTTCGCCCGCACGGTGGCAATGCTCGAGCGCCAGGGGTGGAAGCGCACCTCGCTGTTCCCGCACGGCGGCAACCAGATGTCGCTTCATATCGCCGGCGGCTTCGGCCTCGGCGGCGCGGAATCCTATCCCGGCGTGTTCGGCGCCTTCGGCGGCTTTGCCGACGACGCGAAACTTCAAGGCGGCTACCTCGATCTGCCCGAGCGCCCCGGCATCGGCTTCGAGGGGCAGAACGCGCTCTACAAGATCATGCGCGAGCTGGCGGGATAATTTCAGTTCGTAGGGTGGGCAAAGGCGAGCCGAAGGCGAGCCGTCCCCTCGCCGCTGTGGCGGCTCGCCCACGCGCTTTGCGCATTCATGCATGACGCGTGGGCACGCTTCGCTGCGCTCCGCTTTGCCCACCCTACGAGTTCAAGCATGCTGACCGTCATTGCAGCGGCTTCAGGTCCTCGAGCATGGTCGGCAGGAACTCAGCCACGGTCGGATGAATGTGCATCGCGCGCTCCATGACCGTATAGGGCGCCTTGGCGTACATGACATCGAGCACGCAGTGGATCACCTCGTCGCCGTTGAGCCCGAAAAACGATGCGCCCAGGATCTGCTTGCTGTCGCGATCGACGAGGATTTTCATGAACCCCTTGGTCTCGCCTCGTTCATTGGCGCGGCTCACGTCTTCCATCGGCATGGTGGCGATCAGCGCCGGCTTGCCCGACTTTCGCACCTCGGTTTCGGTCGAGCCCGCGCGCCCGAGCGGCGGATCGGTGTAGAGCGCGTAAGCCGTGATGCGGTCGGACACCCGACGCGCATCGTGGTCGAGGAGGTTCGCCGCCACGATCTCGAAATCGTTCCACGAGGTGTGGGTGAAGGCACCGCGGCCGTTGCAGTCGCCCAGCGCCCAGATGCCCGGCACGTTGGTGCGCAGCTGGTCGTCCACCTTGATGTAGCCGCGGTCGTCGGTGGCGACGCCGGCCTTGTCGAGGCCGAGGTCGTCCGTGTTGGGGCGCCGTCCGACCGCCAGCAGCAGATGCGAGCCGACGACCTGCGGCGCGCCTTCGACGCATTCGACGTTCACCGCGACGCCGTCGCCGTGCTTGGCCGCCGTCAGGCACTTGGCGTTGAGGCGCACATCGATGCCTTCATCCTTGAGGATGTCGGCAACCGCCTGCGAGACGTCTTCGTCCTCGCGCGCGATCAGGCGCGGCGCCATCTCGATGATCGTCACCCTGGCGCCGAAGCGCCGATACATCTGCCCGAACTCCAGGCCGATATAGCTGCCGCCGCCGACGATCAGATGCTCGGGAAGGAAGTCCACGTCCATCATCGAGCTGTTGGTGAGATAGCCGGGCACGTCGAGGCCGGGCGGCACTGATGCCCGGCCGCCCACGTTGATGAAAATCCACTCGGCCTTCAGCACGACGTCGCCGACCGCGACTTCCTTCGGGCCGACGAAGCGCGCGTGGCCCTGATAGACGGTGCAGCCTTCGAGCCGCTTCAAGGATTTTTCGACCCCCTTGCTCGACGCCGTCGAAATCGCGTCCTTGCGCGCCTTCACCGCCTTCATGTCGACGCCGACCGCGCCGCCGAGCGTCACGCCGTAGTCGGCGGCGCGGCGCGCCATGTGTGCCACGTAGGCGCTGGCGACCAGGGTCTTGGTCGGCGTGCAGCCGGTATTGACGCAGGTGCCGCCGAACAATTTGCGCTCGATGATGGCGACCTTTTTTCCCGCCGCCACGAGGCGCCGCGCAAGCGCCGGCCCGGCCTGTCCGGTGCCGATGATGATCGCATCGAATGTCGGCATGACCGTTTCACCGTCCCCACAACTGCTTCGTCGCGAGCCTCGCGCCCTCGCTCAGCGCCCCGAGCTTCGCCCAAACGATCGTCGGATGCACCTCCTTGGAGCCTGCGAAGGTGGCGAAGCCGCAGTCCGAGCCGGCGATCACGTTCTCGCGTCCGGCGATGTCGGCGAACCGGACGATGCGGTCCGCGACCAGTTCCGGGTGCTCGACCAGGACGGTCGAGTGGGAGATCACGCCGGGGATCAGCGCCTTGCCGTTCAGCTTCACGTCCTTCCAGACTTTCCACTCGTGCTCGTGGCGCGGGTTCGCCGCCTCGAACGAATAGGCGCCGGCGCGAATCTTCACGATAATGTCGATGATGTCCTTGAGTTCCATGTCGTGCACCCGCGGCCCCATGTTGATGCCGTAGCAGGTGTGGTGGCGGACCCTCTCCTCGGGGATGCCGCGCAGCGCGTGATTGAGCGCCTCGACCCGCATCTCCGCCCATTTGCGGCACTGCGCAATGGTCGAGTCGGGCCGCAGCATGTAATAGGTGACGAGCCGCGGATCGTCGATCTGCACGATGAAGCCGGCGTCGGCGATCGCCTTGTATTCCTCGCGCATCGCCTCTGCGATGGCGAACAGGAATTCTTCCTGGGTCTTATAGTAGGCGTTCTTCTGCCAGTCCTCGACGTTCGACGGCGAAATCGCCGGCATGAACGCCTCTTCCGGCTTGGCGCCGGCAAGCGCCGCCTTGAAGTTCGCGATGTCGCGGGCGAGCTGCTTGTGTCCCCGGTAGGCGATCGGGCCGGTGCAGACCATGTGGTGCTGTCGCGCGGCCACATGGGTCTCGCCGTAGAACTCGGGAAACGACAGCGCCTCGCGCGAGCCGGCCCAGGGGCTGGGGCTCGGAGCCTTGTCGACCTCGAAACCGCCGAGCCGTTCGTTGACGTAGGACACGAAGCTCGGCTTGCCGTATTCGCCGTCGTCGACAATGTCGATTCCGAGCTCGATCTGCTTCTGCACGATTTCGTTCACCGCCGCGGCGAGCCGCGCCGCATTCGCCGGCTGATCGAACGCCGCGGCGCCAGCTGCCTGCACCATGTCGAGCAGGTCGGACGGCCGCGGCAGGCTGCCGACATGGGTCGTCAGAATCCGGTTCGTGCTGCGCTTCATGGTGTGCTCCTTAACGCGATCACGACGCGAACGGCTTGCCGGCGCCCGCCGCGACGGCGCGCCGGTGGATCAGCTCCGCGAACGCGATGTCCTCGAGCGCGATCCCCAGCGACTTGAACAGGGTGATGTCGGACGGCGCGCCGCGGCCGCGCACTCTGCCGGTGACGAGATCGCCGAGCTCGTGGACGTCGTTCCAGGCAAGCCGTCCCGGAACTCGGCCGCCTCGACTTGCGCCTGGGCACGATGATCGGTCACGCGCAACGCCGCGCGCAGCACGGTCGCCGGATCGAGCTCGCGCCGGTCGGCCGAATTGGCGCCCGCCGCGTTGACGTGCGCGCCGTCGGCGAGCCACTCCGCGCGGCACACCGGCTCGGCCGCCTTGGTGATGGTGACCACCACGTCGGCACCCTTAACGCAGGCTTCGCTGCTCTCCACCGGCTCGGTTTCGACGCCGAGCTCGTCGGCCACCGCAAAGGCAAACGCAGTGCGGTGCTCGCGCGAGGGGCTGTAGACGCGCACCTGCTTGATCGGCCGCACCGCGCATATGGCCGCGACTTGCGTGCGCGCCTGCTTGCCCGAGCCGATCACGGCCAGCGTACGGGCGTCCGGGTTGGCGAGAAGCTTGGTGGCGAGCCCGCTCGCGGCGCCGGTGCGGATCTGCCCGAGCGTATCGGCCTCGATCATGGCCAGGAGCGCGCTGTCGTCGGCCCGATACAGCAGCGCGTGATAGCGGCCGCCGCCCCGGCCGAAATACGCCTTCAAGCCATAGACCCCCTTCTTCGGGTAGGCCGCACCCATGAGATTGAACGTGCCGCCGCCGATGGTGGCGCGCTGGCGCGGCAGGTTGGACGTTCCCGGTTCGCGCCAGGCGGCAAACGCTTCTTCGAGCACGGCGATCGCGTCTTCGACGGTCACCAGCCGTGCGACGTCCGCTTCGGTGAGATAGAGCGGCTGGGTCATCCTGACCGTCCCGGCTTGAGCACGTCGGCGATCCAATCCCACATGAAGTGCACGCCGATCGTGATGTCGTCCACCTGGCAGTGGTGGAAGCCGCCTTCCTCCCGGGTGAACACCTTGAAGGTCTTCTGCTTCGACCCCACGGCTTTAAAGGATTTCTCCGCCGTCGACAGCGGGATCTGCTGGTCGCCGGCGCCGTGCACCAGCAGAAACGGACATGTCATCTTCTGCACGATGCCGTCGAGCCGGAAGCCTTCCAACACCTTGAGCGCCGCGTCCTGGCTGTCGACGCCGAGCACCCATTGCAGGTGCTCGGGCGGCACCGAGAGCGAGAGCACCGCGCCCGAGGCGAGCTGCTCCAGCCGCCGCGCCCACACCGCGTGGTAGTCCCATTGCGCACCCCAGGCGACGCAGCACGCAAACCGCGGCTCGAGCGAGGCCGCGCGCGGCGCGTAGTAGCCACCCAGGCTCAACGCCATGACGCCGATCCGCTTCGGATCGAACTCGCGCCGGGTCGCGAGATACTCGTAAGCCGGCGTCGCGTAGCGCTCGGTCTCGGCAATCAGCGGCAGATTGCGGAAACGCACGCTCTCGCCGTTCCCCGGCCCGTCGACGATCAGGCAGCCGACGCCGCGTGCCGCGAGATCGGCGACGCCGTAGCCGAACTGCAGCTCCTTGGTGACGTCGAAGCCGTCGAAGAACACCATGGCGGGCGCAGGCTTCGAGCCATTGACCTCGGGGTCGGGATGCACCAGCAAGGCCGGCAGGCTCGTGTTGCCATAAGGGACTTCGACCGGCTCGATGCGCGGGCGGCGAATGAGCGCGGCGGCCTCGCGGAAGATATCGACCGACCGCCGGTAGACCTCCATGCCGATGGGCGACTTCGGTTGCAGAAAGCGCTCGCCGGTCTGGAAATAACGGGTGGCGCGCATGAAGCAGGCGGCCATGGTGAGCGTGTGGCCCTTCTTCTCCTCCTCGCGCCCGCGCGCGACGATCCTGTCGCCCATGCGCGTCCATTCTTCGAACCAGGCATGGTCGTCGCCGACCTTGTCGCGCAGAGCCCGGCCCACGCGATTGACCTCGGCGATCTCGACGCCGGTCCACGGCGCACCGGAAAGGCAGATGAGCAGCCCCATCGACCAGCGGTAATTGTCCGGGAAGTACAGGAACGTCGGATCGTCCTTATCGGCCACGGGCAGCGCCTCCTTCAATTCCATATTCAGGCGGCGGTCGCGTTGCGGATCGCCTCGGCGACCTTTTCCGCCAGCATGATCGTGGGGATGTTGGTGTTGCCGCGCGGGAGCGTCGGCATGATGGAGGCATCGGCCACGCGTAAGCCGGCGAAGCCGCGCACGCGCCCGGCCGGGTCGACCACCGCCGTCCGGTCGTTGGCGCGGCCCATCCGGCACGTGCCCACCACATGGAACATGCCGCCGACGTTCTCGCGGATGAGCTCCGCCAGAGCTTCGCGGTCGGCGACCAGCGTCGCGAGATCGACCTTCCGGTCCGCGAGCGTCGAGAACACCGGTCCGCTCAGGGCGGGCACCACGTCGAGCAACGCGGCGACGGCCGTGCTGGCAATGATATTCGCGGCGGTGCGCTGATTGAGGTTGCGCAGGCGGTCGTTGAACTTCACCGGGAACGTCGCGCCGGCCAAGGCCTTGACCTGCTCATGGTCGAGAATCTCGACCACCCGGCGATAGCCGTCCATCAGGCGGCGCAAGTCGAGATCGTGGCCGGCGAAATTGAACTCGACGCACGGCGGCCGCCGATCGTCGGGCGCGGTGAGCGATACCCGCCCGCGCGCCATCGGCTTCATCAGGGCGACCGACAGGTTCGCGACCTGATGACCGAGCCGGCTCCACGACGTCTTGTTCTGGACGTTGAGGTACATGTCGCTTCGCGGCGCGCCCGGCAGGCCGGAGGAATAACGCAGCGCCGCGGTCGGATGCGGGCGCAGCGAATGGGCCTGCCTTGCGTGCGCCGGCAGGTGCAGGGCGACGAAAACGATTGCGTGATTGGACAGGTTCATGCCGACGCCGGGAAGATCCGAACGGACCTCGATCCCGAGATCGGTGAGGTGCTCGGCGGGCCCGATGCCCGCTCGCATCAACAACACCGGCGAATGGACCGCACCCGCCGCAACGATCACCTCGCGCGCGCGGAACCGTTTCTCCTCGCCGGCAATACGCGCCGTTACGCCCACAGCGCGACGTCCCTCGAACTCGAGCTTGCTGACGGTGGCGTGGCTGACGATGGTCAGGTTCTTGCGTTGCCGGACCGGCGCATCGAGGTAGCAGATCGCGGCGGAAGCGCGCTTGTCCGGCCAGTTGCTCATCGGCACCGAGCCGTAGCCGTCGCGGAAATCCGCGTTCATGTCGGCGATGGTGGGAATCTGCCGTTCGCGCGCGTACTGATGCACCGCGTGCGAGAGCGGCGGCCATTCCTCTCGGGCTGTGCGGCGGATCGGCACCGGGCCATCGTGCCCGTGCAGCTCGCCGGGGAAGTCGAGCTCGGTCTCGAGCTTGCGGAAATAGGGGAGGACGTCGTTCCAGCCCCAGCCGGCCGCGCCCAGTTCCTCCCATTCGGCGTAATCGTCCGGCGTTCCGCGCAGCGCCACCATGCCCATCACGGACGAGCCGCCGCCCATCACGCGCCCTTGAGAGAATCGCACCGGCAAGGAATTGTCCCTGCGCCGCCAATGCGCCTTCAGGCCCGGCCACATGAAGTCGTCATTGTAGTAGGAGATCGGATAGGTATCGAGCACGTCGGCCGGCTCCGCGCCCGGCGGCGTGTCCTGTCCGGCCTCCAGGAGGAGCACGGAGGTGCCGGATGAGGCGGAGAGGCGGTTGGCGAGAACGCAACCGGCCGCACCTCCGCCCACAATGATGCAGTCGAAGCCGCTCGTCATTGATCACGCGGCCGCAGGAGAGGTGCAGAGACTCCTCGGCATGAGGCCGAACTGATCACCTGGCGTCCGTATCACTGCGTCTTCTGGCGCGGATCGTCCTTCGGGTTGACGTAGCTGATGCCCCACGGCCCGGTGCTGTTGATCTGCACGACCGTCTCGTCGTCGGCGAAGGCGGCGTGCACCATGCCGGGGGCCATGGCGAAGAAGCTGCCGGCCGGCAGGGCCTTGGCGGTGTCTTGAGTGGCCGTCTCGCCGGAGCCGAGACGGAACGTCCCCGAAATCACCGTGACGACCTCGGGCTTCGGGTGGGTGTGCGGACCGATGCGATAGCCCTTCGGCAGCTTGAGCCGCATGGCAAACAGGCCGTCTTTGCTCGGGTCGCCGTAGAGCACCGCCACCTGCGCGCCTGCCGGGACCGACGGCGGCGCCGGCCCCCACTTGATGTCCGGCGCCGTAACGATCGTATGCTCGTCCGCCGCCTGGGCCGTGCAAACGGGACCCGCGACCGCGATGACGCTACCCACCAGGATTGAAAGCGCGATCTTCATGTGAGACCTCCCGTGAAAGCGCGAGCCGTTCACCGGCTCCGACAACTGCATTATAGGGCCGGGCGCCGCGGCGGGCCACCATGGGCCCGCAATGGAAATCGAGGACTTGGCGGGGGGTGAGGGGCGATTTCCGTAGGGTGGGCAAAGGCGCGCTGGTGTGGCCTAACAGCGGTGGGCAAAATCGCCGGCGCGCCGTCCCTCGCCGCTGTGGCGGCTCGCCCACCATTGATGGTCGAGCAGGCGATTTTGCCCACCCTACGCGGCCACGCCGAGGAAACGCCATGACCGAAATGAAGAGCGAAATTCGCGACGGCATGAAGATCGATTGGGATGCGCCGATCGCGATGGATGACGGCGTGGTGCTGCGCGCGGACGTGTTCCGGCCGATTGCCCAGGGCAAATATCCGGTGATCCTGAGCTACGGTCCTTATGCCAAGGGGCTCTCCATGCAGGAGGGCTACAAGAGCGCGTGGCTCCGCATCATCAAGGCGGCGCCCGACGTCCTCGAAGGTTCCAGCAACACGTACCAGAACTGGGAGCTGTTCGACCCGGAGAAATGGGTGCCGGACGGCTACATCTGCGTGCGGGTCGATTCGCGCGGCGCCGGCCGTTCGCCCGGCTATCTCGAAGTATGGTCGCCGCGCGAAGCTTCAGACATCGCGGCCTGCGTCGAGTGGGCCGGCGCGCAGCCCTGGTCGAACGGCAAGGTCGGCATCCACGGCATCTCCTACTACTCCATGAACCAATGGCAGGCGGCGCCGCTCAAGCCCAAGCATCTCGCCTGCCTCTGCATCTGGGAGGGCTCGTCCGACTATTACCGCGAGCTCTGCCGTCATGGCGGCATCCTCTCCGACTTCTTCTCGAGCTGGTTCCCGCGCCAGGTGACGGCCGTACAGCACGGCGTCGGCGACCGGGGAGCAAAAAGCGTTGCCACCGGGGAGCCGGTTGCGGGGCCGCCGACGCTGTCGGAGACCGAGCTGAAAAAGAACCGCGCCGACTGCGACGGCGATGCGATGCGGCACCGGCTGATCGACGACTATTACAAGGCCCGCCTGCCGAAATTCGAGGATATCGACGCGCCGCTCCTGTCAGCCGCAAACTGGGGCGGCATGGGGCTGCACCCGCGCGGGAATTTTGAAGGCTATCTGCGGGCGGGATCGAAGCAGAAATGGCTGGAGGTGCACGGCGACACCCATTTCACCCTGTTCTACGCCAAG
>WNGA01017716.1_pt1 | contig 13920 bp, 16 predicted proteins | sample 5400061 | NCBI WGS metagenome assembly WNGA01 (sample SAMN13153366, study PRJNA577476) | soil metagenome | isolation source: 100 cm soil or saprolite under grassland replicate 2 | place: USA:California | collected 2016-06-15 | reverse complement strand
TGTGTGGGCTGGTAGCTCAGTGGTAGAGCAGCGGCCTTTTAAGCCGAGTGTCGTGGGTTCGATCCCCACCCGGCCCACCAGAGATGCACACCTCCGCCGCCGCGGACGCGAGCGGTAAATACAGGCGGTTTGGCATAATCGCAGTAATCGTATGCGCCGCCAACCAGATACGGTCAAATACCCCACGCAGAATGCCGCGCTGTTCGGCGAGCGGCGATGCCGCGAGCAGCGCCGGCATATCGGCCAGCAGCGCCGCAGCGGTGCGCAGGTCAACGTCCTCGACAAACGGCGACTCCAGCGTGACCATCAATTCCTGAATCGCCCGCGCCTCCGCAGCGTATTCCGTTTCGCTCAACAATCCATCGGCATACAAACGTGCCAGGCGCTTCTTTCGCGCCTCCAGTTGCGTGCGCTGCTCATCGTCCACGCGCTTTGGATGCAGCATCGCTTCGGCCTGGCGGACAACTTCCGCGCGCCATTCGGGCGGCAGAGCCAGCAGCCTCATCACATCAAGCATTTGTGCTTCGACTTTATCTGTTCGTACACCTCCTGCTTTACAGGTCAAGCGATCATTCCCCGAACAACGATAATAGCCATACCGGCGACCACTCTTGGATGTCGACGGGTGATAGGTCATGGGGCTGTTACAATGCTCGCAGTAGACGATCTCCGTGAGCATCCCGCCGCTCATCGAGCGAATTCGCACACTCACCTGCCCGTGTTTGGCAGCATGGAGCGCAACAATCGCGCGCACTTTGTTCCAGGTCTCCTCGTCGATCAACGGCGGATGGATTCCTGGCAGCAGCTGATCATTGAATTTCACGAATCCGCGATAGACCGGGTTCTTGAGAATCACTTCCAGATTCCACTTGTTATACAATCCGCGAGTCTGCGTCTGAACATTGTAGATCCGCCAGCCACGCGCATTCAATTCCCGCGCCACCGCCAAATACGAGTAACGCCCGGTCGCATACAGTCGAAATGCGAGCCGTACTGCCTCCGCATCAGGGCTCGGTTCCAAGATACCATCAGCGCCTTTCTGGTAACCGACCGGCATGGGACCGTGCCAGCGCCCCTGCTGGACTTTCTCGCGAATACCCATCACGACCTTGCGGCCAAGTTGGTTGCTGAACCATTCGGCCAGCATGCCCTTCATCTGAAAGTGAATAATGCCCTCTGGCGTGCTGGTGTCAATATCATCATTGAGGCTGATCAGACGCACGCCGAGTGCATCGAGTTCTGCTTTTACATTGAGCTGCAGGCGCAGATTGCGCATGAAGCGGTCGAGATCCATGATGATCAGCGCGCGAATTCTGATGCGCTGCTGCTTGATGTCGTTCAGCAAGCGCTGAAACGACGGGCGCCGATCGTGGCGTCCGCTGACGCCTTCCTCGATATAGACGCCGGCGACATTGAAGCCGCGCTCTGCACAGAACGCGCGACACTGCCGCTCCTGTGCTTCAAGGCTGTACCCCTCAATCTGCGACTCATCGGAGACTCGAATGTAAATAGCAACAAGCATGGAAGCCTCTACGCACTTTTCACGGTCGCTCCATATGTGACAGGAGCATCGAGCGGCGGATCAGATACACGCCCGGCGCGCTCACGAGCGATGGCGACGACAGCTGCGGCCAGCGCTGCGATGAGTTTATCTCGGTCGCCATCATGTTCTGGCGGATGGATGACTATCGCCGAGCGTGCTCGTTTCATAGTTGGCTGGTCATCTGAGACGACCGCTTCTTCGACCGCGTCGTCTTTCTGTTTCACAGACATGTACGTGATTTCTCCCCTATTATAGAGTATTGTAGTCTGTTGTCAATTGGAGTCTTTTCTATGGCCTTACTCGCGGCAGCTACCTATCTGAAAACCATCCGTGAAGCGCGTGGCATCAGCCAGTATGAAGTCGCAACGAGCCTGGGCACCTCGACGCGCGTCGTTGGTGGCTGGGAGCGCGCTGAATCGGATCCTGCCAGCACGTCCCTGGCGGCATTCACACGATTTGTCCATGCCTCAGCTGAGCATGTTGTCACCTTACTTATTAATCCCGATGCGACCCAAGACGACGCGGTACAACTTGCTCACGAGTGGCTCGAACAGTCGAAGCAGCAGTTTCTTGATGAGCTTGATAGTGCTTCTACCGATGAACAACTTCGTGACTTGCTGACGATCCTGCGGTCGTTCAGCTCAAATCCTCGCAAGCTTGGCCAGCTCCTTGGCTATGCGGAGCGACTGTTGGATGAAGACTCAGTGCGGCGAAGAGGACGGCCAATTACGTCGCGCTGAGCCTTCCCTTTCTCTGTCCTTGCCTCGTATCGCTATCGCTTGTCATTCCACTATCGCCGCCGGCTCGCTGCCGTTTTGGCGCATGTTCGCCTATTCTTCATCCGCCGCCATAGCACTTTGAAACCAGCGAGCGGCGATGCGCTCAATATCGGGGGCTTCCGATGGCGCAACGCGCTTCAATATGCTCAGAATGAACTGAAGCAAGCCTTCGATTGCTGCGATCCGCTGGAGTATCGTGCGTTCATGTGGTACATTCGCATGAGCGTCAGATGTGTTTTTCTCACGAGGGCTGCTTTCATCGTCGACACTCGTCGCGCGTGCTTTCGCCAGCTGATCTCCGAGCGCTTGGTGGTTTTCAGTTGCTGCGCCAATTTGTTCCAGGTCTTCAAGCGTGCCGCCGAGATGCGTAATAGCTCGCACAATAACCGGAAAAGCCAGCCCACTGCCACGACCATCTTCCCAATTCGCCAGAACAGCGATACTTATTCCGAGCAGATCGGCAAGCTCCTTGCGCGAGATATTCCGGCGTTCGCGCAATTTCCGCACGTACGTCTGGACCCCGAGTAGTCGTGGATCCTGGTATGAGAGATGCGACCTGCCAGCAATCTCACGCCAGTTCAACGAGCGTCTCAGCAATGCTTGAGCCAGTTCGCTGGCTTCGATTTCGGTCGCAGAAGCGCTCGTAGACAGGTAGTTGACCTCGTCTGGTGCTGCTCCGACCGCCGCTATGATACGTTCGAGCGAATTGCGCGAGATCGGTCCCTCTTCCCGCTCCAGTCGCTCAATCGTGCGCTTACCGACACCAGCGGCAGCAGCGAACGACTGTTGTGTGTAACCGTATCCTTTTCGTAGTTCGCGAAAGTAGACAGCGAGAACGTCGGTTCGCATAGTTCTGGCTTTCCTCCCATACACAAGCACCAGCGGCAGCAGCGAAACCACTCCGCTTACCCCTATCCACTGGCTGCCATAAGAGTGAGAGGTTTGGCGTTATCATACGCGGCGGTTGGGTGTTTGTCGTCCCCACGAGTTGCGAATTTTACTCGCCAGTTTTGGCGAGTAGCCGAGCAAGTCGCAACAAGTGGCGAGGTACGCCTTAACTGTCGCCTGGCCAGGACAACACAAACGGCGCCCGTCTCCCATCAGGAGGCGGGCGCTGTTTCAGTTAGTTGTGCGTCAGCTGTGACCGCTTGGCGGTCGAGTATCACACGGCCAGATCATGGTAGAGCTGTTCCAACTCGACAATGACGCCGTGATGGGTGGCGAGTTCGCGGCGCGCGGCGGGTGTCGCGCCGGCGCGAGCGAACAGCGCATAATGGACATGCCAGTCGACTCCCTTCTCGGGGAGGTCGGCCAGCACCAGCGGCGTCTTCGCGATCAGCTCGCGGACGATCGTCCGATCGACCGCATCGGCGCCCCACTTGCACTCGCCGAGCAAGATATCGCGCGTCTGCCAGTTGATCGCCACAACGTCGATCTGCACCGAGCGGCTCCAGTGACTGCCAACTCCCTGCGGCAGAAATCCCAGCGTGGCGGCATCGCGCTGCATTTCAACCCACGCGCGCGCTAGATCCTCCCAGGCGGTGCTCCCGACAAACGCGCGCAGGTTGCTTTCGATCGCCGGCATCACGCGCTCCGGCTGATAGTTTACATCCGCACGGTGTGGATAGACGAAGCGGAAGTAGAAGCGAAAAAACGCGTCGCGCAGGTGATAGCGCCCGCGTTTGGAGCGATACTGCAGTGCCGGTGGAATCGTCGCTGGGACGCGCCGCTCGATCAGTTTGAGGTCGTCGAGCTGAGTTAGGTAGGCCGACAGATTACTCTTGCCGACCAGGCTGGCATTGGCGATATCATCGAGGCTGTGGTAGCCACCACCAATCGCCTGGAGAATCGCCAGGTAGGTGCGCGGTTCGCGCACTTCATCGGCCAGTAGCAACTCCACCTCGGACAGCGCCATAGCACCGGGTGTCAGCAAGACGTGGCGAATGTTGTCGACCAGCGAGCGGTCGGGGTCAAGCCAGCGCAGATAGGTTGGCACACCGCCGACAATCGCGTAGGCTGCGACTTGTTCGGCAGGCGCCCAGCTTGGCAGGAACGCGCGCAGGGCACCAAAGGGCAGCGGGCGCAGTGGCCACTGACCAGTGAGGCGGCCATAGATTGGTGATTGGCGGCCGAGCAGCAATTCCATCGTGCGGACGTGCGAGCCGCAGATCACCAGAACGACCTGTGATTGCTCAAACTGCTGATCCCAGGCATGCTGGAGCGCAGAGAGCATCGCGGGGTCAGACTCGGCGGCGTAGGGCAGCTCGTCAATCACCACAATATGACGCTTGCCTTCGAGGATGGTGGCAGCGGCCCGCCACAACGATGACCAGGAGTCAAACGTCGGTGTGTTTGGGGAGGCGGGATCTTCGCGGAGCAGCTGGGCAAAGAACTTGCGGCGCTGGAGCGGCGCTGGCTCTTTTTCGGCGGCCCAGTAGGTGAAGGGCAGGCCACTCTGCTCAATCCAGTGCTGGAGTAGAGTGCTCTTGCCGACCCGGCGGCGCCCATACAGCATGATGAACTGGCCTGGACCGGGATGGCGGCGTGTCAGCACGTCGCGGAGGAACGCGAGTTCAGCTGCGCGATCGAGGAACATGCAACTTCCTCCTATTTGAAGAACATTCCACAGATTATTAAAATCTAAGTAATGCTTACGTTATAGATCATTGCCAGATCGCTTTCCTAGGAGATAAAGGCATACGACGAGAAATGCTAGTGTCTTCGCTCATGCCAATCAGCAGCCTTTTATTCTCGTCGTGCTGTCTGAAATACATACTACCTGGCGCAGATCAATATGCATCACTCACACTATATCTATTTAAGCATTATAGAGATTATAATAATCTCTATAATGCTTATTTGTCAAACGCTCGTATTCCTGCTTCCAAATGCGCGAGAACTTCTTAAGTGGCTGCGTCGATGGCCCTCCCCCAGATATCACATACATTCCATTCTCCGTCCGCGATGACGGCTGGCTCAAGTACAAGAGTGTGCTGGATGCCGAGCGGCGCTACGGCATCATCCAGCAATAGCGATTCATCCAGTCGCCTCCAGGGTAATCCCAGCGATCGCCGATAGTGACAGAGATGAAAGTATAACCTGGCCTCGCGGCTGCATTGAAGCTTCTCGGCGCTCACGCCGTAAAGTGGCGTGTAGTGCGCCGCAATGCCATTCCAGCCGGCGATGCCGGCCATGCGGCCGGGCCCAGAACTGTCGCACGAGGCGATCAGGTTACGCTTTGAGCGCAGCACCCAAGACGGCTTGCCGATGCCGAACAGATGTAGTCCGACGCCTGCGAGGGCGTCGTCATCCGTCCGTTCCAGCTTATCGAGCAGCGCCCGATACCAGGCCTCTGCTGCGGCGTTATAACGCTGGACCGCTAAGCCGCCAATGCCGTGGCTCGGGCGCGACGCGCCATTCAGGGGATTGGCGAGGATGGCAGCAGCGGCCTGCTCGACCGGCATGCCAAACCCGACGACTCGTAGGAGCGGTGCATCTGGCGCATCGCGAACGATCCGCTGCCGCAATATCTGCTCATCGCGCAGCGTTTGGGCGGCGTCGCCGATCGTGTCGTAGGAGGCAAACCAGTCCAGGCAGCCCCAGTCACCGGGAGCGCGCCGCCAGGACAAGACTTCCTGCCAGTACGCGCCCAGGCTGATGCGGTTGGGGTTACGAGGCGGGTAGGCCGCCGAGTCGAGTGCGACGTGAATACCAGCAATATCCCGCAACCGCCGGGCCGCAAGTGTTCCAGCCGGAACCAGAAAGTGCCGCTGTCCGCAGGCAAGTGCGATCTCCAGATCGCGTCGCCGGTAATCGCGGCCGATTGCGAAAAAGAAGCTAACGGCCAAGGGGATGCTCCTCCATGATAGAACCGGAGCTTCCTTCTCGCCCACAGGAGGTAGTCGGAAGCTCCACTGGACGGATGATGAGCGACGTGGTTGCTGGAGCACACGCAGAGTACTGGCTGGCTTGCCCTGGGTGCCCGGGATCAGGCGGCGTATCACTATTGCGAGTGCTCAGAATCTCGCTGTACTCGAGGTGTCACTCCCTGCCAGGACAGGGCGATCTCGGTGCCGGGATCGCCCGCTCGTCGCGGCGTTCACGATTCGCTTGAGGCTGCTGTTGTCTCGTCGTACCAGCCTTCAACCAGAAACAACCGGCCGGCAGGGAGGTCTAGCGCAATCCCGCGCGCCGCAAAGCGCGCGATCTCCCACTTGAGCATGGCTGTCTGGATGTCGGCGGAGAGTGGCAGACACAGCTCGGTGAGCATCCGCGGACCGGCAGACTCGGGCAGGCAGTTACCCAAAAGAGCGACCTGGTGGTCCAGCGGGCGAGCCTGTGGATGGCTGATAGCGACGACGACGCCCAGAATATCGTCCTGATCGAGCGAGTCGCTCGGCAGTGGCGCCAGAGTACGAACGCTCGCGGGCCAATCGAGCTGGATGCGCCCCGCGCCGGCTAGCCGCTCGATCCAGTCCCAAATCACTTCGGCGTCGTTCATCGGATTGCGGTCGGCCAGGCCGGCGCGGGGATTGGCGCAGCCAAAGAGCAAAGCTTGATAGTGTGGCATTGTGCGTACTCCTTGTGAGATATCGCCAGGAGCCGCTCTGAACAGCTCCTGGGGGATGTATGTCGGAAGAATATGGTTACCCGCTGCAAGACCTCAGTGCGCCTCACTCCCCACTTTCGCTCGCGAGTGAGCGAACGCAGAGCTCAGCATGCGGCAACAACAAAGGCGCCAGTTGCGGGGAGACCGCGACGCGATCCAGTGGCTGGGCCGGGGTGTCGGGAATGACGATCACCCTTAGCCCCTCGGCTTCGAGATAGGCACGTCGGCGCGCATCGCGCTCGCGGTTGAGCACATGCACGCCGTCTTCTACTTCGATCGCGAGGCCCAGGACCGGTAGGAGCAGATCGCAGAAGTATGGCCCTACCCCGCCCTCGGCCAGCACATCGCGCGGCCCAAGCGGGTGCTCCAGCGGCTGCAGCCGCCAGGTTGCGTAATCGAATGGCTCCGAGTCGAGCTGGACGGTGAAGCCCATCTCGGCAAGCAGCACCCGGAGTGCCGCCTCGCCGCAGGTTGGCGCGTGCAGGCGCTCGACGCGGCGCTGCAGCGTTGCGCGCCGCACAGCGGCTTGCGTGAGCTGCTCGCCGTGTTTTTCCATGCAGCGTCGATACGCCGCTTTGCGCTGTTCGATGTAGTCTTCGGCGCCCCACTCGCGCAGCTGTGCGCGGTTCGCACTGGTCGCGCCAGCCTGCTGCATCCAAGGATGCCTCCTCAGCGCACCGGCGCGGCACTGGCGCTGGAACGCGCGGTACTCCGCCTTAGACAGGTGGCCACTCAGCTTCTGGTGCGCAGCCCGACCGGCCGCGACCTTTTTCGGGTCTTTCAGCCGATCTTTCTTGAACATGGTCTCTCCTGAACGCGCCAGCCCCGCTCAGGCTGGCGCACGTAATGCGATGCCAGCCCGAGCGGTGGGCGTGTCAGAGAGAATGATCCACTGGTACGGTGGAGCAGCTTGTGGGGAAGGACGCGCTAGGCGACCAGTTTCAGCCGTTTCTTTTCGCCGGCGCTGTTGCGCGCCGTGATTGCGATCGGCCTAACGTACGGTTGCGCCTTTGAACGCCGCGGGTAGTGGTAGCGGATGCTGGTAATCCGGGCCTCCTTGGTCTGCATTTTGGCCTGAATGTCCAAGATATCGAAATCGGCAGGGATGGCATCACCAATCAGCGCGCGAACATGTGCCGCGCACGACTCCTCGTACGACTCGTGGATCTCGTCGTAGTCGTGATCGTCGTGCTGAGGGTCGAAACCAGCCCAGGCCTCATCCTGGTAGAACTTGAGCGGATCGGAGGTGCCGACGACGAAGTCAACGCTATCCACGTCCCAGCAGTCACCTTCGTCGAAGGCGAACACCGTGGCCGCTGTGACCGGCTGCCAGGCGCTCGGCTCCTGGTCATCATCGCTGATGCCCCACTCACCCGGCAGATTGAACTCGTCCGCGCGCCTGGGGCCGGGCCGCCAGTAGATCGTACCAATCGTCAGCCGATCACGATTGCCACACTCGAGTGTGTAGGCATCGCCGATCATGGGCAGGAAGGCATCGCGGCCGTAATGGTACGACCGAAACGCCGGCTCGCCATGTACGACCTTGCCGTTCCTATATTCCACATTGGGCACAAACGCCACCACCCCTGCTGCAAGCAGGCGTGGCGGCTCATCGCAGCGGTGACCCACTCCGGCTTCACGCGGTCGCGATTGGCGGGGTCGAACAGGAAGCTGAAGAGCTGATCTTTGATGAATGTGATCAGCGCGCCGCGCGCCGCATCGTCGATCAGCCCACGCCGCGAGGGTGAGAGCGGATTGAGTGGGCGCCCGTTGCGGACGTGCAGATAGTAGCTGAAGTGACCGTCGATCTCGTCGCGAATGATCTGGCCGTACCAGTTCACTGCGGCACGCGCGTGATACGGCTCACACTGATACCGCACGGTCAGTGAACAGCCCTGGTAGATTGTCTCGAAGAGTTGTTCGCCGGCGCTCACCCAGCCAGGCAGGCTGGTATTGACGGCAACGCCATCGAGCGTAATCCGCAGCAGGTCGGCGTAACCGGGCGCTGGGTTGCCATTCGCGCCGCGATCGAGCAGGATATTCTGCACGATCTCGCGGAGTTTCGGCGCGCACTGAACGACTACGCGTAGACCACCGACTGGCGTCTCAATGGTCTCCAGTCGCTCGAACCAGGTCGAGTAGTAGGCTTGGTCGGCCCACCAGCGCGCGGTATCGATGGTCAGCGCCTGGGCGCCCGACTCGAAGCGAACAGCGCTGACGTGCTCATGCGCCAGCAGGGCGTGGATACCCAGGCCCATCGGGTCCTGGTCGTCGATGGTCGGATTGTCAAACTCGCTCTCGGCAATCTTGAGCAACGTGTGGAAGCCGGCCGGGCCGCCGAGAAGGCCGTGGCCGTTGTCGGTATAGGTGAAGCCGGCCTCATCGGTGGTGATGATCACGTCACTCGATCTGGCGCGCTGGCTGTTTTGCAGCAGCTCGCCCAGCACTTCGATGATCTCGCCGGTGAACAGCCGGCGGATCGAGCTGCGCACGCGATCTGCGTTAACCAGTGTACTGAGGGTGGTGTCGGCATGCATGGTGGTTGATCCTTTCACTGATGGTGAAAATGAATCCACCGGCACGCGCGCCCGCGCCGGTGGGAACGATGTCCCGGCGCGGGATACTCGATTTTTCAGTCCGATTACAACTGCAGCGCCAGCTGCGAGGCGGTATGGAGCGATGATACGGCCGCGGTCGGTGGATGGGCTGCCGGACAGTGGCCATAGCCGGCGACGCGCTCGATGGCCAGCAGGTCACGCGCGATGTGATAGTCGCCGGCCTGATGGCCGCTTGGGCGCTTGCAGCGGCGCCCGATACGTGCATGGCAGGTCGGGCATGCGACCTCCAGGATGGGATCGCGCTGCCAAATCTGCCCACAGCCTGTACATTGCACCGTCATAGGCCTCTCGCCTGCTCGCAACCGGCCGTTGTGCTCATAGTGCTGTAGAGCCACACCTTGAGCTGGCTGAGGCGCACGCCGATGCCACCGTTTGTGAAGCTCACGAAGCCACACGCTGGCGTCTGGAGCATCGCTTGTCCAATCGCCGGCACGTAATCCTGGCCGAGATGAACGAGTGTAGCTGCGTATGATGCACGCTGTGCGAGCGTGTGTGTGAGAGCGGCGTCGACCGCCTCACGCAACTCTGCGGCGCGGGCACGAGTCATCCGCTGGTTGTAGTCATCGATTAGCGCATCGGCGGCGATCAGCCCCAGCTTGGCTGAAAGAATTAAGACATCCAGGTGTTCAGCCGCGGCGGCATTCGCGACCCGCCACTTCCGCAGCGTGCGGAAGCTGGGGCCATCGTACCGCTCAATCGCAGGAATTGGATGGGGATCGGCTCGCTTGGTCGCCGTGCAGGCGAGCAGGAGCAGCCATCGTGGTTGGTGATCCAAGGGCGGTCTCCTTCTGATAATGATAGCGATATCGCCAGTCGAGCTGGTCGTTTGTGTCTGATGCGAGCGGTGATATGCTGGAGAAAACAAAAAGCCGTCAATCGCGCAGCAGCAATTCACCGATCGGTGATCGGCGAAACGGGTGATGCGTGTGACGGCACAAAGATGTCAATGCGCTCGTATAGGCGCGACGGCTGGGAGGAGTGCGTGTGTTGGCAGACGGGCGCGCGAGGCGCGGCGTTCAGGCAAAACTGTAGCTACGGTAAGGTGTAGGCACAAACCTGGTGATGTGCCTTACCGGCGTTGTGTCTATGCGATTGTCGAATGTACAACAGAAGAACGCGGTTCTTCTGTCGACCCGCGCGGATCTGGCGCCTCATAGTCGCAAACATGGGCGCGTGCCGAAACGGGGGCATGCGCCGCTGGTTGGGACCACGAGTCGGCAAATCTGCACGGGCAGATCGCACCTTTAGTATAGCGGGTGCGCTATACCATAAAGTAACCAGGATCCTGATGGGCAAGGTACAGGAGATAGGAGAATTGTGGCCTCACTATTCGCAATAAACACGGGTTAAGCCGACAAGCAACACTAACCATACCTTTTACCCTTGCTCCTGCTACGGATTGTGAACTTGATTGCCGACGCACTGACGGACGAAGGCTACCTCGTACATACCGTCACTGACGGCAAAAGTGCTCTGCGCGCGATCGAGCAGCATTCGCCACGGCTGATCGTCCTCGACGACATGATGCTGGGGATGCGCGGCGTAGAGGTCGTGGCCCACCTTCGGTAGACCGGATATTCGACGACACCAGTGATTATGATCAGCGCAGCAACGCCAGCCGCGACTTGCCTGCGCCACGGCGCCACTGCCTATCTGGCCAAACCGTTCAGCCTTGATGCGCTGCTGGGCCAGATTGAACGCCTGGCACCCATGCGGGCGCGGGAAGTTGGGATGAATCTTCGCTCGCCTTATGAATACATTCCGACACTGCCTCGGCCGAGGCTGGGAAGGCCTTCTGTGCGTCTATGAGGGTCGCTCGTCGAGTCAGGTCTAGCCGCGTGCCTGTGTCGATAGGGTCAACATTGTGGCGTCTCTGCTGAGTTGAGCGACGCACCACGCTTGGGCGTCCTCAACCCACAAGAAATTGTGGGGTGCCGCGTAGCGGCTATTCGGGCGGATCCAGCGCTTCGATTGCAGCAGTCCATTCACTCCCACTGGCCCAGCGTGCAACCATCAACCGCCAGCCGTTGACGGTTGTCTCCCATCGCCTTAGTCCGAGATTGTAACGCCAGTCTAGCGGCATCATCGTATAGTATTGTTATATGGATCGTCAGCGCTTACACTGGCGGGATATGGTGCGACCAGTTCGTCACAACTACAGAGATCCTGATCTCTAAACCACTATACCATAAACATGAGCTTCAGTTCCGCAAAGCCTCGCGCGCTGACGCTGTTGGCCTTACAAGGTTGCGCCGTCACGGGCGCGAAGGAGCTGCGGCGGTAATTGCTGATACACACGCGCAGCGAAGTCGGCCTCATCAACGCACTCGCCAATATGCAGACAGGTCAACGCCCACAGCCGTCGAAGGTGTAGCCGCGTGAAGCTCCGCCCGTTCCCCAGCTCGCGGTCTGCGAGCACCTGTGGCAGCAACTGAACAAGGATAGTATCGAGCTTCGCAATCATTGAGTCACACTCCTACGCACTCGAGCACATACGGCCTGTCTCGGACAGAGTTGTTGGAACGTACTGGCGCATCTTCATAACAGTGGAGCAAGCACTATGCCCAAGCCAGATCGATGACAATCTGTTCACAGCGTGTATGCAGTCGCATCGTAGTGCTCACTTGTGGTCTGAAAGTTGCACATAACTACACGCAAACAACCAAACATCGACATCAAAGAAAGAAGAGCGAGTGCGATGTCTATCCTTATCGTTGATGATCAGCCGGCCCATCTGATGCTGCTCACAACCTTCCTGGAAGGTGCTGGTTATGAGGTGGCGAGCGCCCGCAATGGGCGGGAGGCGCTGAGCTATCTGCGGCGCACAAGCGATCTTCCAAGCCTCATTCTATTAGATATAGCAATGCCACAGGTGACCGGCTGGGATTTCTTACGCGCACAGCAACAGGAAGCGCACCTTGCGGTTATTCCAGTAATCATCATGACAGCGCTTGGACCGCTTGATCACCAGAAAGTGACACCATCCGTGGTGGCCTTCCTCGAGAAGCCGATCCACCTTGCTGAATTGGAAGCGCTCCTGCACGCATATGAGCAGCCGCAGCTCCAGAGCAGGGTCGTGGGGAAGTAAAACTGATTACTTCCACGCGGATACCAATTCAATTATCCTTTACACTTGCTGCAATGCAAGCCATGCTTGAGCACGAGCGACGCCTGCCTCACGAGCCGTTCGCTACTCCGAGAGGCTCGGATGAGTCCGGCGCGGTCGAGCTGATTCCTGCTTGTATCTTGGCGAAGAGTTCAGAGAGCATAAACGGCTTTTCGAGAACCTGACAACGGTACTCCCTGAGCTGATCGACATGTGAGTGCAGAAACTGAGCGTCGGCAGAGCAGACCATCAGCGGCATATCTTTGGTCGCCGGCACGCGCCGCATTAACTCCAAGATCTCCCAGCCCGACACAAAATCCTCAAGCCGAATGTCCAGTATTGCCAAATCTGGTTTTTGCTCGCGAATCATCATCTGAGCCTCACGACCATTCAGGCAGCAGATGACCTGATAGCCTTCATCGGTCAGAACCTCACGCATCATATCAACGTAGGCCGTGTCGTCGTCTATGACCGCGATCAACGGGTGCTCTCTGTACATATCGAACCATTCTCTCAAGTACCATCAGCCGGGCTTGTCTTGCCACCCAGCATATTTCGCGGGCAAATGCCGACGAATGCACGAGGTATGGCGCGTACAGTTAGCTCTTGACGTTGGTATCCTTGGGGTGAGGTATAGTATATCACCCCTCAGGCGATGCATATGTAAGGAGTTTACCGGACAACACAAAACCCACCGACTAAGCGGCGGGTCGCAAAAGATCGTGAGCGATTGTTGTTAAGCGGCTTTGTGCAGCCGGACACCAAACGTGAGGATGATGTGTTGTTATACAATCTGCGTACAGTCGCTAACATTGTCTGTAGAAGAAGCGCCGAGTTCGCACCTGTTCTGCACTATCAGGTGGTGTGCAGAAACGACAGCAACCCCAGCATCCAAATGGATGCCAGGGTTGCTAGTGTGCCAAAGAAATGCTAGTGTTCAGTATCAGACCCAGACGCATAGATTCGCCGCACATCGTCGAGTGACGAGGCCGTCTTGATCTGCGCCATAATCGCCTCAATCAGTGCTAGATCACTAATTTGGCGTACCTCCGCGATCACGGGCTCAGCCGCTGCGCCAAACTTCAGCTCAAGCCCCAGTGCAATTCCTTCGAGCAACCCCTCGGCGCGTCCTTTTTCGATGCCGACTTCCTCGACACTTGTAATATAGGTCATATGGCGTTCCTCCTCGAAGGTTCGCAGTTCTTGCACGAACTGCGCTTTTAAGGCGTTCGGCAAGCGTAACAGCCAATCGACAAACCCAAAGG
>WNGA01012915.1_pt1 | contig 13920 bp, 9 predicted proteins | sample 5400061 | NCBI WGS metagenome assembly WNGA01 (sample SAMN13153366, study PRJNA577476) | soil metagenome | isolation source: 100 cm soil or saprolite under grassland replicate 2 | place: USA:California | collected 2016-06-15 | reverse complement strand
CGCGTTCCGCCACATGCTGCCAGCATCATTACGAACAGGAGTTTATGCGCGCGCATCGTCTCGTCTGGATTGTGTTTGGGCTTGCCTGTTCCGCCGGTACTCGGGCTCCCTCAGCCGCCGTGGCTCAGGTCCGTCCCGGGATCGAGGTCGTGCTGTCGGATTCGGCCCACCTCATCACCGGCAAACGCCTCGGCCTGCTCACGAACAACACGGGCGTCGATCATCTCGGCCGCCGCGACGTCGATCTGCTACGCACGACGCACGACGCCCGACTCACGGTCTTATTCAGTCCTGAGCACGGCTTTCGCGGTACGGAAGATCGCCCCGGGCTTCCTGACAGCAGAGACTCGGCCACCGGTCTCCCAATCTACAGTCTCTATGGCGGCTCGCGCACTGCCGCGCAGGCGGCGCTCGATTCCGTGGACGTCGTGTTGATCGACCTGCAGGACATCGGCGCCCGGTATTACACCTACATCGCGACCACCGTGCAGCTGATGCGCGCTGCAACGCGTGCCGGAAAGCGTGTCATCGTGCTCGATCGTCCCGATCCGGTTGGCGGGACGCTGGTGCAGGGCAATGTGCGCGCCCGCGCCGCGGACCCGGATTCGGCGTTCGTCGGCTTCCTGCCGGTGGCGATGCGGTACGGCATGACACTCGGCGAGCTGGCGCGCATGGCGAACGACGTCATGGCGATCGGCGCCGACCTTGTCGTCGTGCCGGCGGCGGGATGGCGGCGCGGGATGTTCTATGATCAAACCGGCTTGCCATGGGTCAAGCCCTCCCCAAACATGCCGGATCTCGAGAGCGCGCTGCTGTATCCCGGGATTTGCTTGTTCGAAGGGACGAACGTGTCCGTTGGCCGAGGCACGCCGATCGCGTTTCAGGTGATCGGTGCGCCGTGGCTCGATCCCGCGGCGGCGGTCGAACGGATGCGCGCTTCCCCGGTCGTCGGTGTGGAGGTCACGGCGACGGAGTTCACGCCGATCGCTCCGACGGACGGCAAGTATCCCGGCGTGCCGCTCAAGGGGCTGCGGCTGCGCGTGCTCGATCGCGAGCACTACGATCCGACGAGGCTTGCAGTCGTGCTGCTCGCCGCGCTGCGCGCGGCGCATCCCACGCAGTTCCAGTTTCGCGCGGAGAGCTTCGATCGACTTGCGGCGGGCCCGGAGTTGCGAATGGCACTCGAGGCGGGTCGGCCCGCGGCGGACATTGGGGAGTCATGGGCGCGGGACTTGCAAGGGTTTCGGGAGACGAGGGCCAGGTACCTGATCTATTAGAGACACCGTGACTTGCATCACGTGTAAGCAAGTGTCCTAGCTTGCCGAGTCAATCCGGCGCCTCCATTATCGGCCCTCCTGTCACACCCAGGGGTCCGGGGATGCGGGAGAGGGATCGCCGGTTCGCCGTCCGAACGTTGACGCGGGCTGCTATCGTCGTGATGACGGTGGTGGCTCCGCTGGTGTTGTATGCGTGCCTCGATAGGACGCTCGACTCTCCCGTAGGTCCTGCCCGTATACCATCCCGGCGTCTCATTCCGGATCTCCGAGCCGCGCTCGCGGCGCAGCGCCGGCATACTGATGCGCTGCTCGAGATTCCGGGCGTCGTGGGGACGGCGGTCACGGGCCTGTCGGACGGGAGCGGGCACGCCGAAGTGTTGCTGCTCGTCGAGCGCGCCGGCATCCACGGTCTACCGCAGGTGCTCGACGGCGTGCCCGTGCAGTCCCTGGTCACTGGGCGCATCATGGCGTATAGCGATCCCACGCGCCGTCAGCGGCCGGCCCCAATGGGTTTTTCGGTGGGACATCCGTCGATCACCGCGGGCACCATCGGCGCGCGCGTGCGCGACGCGCTGGGCCGCGTCTACATCCTCTCGAACAATCACGTCCTCGCCAACTCGAATAATGCGAGCATCGGTGATCCGGAGTACCAGCCAGGCCCGTACGACGGCGGTACGGCCGCCGACCAGATCGCGACGCTGACGGACTTTCAAGTGATCTCGTTCGCCGCGGGCGCGAGCAACACGATGGACGCGGCGATCGCGATGTCCAGCACGGATCTTCTCGACAACGCCGTCCCCGCCGACGAAGGCTACGGCATGCCGAACTCGACGATCTATGGCGACGCCGACGGCGACGGGCTGTTCGATGACCGCGATGCGCTGCTGGGCCTCAACGTACAAAAGTATGGGCGCACCACCCACCTCACGCGTGGTCAGATCACCGGTGTCAATGCCACCGTCACCGTTTGTTATGCGGTCTCGGGGTTCACGTGTACGAAGAGCGCCCGCTACGTGGACCAGCTGATCATTGGGCCGAGCACGTTCAGCGCCGGTGGCGACTCCGGATCGCTTATCGTGACCGATGATGGCAACCTCAATCCCGTGGCGTTGCTGTTCGCCGGCAGCTCGTCGATCACGATCGCGAACCGGATCGATCTCGTGCTTAACCGTTTCGGCGTCACGATCGACGGCTTCGCGCCGCCGCCGCCGGGCCCCCTGACGGACGTTGCCGTCACGGGTGTGAACGGACCCGGGACGGTCGTGCAGAACACCGCCGCCAACATTGCCGTCACCGTGAAGAACTTCGGCAACCAGGATGTGGCTGCGTTCGACGTGACGCTCCAGGATACGACCGATCATGTAACCGTCGGCACGCAGAGCGTTGCCGGCCTCGTCGCCGGCGCCGCCACGACGCTCACATTCGCGTGGACGCCGATCACGAGCGGCGAGCACGTTCTCGTTGCCAGTCACTCGCTCGGTGACGACAGGCCCGTCAACGATCAGCGCTCCGCGACGATTCCGGTCGCTGCCCCGGTCACCGATGTCGCCGTCACCAACATCGGCCAATCCGGCCAGGCGATACAGGGACACGCCGTCGTGCTCGGCGTAACCGTCGCGAACGCCGGCAATCAGGGCGTGCCGAGCGGCTTCGCCGTGACGCTCCAGGACGCGACCGCCGGCGTTAACCTCGGCACCCAGACCGTGAACGGCCTCGCCGTGGGCGCGGTCAACACGGTCAACTTCACGTGGGATCTGACAGGCGCGTCTCTCGGCGAGCACACGCTGATCGCGACGCACGCACTGGCCGACGACAACGCCGACAACAACCAGCGGACGACAGTGATCACTGTGAATCCCAAGCCGACCGATGTCGCCATCACCGGTATCACGGCGCCCCTGACTGACGGGTACGGCGGGGTGCAGGTCGGTACGCAGACGGTGGCCGGTCTCGCGGTCGGTGCGACGACGACGGTGGATATCCCCTGGAACACGGCCGGCGCGACGACCACCGGACACACCCTGTTCGCAACGCAGAAGCTGCCGGACGACGTCTGGGCGAACAACAGCATGGGGATCGGGATCACGGTACAGCCGCCTCCCGACCTTGCGGTCACCAGCGTGAGCGCGCCATCCGACGTGACGGTGGGGAATACGGCCGCCATTGTGGTCACCGTTCAGAACATCGGCGGACAGCACGTCGGCGGATTCAACATCGTTTTGACCGATGCGACAGCCGGCGTAACGATCGGGACCCAGGCGATCCCCGGGCTGGCGATGGGCTACAACACGACAGCCACGTTCAATTGGAACACGACCAACGTCGCGCTCGGCAGCCACACGCTCGTGGCGACGCAGACGTTGTCCGACGGCAACGCCGCGAACAACCAGGGCTCGACGGCGATCTCGGTGAACCCGATCTCGACCGACGTCGCCGTGAGCGCCATCAGCACGCCTGCGAGCGTGACTCGCGGGAGCACGGCCACGATCGGCGTGACCATCCAGAACAGCGGCGGGCAGGCTGTCAGCAACAGCTTCAACGTGGTGCTGACCGACGCGACCGCCGGCGTGACGATCGGTACGCAGGCGGTCACGAGTCTCGCCGCGAACACCAGCGTGATTCGGTCGTTCAGCTGGAGCACTGCGAACGCCACGGTGGGTGGCCACACGCTGGTCGCAAGCCACACCCTGACGGATCAGAACGCGGCCAATAACCAGCGCTCGACCACGGTGACGGTGGTGATCACGCCCGCCGACGTCGCCCTGGCGAGCATCTCCGCGCCGGGCCAGGTGACGATCGGCGACACCGTCCCGGTCGTCGTAACGGTGCAGAACGTGGGAGGTCAGGACGTCACGACGAACTTCGACGTCGCCCTGACCGACGGCGGTGCGAGCGGTCCGGTGGTGGGCACGCTGACCGTGGTGGGGCTGGCCGCGGGAGCCAGCGCGACCAGCACGTTCAACTGGAGCACGGCGGGAGTGACGATCGGCAGCCACACGTTGATTGCGACGCAAAAGTTCGTGGACAACAACGCGAGCAACAACGCCCGCGCCATCGGCATCGCCGTGAACCCGCCGAGCATGCACGTGGGTAATCTCGATGGTGTAGCCGCGACCACCGGGGACGTCTGGTCGGCTACCGTCACGATCACCGTCCATGACGCCAAGCACAGTCTGTTTGGCGGCGTGACAGTCAGTGGCAGCTGGTATCCCGGCTCCAGCGTGAGTCAGTGCGTGACCAGCGAGACGGGCACGTGTACGGTCGTCCTTTCGTCCATTCCGATCGCGACGCGGATGGTCTCGTTCTCCGTGAGCGGGATGACGCTGACGGGGGCTGTCTACAAGCCGGCCGCAAATCACGACCCGGATGGCAGCAGTAACGGCTATTCGATTACGGTAAAGCGCTTTTGAAGATCGCCCTCCCGACGCTGCTGCTGGCCTTGGGACTGGCTTGTTCGGGCGCTCCCAAGGGAGGAGCCGTCGTGACCGCTCGGAGCATCGATGACGTTCTCGCCGCGCACACCGATTCCCTGATGGCGCTGCCCGGCGTTGTTGGAACCGCCGTCGGGTTATGCGACGGCCAGCGTTGCATTAAGGTGCTTGTGGCCGACCCCAGCCCGGATACGAAACGCAGAATCCCATCGCGGCTGGAGGGCTACCCGGTCGTCGTCGAGGTGACGGGCACCATCACGCCTCGGTAACCCTACCGCCATTACGGCGGGCGATTAGCTTCCCCCCGGCATGAATGTCATTCCCCAGCGCGTCAAGGACGGTTTTGTCGGATTGACCGGTCCGGTGGCGCGTGCCTTGATCCGTGGCGGCGTGAATCCCAACACGATTACCACGTTCGGTACCTTGGTGGTGATTGGATCAGGCATCGCGTTCGGCTCTGGTCGGATCCGGCTGGCCGGCGGGCTCCTGCTCCTGAGCGGCGTGTTCGACATCCTGGACGGGCAGGTCGCGCGGCAGGGCGGGAAAACGACGACATTCGGCGCGTTTTACGATTCCACGCTCGACCGCGTGGGTGAAGGGGCAGTCTTCGCCGGCCTGATCTTCCATTTTTTGACCGTTGGTATTCCGCGCGAGATCGGGGCGTGGTCGACCGCCGCCGCTTTAGTGGCGCTGGTCGCATCTTTCCTGGTTTCCTACACCCGGGCGCGCGCTGAGGCGCTCGGCGTGGAATGCACAGTCGGCATCGCGGCGCGGGCGGAGCGCATTCTCCTGCTCGGTCTCCCCGCGCTCTTCCTCGGCGAGGGCCCGTGGCGGCGCGGTGTGTTGTTATTCTGGATTGTCGCCGTGCTCGCGTTCGTCTCCGCGATCACCGTGATCCAGCGGGTGGTGCATGTCGCGCGGGTGGCGCGCGGCGCGCCGCCGCGTTCACCAATTCCAAAACGTGAGACGTTGCCTGGAGTCGCGGCGGCACGCCGCAAGGGATCGTGATGGCACGGCAGCAAACGGGGGTAGCGACAGGCGGCGGGCGGGAGATCGCGCCGGCCACGGGAAAACTGGGTGTGATGCTCGTCGGCCTCGGGGCCGTCTCCACGACGTTTATCGCGGGCGTCGAAAACGTGCGGCGCGGCCGCGCGCTGCCGATCGGCTCGCTCAGCCAGATGGCGACGATCCGGCTCGGCAAGCGCACCGACAAACGCGCGCCGAAAATCAAGGACTTCGTTCCGCTCGCGGACTTGAATGACCTCGTCTTCGCCGCCTGGGACCCGATCCCCGACGACGCCTACACCGCCGCGGTGAAAGCGGGCGTGCTCGACCGCCACGAGCACCTCGAGGCGATCAAGGATTTCCTGCAAGGCATCAAGCCGATGCCGGCCGTCTTCGATCAGTACTACGTGAAGCGCCTGCAGGGGACCAACGTCAAGCGCGGCAAGAACAAGCGCGAGCTCGCCGAGCAGCTGCGTGAGGACATGCGGAGCTTCAAGCAGCGCGCGGGGCTCGATCGCCTCGTCGTGGTGTGGTGCGCGTCGACCGAAGTGTTCCTGACGCCGGGACCCGCCCATCAGTCGCTGCAGTCGTTCGAGCAGGCGATGGAGCAGAACGATCAGTCGATCGCGCCGTCGATGCTCTATGCCTACGCCGCGCTGATGGAGAGCGTACCGTTCGCGAACGGCGCGCCCAACCTCACGGTGGACATCCCCGTCATGGAGCGCCTCGCCGAAGAGCGGCGCGTGCCGATCGGCGGCAAGGACTTCAAGACCGGTCAGACGATGATGAAGAGCGTGCTCGCGCCGGCGTTCAAGGCGCGCATGCTCGGGCTCTCGGGCTGGTATTCGACCAACATCCTCGGCAACCGCGACGGCGAAGTCCTGGACGACCCCGAATCATTCAAGACCAAAGAAGAGTCGAAGCTCGGTCTGCTGGAGCACATCCTGCAGCCGGAGGTTTATCCCGAGCTGTACGGCAAGGTCTACCACAAGGTGCGCATCAACTATTACCCGCCCCGCGGTGACAATAAGGAAGGGTGGGACAACATCGACATCTTCGGATGGCTCGGCTATCCGATGCAGATCAAAGTCGACTTCCTCTGCCGCGACTCGATTCTCGCCGCGCCGATCGTGCTCGATCTGGCGCTCTTCTTCGATCTCGCGGGCCGCGCCGGGCTGTCCGGCATTCAGGAATGGCTGTCGTTCTACTTCAAGAGCCCGCAATTCGCCGCCGGCCTCTACGCCGAGCACGACCTCTTCATTCAGCAGACGAAGCTCAAGAACACGCTGCGCTGGATGATGGGTGAGGAGCAGATCACGCACCTCGGTGTCGAGTACTACGAGTACGCCGACCGATAATCCTTCCGTCCTTTAGGAGTCTCCGTCGATGACGTTCCAGGCACTGCAGCAGCACGCTGGCGGGGGCGAGGCTGCCCTCGTCCTTCCCAATCTGAACCAGGCCGTGTTCCTGGGCGGCATCGGCGGGCGCGCGTTGCTGCTCTGGGGGCTCGTGATCTGTGCGCTGGGATTGCTGTTCGGGCTCGCGACGTACACGCAGCTCAAGCATCTCCCGGTGCATCGCGCGATGCGCGAGATCTCGGAGCTGATCTACGAGACCTGCAAGACGTACCTGCTCACGCAGGGCCGCTTCCTGTTGATCCTGTGGCTCTTTATCGGGGCGATCGTCGCGCTGTACTTTGGCACGCTGGCGCAGACGACGGACGCGACCGGCACCGTGGTGCGCGGCTTCCCCGCGATGAAGGTGATCATCATTCTGCTGTTCAGTCTGATCGGCATCGCCGGCAGCTACGGCGTGGCCTGGTTCGGCATCCGCGTGAACACGTTCGCCAACTCGCGCACCGCGTTCGGCAGCCTGACCGGGAAGCCGTATCCCAACCACGCGATTCCCCTGAAGGCGGGGATGAGCATCGGGATGCTGTTGATCAGCGTCGAGCTGCTGCTGATGCTGCTGATTCTGCTGTTCATCCCGGGCGACTACGCCGGCCCCTGTTTCATCGGATTCGCCATCGGCGAGTCGCTGGGCGCCGCGGCGCTGCGCGTGGCGGGCGGCATCTTCACCAAGATCGCCGACATCGGCGCCGACCTCATGAAGATCGTCTTCAAGATCAAAGAGGACGACGCCCGCAATCCCGGCGTCATCGCGGACTGCACCGGCGACAACGCCGGCGACTCGGTCGGCCCCAGCGCGGACGGCTTCGAGACCTACGGCGTGACCGGCGTCGCCCTCATCTCGTTCATCCTGCTCGCGGTGCACGATCCGCTCGTGAAGGTGCAGCTGCTGGTGTGGATCTTCGCGATGCGCGTGATGATGATCGTCGCCTCGGGCGTGTCGTACTACCTGAACGCCGCCGTCGCGAAGGCGAAGTACCGCACCGCCGACCACATGAACTACGAGGCGCCGCTCACGACGCTCGTCTGGCTGACGTCGCTCGTCTCGGTCGGCCTCACCTTCCTCGCATCGCGGCTCCTGATTCCGAGCATCGGCGGGGATCCCACGCTGTGGTGGAAGTTGTCGCTGGTGATCACCTGCGGCACGCTCGCCGGCGCGATCATCCCCGAATTCGTGAAGGTCTTTACCTCGGTCGGCTCGCGCCACACACGCGAGATCGTGACCTCGTCGCGTGAGGGCGGCGCCTCGCTGAACATCCTCTCCGGCTTCGTCGCCGGGAACTTCAGCGCGTTCTGGTTAGGGATGACCATGATGACCCTCATGGCGATCGCGTACGGGGTGAGCACGACCGGGCTCGGCGGGTTGATGTTGGCGCCGGCCGTGTTCGCGTTCGGACTCGTCGCGTTCGGGTTCCTGGGCATGGGGCCGGTGACGATCGCGGTCGATTCCTATGGACCGGTCACCGACAACGCGCAATCGATCTATGAGCTGTCGTTGATCGAACAAGTCCCGAACGTCCGCGCCGAGATCAAGAAGGATTTCGGGTTCGACCCGAACTTCGCGCGGGCCAAGGAAAATCTCGAGGAGAACGACGGGGCGGGGAATACGTTCAAGGCGACCGCCAAGCCGGTGCTGATCGGCACGGCGGTCGTGGGGGCCACGACGATGATTTTCTCCATCATCGTGGCGCTCACCCGCGGGTTGCAGCCGGACCTGCTCTCGAACCTGTCGATCCTGCACCCGCCGTTCCTGCTCGGGCTGATCACCGGTGGCGCGGTGATCTACTGGTTCACGGGGGCGTCGACGCAGGCCGTGACGACGGGCGCCTATCGCGCCGTCGAGTTCATCAAAGCGAACATCCGGCTCGAGGGCACGACCAAGGCCTCGGTGTCGGACAGCAAGAAGGTGGTGGCGATCTGTACCCAGTACGCGCAGAAGGGGATGTTCAACATCTTCCTGACCGTCTTTTTCGCGACGCTCGCGTTCGCGTTCTTCGAGCCGTACTTCTTCATCGGCTACCTGATCTCGATCGCGCTGTTCGGGCTCTATCAGGCCATCTTCATGGCCAATGCGGGTGGCGCCTGGGACAACGCGAAGAAAATCGTCGAAACCGAGCTGAAGCAGAAAGGGACGGAGCTGCACGCGGCGACCGTCGTGGGCGACACCGTCGGCGATCCGTTCAAGGATACCTCCTCGGTGGCGATGAATCCGATCATCAAGTTCACCACCTTGTTCGGCCTGTTGGCGGTGGAGCTCGCGGTGTCGCTGACCGCCGAGCGCGGCGCCACGTTGAGCCTGGTGCTGGGCGGCGCCTTCCTCGTGATCGCGCTGACATTCGTGTGGCGCTCCTTCTACGCCATGCGCATCGAGTCGTCTCCCGCGAAGGCTCGGGTCCGCTAGCGGGAGGGGGGGGCGCATGACCTCCACCCAGATCGCCGTCACGGCGCTCGGCGCCGTCGCCATCGTCTGGGTGCTGTGGTACTTCCTCTTCTCGCGCGGCAGAGCGGTAGCGGCGGCGGCGGTCGCCGGCGGCGTGCAAGAGGTCCGCGTGATCGTCAAAGGCGGCTATACCCCCGACACGATCGTCGTCCAGGCGGGAAAGCCGGTGCGGTTGCAGTTCTATCGCGACGAGACAGCCGATTGCTCGGAGCGGGTCGTATTCGAGCGGTTCGGCATCGATCAGCAGCTGCCTGCGTTCCAGACCACCACGATTGAATTCACCCCGGAGCAACCGGGCGAGTATCCCTTCCGCTGCGGCATGAACATGCTGAAGGGGCTGCTCGTCGTGGAGCCGCCGGGCGAGCGCCGCGCCGCGTCCTCGCCGCACAAGTTCCACGGCGCCAGCGATGAGTAAGGCGCGGATCGTGCTCCCGATCGAAGGGATGACCTGCGCCAGCTGCGCCGCGACGGTGCAGGAGGCGCTCGCCGGCGCGACGGGTGTGGCATCGGCCGGCGTCAATTTCGCGACCAACAAGGCGGCGATCGAATACGATGCCGCGCAAACGAATGTCGGGCAGCTCATCAAGACGGTGCGCGAGGCCGGCTACAATTGCGGCAAGGCGAGCGTCACGTTCGGCATCACCGACCTGCACTATGCCCCCAGCGTCGCCCCCCTCGAGAAATCCCTGGCGAGCGTGAACGGCGTGATCCGCGCCGTCGCCAATCAGGCCACGGAGACCGCGACCGTCGACTACGTCCCCGGCGTCGTGAGCGCGGAGGACCTGGAGAAGGCCGTCGTGAATGCCGGGTTCGAGGTCGCGGCGCCGATCGCGGCCGAGGATCCGCTGGAGCGGGAGCGCATCGCGCGCAGCCGGGAGATTCGCGCGCTCGCCTGGAAGCTCGTCGTCGCCGCCGTCGTCACCGTCGTCGCGATGGCTGGATCGATGCTGCTGATGGCCGATCGCCCCATGGGCGACAACGGCACGATGAAGCAAGTCGATCTGCTGGGCCGGCTGCTCATGCCCCTCGCCGTCTCGTTGCGCGACTGGATCGCCGCTCGGGGGTGGATCCTGCAGCTCGACTGGATCACGTGGGGCCTTGCCGTGATCACGCTCCCGGTCGTCGCGTGGTCCGGGCAGCAGTTCTATAAGGGCACGTGGAGCGGGTTCCGCCACCGCACGGCCGACATGAACACGCTGATCGGCGTCGGCACCGCCGCGGCGTACCTGTATTCCCTCGTCGCGACCGCCGCGCCGAACCTGTTCCTGCGCGCGGGACTGCCCGCCGACGTGTACTACGAGGCGGTCGCCGCGATCATCGCGCTCGTCCTGCTCGGCCGCCTGCTCGAGGCGCGCGCCAAGGGGCGCACCTCCGAAGCGATCCGCCGCCTGGCGGCGCTGCGCGCGAAGTCCGCGCACGTGGTTCGCGAAGGGCGCGAGACCGAGATCCCGGTCGAGGCCGTCGTGGTTGGCGATCTCGTGATCGTCAAACCGGGCGAGAAGCTCCCGGTGGACGGCATCGTCACCGAGGGCGCGTCGGCGGTGAACGAGGCGATGCTCACCGGCGAGCCGATGCCGGTTGCGAAGAAGCCGGGGGATGAAGTCATCGGCGGCACGCTGAACACAACCGGGAGCATCACCTTCCGCGCCACGCGCGTCGGCAAGGAGACCGCGCTCGGCCAGATCGTGCAGCTGGTCGAAGACGCCCAGGCGACCAAGGCCCCGATCCAGAAGCTTGCCGACCGCGTCGCCGGTGTCTTTGTCCCGATCGTCATCGCGCTCGCGATCGCGGCGTTCGTCGGCTGGTTCAGCCTCGGGCCGCAGCCGCAGGTGAGGGCCCTGGTCTACGCGATGGTCGCCTTCGTTTCCGTGTTGATCATCGCCTGCCCGTGCGCGCTCGGCCTCGCGACGCCCACCGCGATTCTCGTGGGCACGGGCAAGGCCGCGGAGTACGGCATCCTGATCCGCAGCGGCGAAGCGCTCGAGCGCCTCGCCCGGGCACGGACCGTGCTGCTCGACAAGACCGGCACGATCACCGAGGGCAAGCCCGCCGTCACCCACATCGTCACCGCCAAGAAGCCCGACGGCACGCCCATCAGCCCCGCCGACGTGTTGAAGTGGGCCGCCTCCGTCGAGCAGCGCTCGGAGCACCCGCTCGCCTTCGCGATTCTCAAGGCGGCGCAGGACAAGCAAGTCACGTTACTGCCGGTCGAGAAATTCGCCGCGATGGAGGGCAGGGGCGTGCGCGGCACCGTCGACCGCCGCATCATCGAAGTGATCTCGTTGCGCCACGCCCGCGAGCGCAGCCTCGAGCTGGGTTCGCTCGGCGCCGACGCCGATCGCCTCGCGGCGCAGGGGCGCTCCCCGGTGATCTGCGTCGTGAACAACACGGTCTACGCCGTCATCGCGATCTCCGATCCGATCAAGCCGACCTCGAAGACGGCGGTAGAGCTGTTGCAGCGCCGCGGGATTCCCGTAGTCATGGTCTCGGGGGATTCGCGCAAAGGCGCAGAAGCCGTCGCAGCCGAGGTCGGGATCGGCGAGGTGATCGCCGAAGTGTTGCCGTCGCAGAAAGCCGATCTCGTGAAGAAGCTGCAGCGCCAGGGCGGAGACATCGTGATGGTCGGCGACGGCATCAACGACGCGCCGGCGCTGGCGCAGGCGAACATCGGCATCGCGATCGGCACCGGCACCGACATCGCCATGGAGGCGTCGGACGTGACCCTGATCCGGGGGGACCTGCGCGCCGTGTTCATCGCGATCGAGCTGGCGCGCCGCACCATGCGGACGATTCGCTGGAATCTGATTTGGGCATTTGGTTACAACGTGCTGCTCATTCCCGTCGCCGCCGGTGTGTTGTATCCTGTCACGGGCTGGCTGCTGTCGCCGGTGCTCGCGAGCGCGGCGATGGCATGGTCCAGTCTCTCCGTGGTGCTCAATAGCCTGACGCTGCGCGGATTCAAAACTCCGGGAGTGGCGACGCATGCGATACTTCCACAGAACTAGCGCGAGCCCCGAAGCGGTGCTCGACGTGGCCAAGGGCTTCTTCGGCGGGCGCCTGGCGCCGGCGGAGGAGTCGCCGCGCCGGCGAGCGTATCATGGCACGCTGGGCCGCATCACCATCAGCGCGCGGCCCGAAGGCGGTCACTACACGTTCGTGGAAGTGGCAACCGATCAGGTGGGAGAATCAGAGCTCGACAAGCTCGCGAAGCGGTTTCTGGCCGAGGTCCACAAGCTCGTCGAGCCCGCGCATGTGATGCGCGGCGCGTACTAGCCCGCGACTTTCGCTCCGTAGCCTGCGTTGGTCACCGCCGCGACGAGCTGATCGGTCGTCACCGAGTCGTCGTCGAAATCGATTTCCGCTTCGCCGTCCGGCAAGTCGATGATCGCGGAATAGACCCCAATCACACCCTTTAATGCCTTCTCGACCTTGGCCTGGCAGTGGCCGCAAGTCATTCCGGTGACGCGTAGTTTGACGTTCGCCATGGCTTTCCCCCTCCCGCTATAATGTAGGGCCATGGCTCTTCCTGCGACGCGGCCGACGGCAGCCACCTCCTCCGGGGTGGTCCTGTCGGCCGATCAGCTCCTCGAGATCTACTACTACCTGCGACTCACGCGGACGCTGGAAGAGCGCCTGGTCGCCCTCTACCGGCAGACCAAGGTCATCGGGGGGCTGTTTCGCTCCCTCGGCCAGGAAGGCGAGTCGGTCGCGTCGGCGTATGCGCTCGAGCGTGGCCGCCACAAGGACATCCTCTCGCCGCTGATTCGTAACCTCGGTTCGCTGCTGGTGATGGGCGCTCAGCCGCTCGAGATCCTACGGCAGTACATGGCCAAGGCCGACAGCCCGACTCACGGCCGCGAGCTGAACGTCCATTTCAACGACCTCGAGACAGGCTACCTCGGTCAGATCTCGCACCTCGGGGACATGATCCCCGTCATGGCCGGTATCGCGCTGACTTTCAAGCTGCGGCGTGAGCCTCGGGTGGGACTGGTCTACATCGGGGATGGTGGCACGTCGACCGGCACCTTCCACGAAGGCTTGAATTTCGCCGCCGTCCAGCGATTGCCGCTCGTCGTGATCGGCGAATACAACCATTGGGCGTACTCGACGCCGCCGGAAAAGCAGTTCGCGGTGAAGGATCTCGCCGAGAAGGCCAAGGGATACGGCGTTCCGTCCGTCACCGTGGACGGTAACGACGTGTTCGCGGTATATGAAGCGACGAAATTCGCGGTCGAGCGGGCGCGGCGTGGGAAGGGCGTCCATTTCATCGAAGTGAAGACCTACCGCCGCAAAGGGCACGCCGAGCACGACGATCAGCATTACGTCCCGAAAGCCGATCTGGACCGCTGGGCCAGCGA
>WNGA01009596.1_pt1 | contig 13920 bp, 22 predicted proteins | sample 5400061 | NCBI WGS metagenome assembly WNGA01 (sample SAMN13153366, study PRJNA577476) | soil metagenome | isolation source: 100 cm soil or saprolite under grassland replicate 2 | place: USA:California | collected 2016-06-15 | reverse complement strand
TCAAGCACGCCATGGGCACGACCTCAACTACTCAGATCGCGGCGTCGCTGACCTGGCGGCAGATCCACACCCCGGGAGACCTGACCGGTAAGGGCCTAACCACCCAGGGTGGCTTCCCGGAGTCCTACAGCGGCACGGTCCGGGCCTACACCTACAACGGATGCAAGATCACCGACTGGGAGCTGAGCTGCTCGACCGACGAGCTGCTCAAGCTCAACATGACGATGGACGCGTGGAACTGGACGAACGGCACGGCCCTGGCCACCGCGTCGTACCTGTCCTCCCTCGAGGAGTTCCACTGGGGGGTCTGCAGCGCCACGATCGGCGGCACCCTGGCGATCGGCTCCGGCCGCACCACGGTGTCGGCCGCGACCGCCATCAAGGGCCTGCGCGGCGTCAGCCTGAAGGGCAAGAACCCCCTCGCGGTCGACCGCCGATTCGCGGGCAACGGCGGCGTCAAGATCGAGCAGCTCGAGAACGGCTTCCGCGAGTTCACCGGGGATCTCGACCTGGAGTTCGCCGACCGCACCCAGTTCGCCGACCTCTTCGACGCGGACACCTCGGCGACGCTGCAGTTCACCTGGACGGGCATCACCAACGACGGCTCCGGCAACTTCCCCGTCGTCCGGGTGACCTATCCCAAGGTCAAGTTCGACACGGGCACCCCGGAGGTCGGCGGCCCCGACGTCGTCGACGGCAAGGTGAGCTTCACCGCGTACGAGGACGACGCCGGTACGTACCCCTTGATCCAACTGGAATACGAAAGTCAGGACACAGCACCGTAGGGAGCACCGTGAGCGACCGCACCGTCGAGTGGAACGGCAACACGTACGACCTCGACCCGCTCGAGCTGGACATGCTCGAGAACGACGAGATCGCCAAGCGGGGCGGCCCGAAAAACCTGAAGGGCCTGGGGGAGATGCAGGCCCTGGCGTGGAAGTCGCTGTTCTGGGCGCAGGACTGGCGCCGCGACCCGAACGTGGCCTTCGGTGACTACCGCGGCCCGACCTTCCGGGTCATCATCTCCGCCCGCGAAAAGTACCTCGTCGAGCACCCTGAGCCGGCCGAGCGGGAGTCGGGAAAAGCACCGACCGGGACCGATGGCTCGCAGCCTTCGCCGACGTCTTCGGATACACCCCCGACCAGTTCGACGCCCTGAAGGCGCGCGACTTCGTCCAGTTGGCCGCCTACGTCCGCGATTCCCGGGGGGTGTCGGAGTGAGCATCGAGATCGAGGTCACCGGCGGCGACCTGTTCCACGCGATCGCGCAGCGGCTGCGCTACGCCGAGCGCGAAGACATCAAGCGGCAGCTCGGCAAGGCATTCCGCGCCGCCGGCAAGGACCTCCTCGACGACGAGAAGCGCACCGTCTCCTCCCTACCCGTGCATGGCGAGCCGTTCCCGGGCCGCAAGCGGCGCTACTCCGGACCCTCGGTCCCGAAAGCTCTGCGTGCCCATGTGGCGGCGGCCACCGACATGCAGGTCCGGTTCGCCGGCGACGACCCGGCCGTGCGGGTCCGGGTGGCGGCGAGCAAGATGCCAACCTCCCAGCGGCGGCTACCGCGGCTGCTGAACAAGCCCGGCGGCTGGAAGCACCCGGTGCTGGGCAACCGCCACGTGTGGGTGCGCCAGGTCGGCCAGAACTGGTTCGAGCCCACCGCGCGCCGCCACTTCCCCGACTTCATCGCCAAATCAACGGCTGCGCTCAACGACGTGGTCGACAAGATCGCCGGGGGGTGAGCTGTGGGCGCGACCGCTGACCTGCTCCTCAACATCCTGTCCAAGTCGGACAAGCGCGCGATCAGCGAAACCGCCGACGATCTGGACAAGGTCGCGAGGAAGGCCGACGCCGCCGGCAAGCACTTCGGCGGCATGGCTGACGAGTCCCGCCACCTCGACTCGGAGATCGCCAAGTCGAAGGCCCGGCTCAAGGAGCTGGCCGACGAGTTCGACCGCACCGGGGAGCGCAGCGCCGGTTTCAAGCGCCAGCTGTCCGGCGAACGGACGAATCTGGCGTGGCTGGAGAAGCTGAAGAAGGACCTCGGCGACGCCGGCGACCAGGGCGGGATCCTGTTCGGCTCGCGGCTGATGAACTCCATCTCCGGTACCGCGCCGACCGGGATGGTGCAGTGGCTCGTCGGCGGGGCGGTCCTGGCCGCACCGGCGGTCGGTGCGGCCATCTCCGCCGGCGTACTGCTCGGCGTCGGGGGCGGGACGCTCGCCGGCGGGATCGTCGCGGCTGCACAGGACCCGCGAGTGAAGGGCGCCTTCGGTAACCTGTTCGAAGACGTTTCCGGCGAGCTGGTGCGGGCTGCCGACGTCTTCGTCGCCCCGCTACAGCGCTCGGCCAAGATTTTCGGCGACGCGTTCTCCGACGTACTGCCGGACATCCGTAAGGATTTCGACCTGCTCGCCCCCTCGGTCGACCATCTGGCGTCCGGGGTGGGTAACTTCGCCCGCAACATGATGCCCGGCTTCAGCGACGCGGTCCGGGAGTCTGCGCCGCTGCTCAACCAGCTCGCCGACGACAGCCTGCCACGCATGGGCTCCGCCATGGGTGTGTTCTTCTCCGAGATCGCCGCCGGGTCGGGCGGCGCGAAGGCGTTCCTGGGCGATCTGACCACCGGTGCGGACCTTGCGGTGAAGCAGCTCGGCGGCGTGACGTTGGCCATGTCGAAGCTCTACGAGCAGGCCCGTCAGGGCACTGCCCTCGGGTCGTTCATCGGTGGCACGTTCTCGCTGTGGTCGGAGGGCCTCGAGCACCTCGACGGGTCGGCGAAGAAGGCGAAGGAGTCCACAGACCCGCTTGCGGACTGGATCGCCGCCGAGGCGGCCGCGGCCGATGATGCCGCGGCCAAGACCCGGGAGCTGGCCAACAGCTTCGAGACCCTCGCCAGTCAGGCGATGGGGGCGCAGGCGTCGCAGGACAATTTCAACAAGGGCCTGCTGGAGATGTCCGATTCGGTCAAGCGCAACGGCCACGACCTCAGAGACAACACCGAAAAAGGCCTGGCCAACCGGGAGATGCTGCGGGGCATGGTCGGCGATGCGCAGGCGGCCCGGCAAAAGGCGATCGAGCATGGCGAGGCCATCGACGGTGTCAACGCGGCCTACGCCGGGAACATCTCCCGGCTGCGGGACACGGCCCGCGCGCTGCACTTCACCGACGCCGAGGTCGACGCCCTGATCAGCTCGTACGCGGGTGTGCCGGGCGACAAAAAGACGAACGTCTCCGCGCCCGGGTTGAACCAGTCGCTGGAAGAGACCCGCGAGTTCGCCCGCTGGCTGGCCAGCCTGCACGACCGCAGCATCTCGGTCACGACGTACATCCGGCGCATCGACCAGGGCAACATCGTGCCGAGCAGCGGCGGGCGCCGGGCGATCGCCGGCGGCGGCCGGGTCGGGCACATGGCTTCTGGCGGCGCCGGGATGGGCCGGTACTTCGTCGGGGAGAGCGGCCCGGAGCTGGTCGACTTGCCGGACGGGTCGTATGTGACGCCGAACAACCGGCTGCCATCCGGCGGTGCGGCGGGCGAGCTGGCCGAGCAGGTGGTCCGCGTGATCCTGCAGTGGCCGGACGGGTCCGTTATCCAGGAGAAGCTGCTGAAGCTGGCCAGGGGCCGCGCGTACCGCAGCGTTGACGAGCTACTGCCGGTGAGCTGATGACGGCGCCCGATGTCGAGCCGTGGCAGTTTCAGCGGGTCGAGTTGGCCCTGGGTGCCCAGCCGAGCGAGCCGTTCCCGACGTGGTGGGACTTCACCTCGCGGGTCAAGAACGTAATCCTTGCCCGCCGCGGCCGGGCGTCCGAATTCGACACCACCCAGCCGGCGACGCTCACCCTGACGCTGGACAACTCGGACCATGCGCTCACGCCCGGCAACGTGACGAGCACGTACTACCCGAACGTCGATGTCGCGATCCAGTGCCGGGTGCGGGAGACCGTCGGGGCGAAGACGTTCGCGGTCTTCCGGGGGTACCTCGAGCAGCCGGACATCTCCGACTGGGCGGAGTGCGGCGATCAGGAGATCACCCTCAGCTTCGTCGACAGGCTGACCTGGCTCGCCAACGGCCGGAAATTCATCTCCACCTTGGCCGAGCACATCCTCTACAACGGCGGCTCGAACCTCGTCGCGTACTGGCCGTTGGGTGACGCGCAGGGCCCGAACGCGTATCCGTGGGACGCCACCACGCAGGTCCCGCTGATCCAGACCGTGGCGGTGTCGGCCGACGCGGACCGGGTTGTCACACCCGAGCAGATCGCGTTCGCCGGCGGCGACACCACGCCGGGCGACGACCTGAAGTCGGTCCGGTTCACGCCGCGGGTGTCGACCGCGACCGGGGCGGTCGCGGCGACGAGCGTGCACCTGTCCGGCACGCTCAACCCGACGATCACGGTGTCGAGCGGGCAGACCCTCACCGTCACCGTGTGGATCAAACCGGGGACGCTGGACTACGCGCATGAGCCGTTCCGGCTCGACGCGTCAGGCACCGGCGGCTACCTGTACGTGGCCCGCAACGTCTACTCCGGCGGGAACAACTGGATCCTCCGGGCGTCGTCCGGCGGCGGGTGGACGGCTTCGGTAGATGGCCCGTCGACGGGTTTCACCCCGGAGGGTCACACCGGGATCTGGCAGCTCATCACGGCGCAGATCACGCTCGGCGCCAACCCGACGCTGTGGATGGGCACCGAGCGACTGACCGGCACCACGGCTGGCAGCACACCGGGCTCCATCACGTTCGACACCGCGCGGGTCGGCTACTTCACCGGGGCCGACATCTGCCACGTGCAGGTCTACGTCGGCTCGTCGGCGATGTCGTACACCACCCACGGGGCGCAGCGTGACATGGGTTTCCTGGGGTTGAACGGGCAGTTGACCGGCGCCCGGATCCGGACCCTCGCCGGGTACGCCGGCGTCCCGTCCGGGGAGCTGCTCGTCGACGACGGGGTCTCCCTGATGCGGATGGCCACCCTGGCCGGCAAGCGTCCCCTCGAGGCGATGCGGGTCGCCGAGGAGACCGAGCAGGGCGTGTTACTCGCCGACGGGGCTGGCCGGCTCGTGTTCGCCGACCGGGTCCACCGCTACAACCTGTAGGAGCAGCGTGGCGATCACGTCGATGGATGGGCTGGTCAACGGCCTGATCCGCTACCCGACTGAGTTGTACAAGGACTCCGGTACCGCTGAGGCGGCGGGCGTGTGGCACACGTCCTGGTACATGACCGGCAACCCGGGCGCCGGCGCGGCACCCTCAGGCGGTTTGAACGGCGCAACGTTCACCGGCCCGGTGAACGGGCAGATCTCGGTGCCGGCCGCGGTGGCCGGGCTGACGTCGTACCTGACGCGGTTGACGGCGTCGCAGGCCGGCAACATCGGGCTGCTGCGCATCTACGACAAGATCTGGGGCAACGTCCCCGTAGTCACGACCACGACCGGGCAGTCGGTGACCTCCCCGACGTGGCCGGCCCGGGACGTTTCCGCCTCGACGACCGGTGTCGGGGTCGGCCTGGCCATGGAGGTCTCCTCCGCGACCGGCAACGGCAGCCCCATCACCAACACGACCGTGACGTACACCAACACGGCGGGTACTGGCTCGAGGACGGCGACGATCGCGTCTTTCCCGGCCACCGCGGTCGCTGGGACATGGGTGCCGTTCTCGCTCGCGGCCGGCGACCTGGGTGTGAAGTCCGTGCAGACCGTCACCCTGGGCACCTCGTACGTGTCCGGCGCGATCCACGTCGTGGCGTACCGGCTCATCGCGGAGATCCCGCTGACGGCCGCGAACATTGCCGTGGACCGGAACTTCACCTCGTTGAACATGCCCGCCGTGTGGGACAACTCCGTGCTGTTCGCCGCCTACCTGCCCTCGGGTACGGCGTTGGGCGTGGTGACCGGCTCGGTCGGCTACGCGCAGGGCTGAGCCGTGCCATCCCGCAACCGTGGCCGCCCGCTGGGCTTGGGTTTCGAGCTGGACGACGGCACGCCGCTGCTGGCCTCGCCGGAGCAGCACTATTCGCCGTCCGATGAGGCCCTCAATGACTACTGGTGGGGCGGCGGCCCGCCGGCGGTAACGCAGATCCCGTACTCGTGGCTGACGCAGAATCTGGGCTTCCGGCGGGACAAGCCGTACAACGTCGCCGACGTCACGAGGACGTCGGGGTTCACTGCCCGGTCGCTCGCGTCGCTGGCCAACCGGCAGCGCTACCGCGAGCAGACGTTCACCGCAACGCTCGACACCGCGGTGGACGCCGACGCGCCAGCGCTGGCCACCCATGTGGTGACCTACCGGTCGACGCCACGGGACCGGTGCCCGCAGATCACTATCGACCTGCTGCAGCGCGACGACCTCGACCGTTGGACGGTTCTGGGCCGGGAGGTCGGCGACCGGATCCAGATCACCGGCGCGCCGGCGACGTGGCCGGAGGGCACCACTTCCCTGGTGATCGAGGGGATCCAGCACACGATCGGCATCGACGCCCGGGTCGTCGTGTGGAACACCGTCCCAGTGTCCGGCGCGGCCGCCGGCGTGCCAGGGCCGTGGTTCTACGCCGATGACAGCGTCACGGGCGGCACGGACAAGGCCCCGTTCTGAGATGAGGAGCCCCCGGTGAGCGGTAGTCCGGTCCCCACCCTGAACGACTTCGGCGGCGGCATCATCGCCACGTCGATGCCCGGGGCGTGGATCGCGGGGATCCGGTACGCGATCAAACCGTATGCCTGTTTGGTGACGAAAACCGGTGCGGCACAGTCGATCCCGAACAACTCGTGGACGAGCATCCAATGGGACACCGAGGTCGTCGACACCAACGCGATGTTCGCGGCGACGTCTGACACGATCACGATCAATGCGTCCGGGATCTACGGGGTCAGCTCCTACCTCGGGTTCGTGGCCAACGGGACTGGCAGAAGAATCCTCGCGATCGTGATCAACGGGGTATTCCGGGATCTCAAGAGCGTGATCAGCGACGGGGCGGTCACCAACCACCTCGGAACGACCGGCGTGTTCTCCCTCAGCGTGGGGGACGCGGTGACGATCCGGGCCTGGCAGGACTCCGGGGCCGGTTTGAACACGAACACGAACGAGACGCCGCACTTCGACGTCGTCTACCACTCCGCCCTGTAGGAAGGAGCCCCGGATGGCCGACCGGAACTTCCGCGTCGACGGCGACGAGCGCTGGTACCAGCTCGTCATCGGCAACGAGGCGGCCGAGCTGCACGTCGACGGCGGCCGGGCCACCCTGCACCGCTACCGCCGTGTCAGCACCCCCGATACGCCGGCGTACCTGCTCGACGGCTTCGTGGCAACGGACAGCATTGAATGGGAGCAGGTCGGGGAACCGGTCACCCGGGCGCTCCGCGCCGCCCAGGCGGCCGGGATGACCTTGACCGACGATGACCGGGTGTGGCTCGCGCTCCGGGACTTCATCGGCCCCAACCGGCGGGCCCGGCGGGCGCAGCCGTGAGCCTCCTCGCCGACCTGCCGTACCTGCACGCCCTCGGCGACGGCGGACCCCGTACCCAGACCCAGATGGTCGTCATCCACGCCACCGACAACACCGCGGCCGCCTACAACGAAGCCCTGTACGCGACCCGCCGGGACGACCGCACCAGCGCTCACTTCTACGTCGACGACACGTCGGCGTACCGGGCGCTGCCGTTGGCGAACGTCGCATACGGCTGCTACCCGATCGGGAACGGCCGGTCGGTGCAGTTCGAGCTGTGCGGCCTGTCCAACCAGATCAGCGACGCGACGATGCGCCGCGCGGCCCAGTTGGTCGCCGAGGTGTGCCGGATGTACGGCATCCCGATCGTCAAGGTCGGCCCGGCCGACCTCGCCAACGGGGTCCGGGGCATCTGCGGACACGGCGACGTCACCGCCGCCTGGCATCAGGGCGACCACACCGACCCGGGGGCGTCATTCCCGTGGGGCACTTTCATCGGCTACGTACAGGAGGACGGCGTGGCGCTCAAGGACGAGACCCTGCCCAACCAGACGTCGGCGCGGAACGCCCTGGACGGCCTCGCGGACATCGAGCGCAACGTGCGGGACGTGCTCGTTTCCCCGGTCGTGAGCGTCCGCGCCCAGAAGAGCGCGAATGGGAACCTCATCGTGGCGCCCGGCTCGGTCATGGATCGGCTGATCTCCCTCGCCGAGCTGGCGCCCGAGCTCAAGGCCCTCACTGAGGCGCCGATCGCGACCGGGGCCGGCCCCACCGCCGACCAGGTCGACGCCGCCGTACTCAGGGCCCTGCTCGACCCGGCCGTCCAGGCGGGCATCGGGGCGGCGATCGCCGCGCACCTGCACGTGAGCTGACCCCGGTGGGCGAGCTGGCGCAGTACGCCACCCCGTCACTCGGCGGCTTGTGCGCGCTTTTCGTCCTGCTCGTCCTCACCGGCCGGTTGATACCCAAGCCGACCGTGGACCGGGAGCTGGCACGCGCCGACAAGGAAACGGCGACCTGGAAAGAAGCCTACGAGTTGCAGCGCAAGGCCAACGAGCTCCGGTCGAAGGATGAGGAGATCCTTGGCCTGCTGCGCGCGCTGGCCGCCACGCCGCGCCGGGAGCAGGCGCCGTGAGGTGGTGGCCGTTTCACCGCCGCCCGCGCCGGCCGGCCACCAGCGAGGCGGCCGAGCGGGCGAAACGGGAGGCGGCCGAGTCGCTACGCCGCGCCGAACAGCGACGGCAGGAGATCCAGCGCGAGATGGACGCGTTCGCCAGCGAAGTTCAGGCGGCGTTCAGCCGGCGGCGGCAACAGTGACCGCGATCTTCATCGTCCTCGCGGTCAACCAGATCGTCGCCACCGTGGTCTTCGCGGTCTGCTACGCGGCCGGCTCCGCCTGGCGTTCGTCGTCGATCGGCCGGCACCTGATGTTCTACACCGTCGCCGCCGCCAGCCTGGACGCCTCCTGGCTGCTGCTCGTCACCGTCAAACAGCACTGGCTGGCGTACGTGCTGTTCGCCGCGCAGCTCGCCCTCGGCCTGTTGACCTGGCAGCGGGTGTGGCTCGTCCTGCGAGCGCAGCACAAAACCCGACCATAACCGGAAGGTGCGATACCTTGTCCGACCAACCGAGCCGCCATCCGGCCACGACCGGTCTGCTCCGCTACTTCGCGTACGACCACCTGCCCGAACACCTCCAGGCGGTGTCCCGCCCGTGCGCCGAGCTGGCCGCGGAAATGGTCGAGGCACTACCCGACGGCCCTGAGCTGACCACCGGGTTGCGCAAGCTCCTCGAATCCAAGGACTGCTTCGTGCGGGCGGCGCTCGACTGATGGACGAACAACGGCAGACCTGCCCGCGACGCATGAGCGAGTTCGGCCCGTGGGAACGCGCCGAGGGTCTGGATCAGTGGACGACCGGGCACGGCGCGATCGGCCAGGACCGCGTCGGGCCGTCGTGTTCGTTCTGCGGGTCGCTGCACCCGGACCGGTTCATGGAGCTGGTGCGCGAGGGCTGGGTGGTCGAACCGACCCGCAAGAGCTACAAGGCGAACCTGAGCGAGCCGGTCACCGACGAACAGGGGGCCGCCCGGCGGAACCGGTGGATGGAAGCTGACGCCATCGCCCGCGCCATCCGCGAGCTGGGCGAGCGCGACGGCAAGACCCCGGCGCAGATCCAGGCTGACCTCGACCGGGAGTGGACCGAGCGGCAGGAACCCCTCCTGCAAGGCGAGCGGAGCGCGAAGTTCTATTACCAGCACTTGTCGGACGAGCAGCAGGCCGAGTTCATCGAGCTGGTCAACAGCGACCGGATAGCCATCGGGTACCCCGGCTATTTCTACCGCCTGCCGTACTTCTGCCGACGAGGAGGGACGTAACGATGGAGATCGTCACCGAACAGGGTCACCTGCTCATCACCCGCACCTACGACGACGACGCCACGCTTCGGCCGGTCTCCACCATGACCTCACCGAAGCCGGGCTGGCAGCTCAACGGCCACCGTGCTGACTGCCGCTGCCCAACCTGTCGACCGGATGTGCACCTCCTCTGCGCAGACGTCACCAAGTGCCACCCTGTGGAGGAGTGGCCATGGTCCTGACCTGGCATCTGATCTTCGTTCTCCTAGCGGCGCTCTGCTTCCTGCTGGCCGGAATCGGTGTCCCGGTCGGACGGGCCGGCCTGGTGGCTATCGGGTTGTTGTTCTGGCTCATCGCCGCCGAGTTCCTGCGCTGATGCCCAAGCGCGCCCTGTGGGTGACCGTGTTCCTGACGGTCACCGCAGTGGCTGTCGGTATGGAGCTGTGGGCGTCGGTCCACCATTCGCCGGACGCGCCCACCTGGACCGCCTTAACGGTCCGATTTGTCCCACAAGCGCTGGCGACGGCCGCTGTCATCGCGCTCGTCGGGTGGCTACCCGGCCACTTCCAGCACGCCTACCAGACCACCGGAGGTGGTCGCATGTCCAAGCTCAGCCCCTACGCGAAGTTCGTCGTCGCGCTCGTCGGTGCCGCTCTGACCGCCGCCCAGGCGACGCTGCCGTTGACCCCCACCCAGCACGCCTGGGTGACGATCGGTCTCGCCGTCGTCAGCGCGGTCGCGGTCTACACGGTGCCGAACGCACCGGTCGCTGCTCCGAATGTCCGTCGGAGGGCTCACACCGGGCAGTCGTGATGTTGCCCGCCCAGCGGGGGAACCGCTGGAAGGGTATACACCGCCGCCCGTGGAGACGTCAGGGCAGGCACCGAGAAGGATCAGGCGTCCGGTTGCGTGACGTCGCCGGTCCGATCGCCGCCGCGGCGGTGACCATCCTGGCTGTCGCCGCCACTATCTCCCCGTCGCTGCGCGCGCCGGCCGACCGCCCGGGCGAGCAGCTCCCCACGGTCTGCGCTGACTGCCTAACACCGCCTGACCCGGTGCCGCTCGACGCCCCGGAGGTGCCGCGGACCGTGGAGACCCGGGCGTCCCGCGGCCACTCGCCCGCGCCGCCGCCGGCCGGGCAGCCGGCCCCGGTCGCCGCGTCGACCGCTGTCCCGCCGTACCGGACCGTCCCGTCGCCCGCCTCGGCCGGCGACCCACCCGCGGCACAGGCCGGTCCGCCGCCGACCCCGGCCCCAATCCCGGCCCCGACGTGCGGGCCTCCACCATTGCCGATCTTCCCGACCCCGAAGGGCAAGGCGAAGGGCAAGCCGTCACCGAAGCCCAGGCCACGCGCGGCGCCCACCGGCATACCGGTCCCGTAGAATCGGCTCCAGAGCGCGATAGAGCAGCACGGTAGCTCGCTGGCCTCATAAGCCAGAGGTCACCGGTTCGAGTCCGGTTCGCGCCACGACATCCCGCCGGCTACAGGGATGGGGATGCCCGGCTCAAACCCGGGATGAAGCCGGCCAACAAGGAAGCGCCGCCCGTCAAGGTCCTAAGACCTGACGGGCGGCGCCGCTTTGTCGTCTATGGGCGCCAGCCCTTGGGCATGTACCGCTGGGCGTACGCGAGGGCGATCCGGATCAGCTCGCTTCGGTTGGGCTGGTCGTCACCCTTCGTCAGCCCCTCCTCAATGGCCCGCCGGTCGAGCCAGGCCGTGCCCTCCGCCGACAGGCGGAGGGTGGTGTTCGGGCGGCGCGGTCCGGGGCGGGGCATCAGAGCGTGATCCAGTACTCGGCGATCGGGTGGTTGTTGGGTGCCCACTCGCCCTCCGCGACGAGGTTGACCCACAGATCCGGGTCGTCAGGGCCGTAGCCCTGCTCGGCCAGCCACGCCAACGCATCGTCGGGTAGGGTGCCGTCCCAGTCCTCCAGCGAGGTGCCGGCAAGCTCCTGGTTGGCGGCCCCGCGGTACAGCTCCACACAGATTCTTATTGCGTCGCCCCGGGGCTCGTCGGTCTCTACGGTGTAGGTGCTCATCTTGTCCTCCTCGGCGCTTCCTTGATATGCATTACACTACGCCTACTTGAGAGATAGTGCAAGGCACTACGACATAGGATCATCCACAGAGAAGCGCCGCCCGTCAGGTCTTCGGACCTTGACGGGCGGCGCGATCTTTTGCGTCTACGGCTCAGCCGGTGAGCGCGTCTATCCGGGCGGTTATCTTCGGCAAGTTCGCGGAGGCCTCGGTGAAGTCATCTGTGGACTGCCTGAGCAGGTCAGCGTTCAGCGACCGAATCGTCTTGCCCCTCGTGGCTGCGATGCAGTTCGTCGCCCCGCGGGCGTACGCGGCGAGCGCGGCTGCCCAGTACTGCTGCGCCTCCGCATCCGGCATCGGCTTGTACGCCTGCGCCGCCTCGACGTCCTTGCGGATCGCTGTGCAGGCGGCGTACACGCCCGGGACGTTGAGGCCTGATGCGGCCTGCGCATCGGCGTCCATGTCGCGGCTGATGGCCTGGAGCAGGTCCATGCCGCCCTGGTCGCGCCAGTCCATCATGGCCGTCGTGGCCGGGTTCACGGTTGGAGCCGCCGCCGGCGGCTGGGTAGTGAGGCGGCTGGCCGGCGTCGGTATCGCCACCGGCTGGCCAGCCTTCTTCCCTGACTGGCCGAGTACGGCGAATGCGGTCGCGGCGATGGCAAGGAAGACGATCAGGCCGATGGCGGCAGCAGCGATGATCAGTCCGGTCTTCGCCTTCTTCGGCGCGGCCGCGGGCCGGCCTTGCGGCGGCGGCTGGGAAGGGTAGACCGGTGGCCCGTACCCGGGTGCCGGATCGGGGGCGATGAAGGGCTGCTGCTGGGGTTCCGGGGTGAGCGGATCGGTCATGGTCATAGTGTTACTCCGTACTAACTTACCGTCACCGGATGATCCGGTGATCCGTGCTCGTCTATCCGTTGCTGCTGCCGACACCGCTCAAGGTAGAGCTCGGCGTCGAGAGTCTCGACCATCCCGGCGAGGTGCGCCCGCTCGATCAAGCTCACGATCGTTCGTAGGGTCGGCTGGTCGAGGAGTTTGACCATCCAGGTGAGGGTCCGCCGGTCGTGGGCGCCAAGTGTCACCCCGCGCAGTGCGTCTTCGATCGCCTCGCGGCGGCCTTCCGGCCCGATGACGAGTGGGCCGATGGGTTCGGTTTCCAGCGGTTCGACGCTGGTGTACTCGCGCGCCTTCACCGCAGCCACCACGGCCGTTGCTGGGCGTACCAGGCGCGCAGTCTCCACAGCCAGTACCTCGGATCAAGCAGCATCTCGTCCTCGCTGAGATTGGTGGGTGGGCGCCCACCGGCCGGGTCATTGGTGGGCGCCGACCGGCGGGGTCTTCCCGGGTGGGGTTGGTCGGACAGCCCGGGACGGTGCGGTCGACACAGGGGAGTATCGGCAGGCACCGTGCCCGGGGGCCGGAGAGCGGGGGCGATCAATCCCTTAGCGCCAACCAGGGGAGCGGAACGCTCGCTCTCGGTGTTCAGAGTGACACAACCTATAATGTTGAGTCAACAGCCCAACATGTTAGGTTATGATCGACCCGACATGTTGAGTACTTGAGCCAGGGAGCCCGGACGTGATCGAATCGTGGAGCCAACCAGGGGGTTCTACGATCATGCCCGAGATTCCCGCGTACAAGCGCATCGAAGCCGATCTACGACGCCGCATTCAGGCGGGGGAGTGGCCGCCGGGCGGCCGGCTGCCCTCGCAACCCGAGCTTGCCGCCGAGTACCGCGTCTCTCTCGAACCGGTCCGCCAGGCGTTGCGCCGTCTCGAAATGGCCGATTTGATCGTTCTGCGGATGGGTGGCCGCGCGCTTGTTGCATCCCAGGCACCGGAGCCGATAGACGAACAGGAACACCCGGACGACGGGTGAACCAAACCTCCCCGCCCGGCCGGATGGGAACCCGGCCGGGCGGGGGAACAGCTATCTATGGCCCCCCGACTGTTGGGGCAAGGTCGGGCGGCTCACGTCGGACAACGACGGAGGTCGCAGCGACATGGCCGTGATCCAACTCCTGCGCGGGTACGTCCCGCGCAGCAAGCAGCAGGCCCAGTGCCTGAAGTTCCTCACCGAGCAGGGCTGGGTGTT
>WNGA01035385.1_pt1 | contig 13921 bp, 14 predicted proteins | sample 5400061 | NCBI WGS metagenome assembly WNGA01 (sample SAMN13153366, study PRJNA577476) | soil metagenome | isolation source: 100 cm soil or saprolite under grassland replicate 2 | place: USA:California | collected 2016-06-15 | reverse complement strand
GGGGGCTGCCGCGTGGCAAGCGAATTGCCGCGACGTCTGCCGCGCTATCCTTCTCCACCTCGGAGGGAAAGGGCTGGGGTGAGGGGTTAGAGATCATACTCGGCGGAAGGGACACATCCAAAAACTAGTGGGAACTTATCCCAGGTTTGAGTTCGGGCGGAGCCCGCTGCCTAATCCGACAAAATGGAATGAGCACCCATCCGATTTATTGTTAGTCGAGTCAACCCAAACCGACTCACGCCCAATGCTGCGGTCAATCCAGGAGCTTGAAGGTTCCCTGCCACTCCACACGGTAGGCCTGGCCGTGAGTGAGGAAGGTCGAACTCAATTCGAGCGTGTCGCCCGCGCGCAGGCGCTGCCTGCCAAGTTTGCGGACCGGCAGTTCCAGGATCGCGATGTTGCGCACGTTGAGGTTCACGCCGGAGACGCTTTCCAATCGCACCTCGGGATCGCTGGCAATGCCTTCGCGGCCCGAGCCAATGCGGGCGCGGATGGGTTCGCCGCCCGCGGCCCGGACGGTCCACACCGCCCGGTCGCTCTTGGGCACGGATTTGCCGCGGTAATAAGCCTCTTCGATGATGTCGTGCGCGAATAGCCCGACATAAAGGGCCTTGGGACACCAGCAGACGTAGAGATCGGCCATTGGGAAATCGGATGACGGCTTCACAAAGCCGCGCTCGCGGTCCCAATGCTGCATCGCCTGAGTGGAGGTGGAGTTTTCGAACGGGTCGCGCGGCGCGCGCGGCACGCCGGCCGAAGCGTCGTCGCGCGGTCGAGCAGGGCGCGACTTCAACTCAGTGAGATCGGCCTTGATGAATGCCCGAGTGACTTCCTCGTAAGGCCGGTCGTGGATGTCCACGAGACCGAAATTGTAGTTCTCGCCATCGTCGCGGCCGTGCCGGGGCTCGTCGAAGTATTGGAACCAGTCCGCGCCCACGACGTAAGGCAGTCGCGCCAGCGAGTGAAGCGTGGTGCGCAAGGCGGCGGCGCGCTCCCGCTGCGTCGGCACGACGGGGAAGTGACCGTGATTGTTCTTGTTCCCGCTGCGGTTCTCGGTGGCGGACATGTAGATTTCGCTGATGAACATCGGCTTGCCCGTCAGCGCGTGGAGCGTGTCGAGGTGGAAACGGGCGAAGGAGCCGTCGTTCCAGTGCGCATTAAGATTCGAGGAAATCGCGTCCACGTAAGGCGCGGCGGCTTGCGCGACTTCCGGGTAGTAGAACGACTGAAAGCGGTCGCCGAGGATGAGCCCGCGCCGGTCGTATTTGCGGATGATGTCGTGTGTGAGCTGGTAGTAACGCGACGCGACCAGGGCCAGGAACCGGCGCATCACCGCGACGCCCCGCCCGCCGGCCTTCAGCCAAAGCTGGCCGCGCTGATCGAGGCCCTCGAAGCTGTCGGCCAACTCCGGCTCGAAGTCGGCCAGGAGCTGCTGCCAGTCGTTCGAGTAGGTTTGGCGGAGAAGCTTGAGCAGCCGTTGGCGCTGGCCGCTGGCGGACGCCTGTTCGAGCGCCATGTGAAAGAGTGTGGCGTTCCACCAGCCCATCTCGTTGTCGGTATAATAGCCGATGAGCCGCGGGTCGTCGCGCACAGCCAGAATTTGTTCCCGCGCCACGTCGTCCATGCGCCGGACAATTTTCTCGTCCCACATGTCCCACCACGGCGCGCCCGCCGTCGAGCCGACGTGGAGCACGGGCGTCAGGCCGTCGAGCATGTTCGAGGACTGCAAGAGCACGCCGTGATGGCTCCAGGCGCCGATGGTGGTGAAGTTCCAACTCTTCAGTCGGCGCAAGGTCGCGTCGGCCCACGCGCGGTCGCCGGGGTAATGTTGCCACGACGCGTAGCCCGGATTCTCCCGGTCGAAGCTCTCGCGCGAGGCCCCGCGCGTCACGAGACATACCCCGACGGAGAAGAATTGCCTGCCCTCCGGCGAAACGAGCCACCAGGCCGAGTTGGTTTGACTTAGAGTGAACGGTGGTTGCGCGGCGACGCCGCCGGGCGGTGCGGAATGATCAGCCCCAGGCGCCGGCACGACGAGCATCCCCGTCGCGAGGAAAAGAAAGACCGCAGGCAGTTTCATTGATCCCTCACTGTCCAATGCCTGCCGCCGCAGCGAGGCGGAAAGGTTTGGCGGGTGTCCTGAGGCCACAGCTTCTTTGCCCTGTTGAGGCGATTCTTCGCGCCTTTGCATGGAAGATTGTTCGGCGAGGCGGCAGGCGGGACGCGCGGGACACTCGTGCCGCGTCTTCTTCACGGTCGCGCTTCTGCCGGGAGCAGGTTCAGCACGAAATCGTAAATAGTCTGGGCGTGTTGCAGGGCCTCGTCGAATTCTTCACGCGTGGGATACGTTTCGGCAAGATCGTCAGGATAACGAAATTCCCAAGCGTAGGGCGTCAGGACTGCTGCGATGGTAATGAATTCGTTGAATTTCGCATCGAAGCCTGACGCTTGCACCGCCAGTTTCCGAATGTCGTGCGTCTTATCCGGCGTAACGCCGCGAAAAACCAAGTAGGCTTTGACGGCTTTTTCCGCCGTTTGTTGGCAATGGTAGATGGCAACGTCGAGCGGGGCTTCTTCAGCCGAACCAAGGACGGTAGCGCTTTTCAAGTCGCTCGCCGCCTTGGTCAGCCAGGAGCGAAGCAAGTCCCTGTGGGGGTCATCCATACACCTTGCGTCCGTTGTGCAGCACATGGCGAGTCAGGCTGCCGGGCACGTTTCGGACGCGCTCCACTTCCCGGCGCGTCCGCACCAGCACGTCGGCGGACAGTTCTAAGCGGCCCAAACATTTTTGGGCGCGCTGGTCGCGTCGAATCGGGCGCTCGTCGCTGCTCGGCACGATCACCATGAGATCAACGTCGCTGTTTTCATCCGGCGTGCCCCAAGCGTGCGAGCCGAAGAGATAAATCTCTTCCGGCTGGAACTCGGCTTTCAACCGTTCAACGGCACTTTCCAGAAGGCCGGCCTGAATTGTCTTCACGCCGTTAAGAATAGCATCACGGTTGTGGCATTGAAAGTCCGGGTTTGAGGCCGGGTTTGAGGCGGGCGCAACCGGACACCCGCACCATCGACGACAAGTCCGAGCGGCCGCTCGCCCCTGATCGCTTCAACGGTTCAACGCTTCAACGCTTCAACGAGTCCACGCCCGTTCCAACGCCCTTCGCGTATTCACCCGCGTCAAATGCGCGCGGAATTCGGCGGAGGCATGGATGTCGTTGAGTGTTTCGATGCCCTCGTCGGCTTTGTCGGCGGCGGCGGCGATGTTCGTGGCGTTGAGGCTCTTGCCGCGCAAGGCGGCTTCGACGGCCGTGGCGCGAAAGGCCTTCCTCGCGACGCCCGTCACGCCCACCCGCACGGTCTTGCTGGCGGACTCGACAATCGCGGCGACCCCGGCGATGGCAAAGCCGCTGGCTTTCTGCGCGAACTTCACGTAAGCGACGGACGCGGCCGTGGCAGGCACGCGAATCTCGACGAGGATTTCGTTGGGCTGCACGGCGCTTTGCATCATCTCGACGAAGAAGTCGGTCGCGACGACCGTGCGGCGGCCATGGGTTCCAGCGATTTCTAACTGCGCGTCCAGCGCGAGAATGGCGGCGGGCCAGTCGGCGGCGGGATCGGCGTGGACAAGAGAACCGCCGAGAGTGCCGCGGTTGCGGACCTGAGCATCGCCAATCTGAGCGGCGACTTCAGGCAGGAGCGGGCATTTTTCCTTGAGCAAGGCGGACGACTCGATGGCGTGATGCGTCGTCGCGGCGCCGAGGGCGATCTGGCCGTTGGCGGCACGGATGTAACTCAGGTCGCTCAGTCGGCTGATGTCGACGATCGTGCGAGGCTGCGCCAGGCGCAGCTTCATGGCGGGGATCAGGCTGTGGCCGCCGGCGAGGACCTTTGCGTCGTCGCTTGAGGCAAGGGTGGCGAGGGCCTCGTCGAGGGTCTGGGGGCGGGCATAGTCGAAGGGGGCGGGGATCATGGGCGTTGAAGCGTTGAAGCGTTGAAGCGTTGAAGCGTTGAAGCGTTGAATCGTTGAATCGTTGAATCGTTGAATCGTTGAATCGTTGAATCGTTGAAGCGTTGAATCGTTGAATCGTTGAATCGTTGAAGCGTTGAATCGTTGAATCGTTGAATCGTTGAATCGTTGAATCGTTGAATCGTTGAATCGTTGAATCGTTGAAGCCCTAAGGCCTTCAAGCGTCAGGGGGTTGAAGGGCTGAAGCGGGACGGTAGTGGGGCGTTGAGGATTTCGTCCAGATCGTCTTCGGTCAGGCCATAGGCCGGGGAGTTCTCGTGCAATGCGAGCGCCTCGCCAGCCTTACGCTGGCGCAAATAGCGGATGTAACCGTTGATGACCTGGTAAACCCGCCAGCCTTGCTGCTTGAGACAGTCCGTCTCATCCACGGGCAGGTAGCACTCGTCCACACAAATGTTGAGATCGTCGATCAACTCCTCCAATGAGCCGCGGCAGTTAAGCATGAAGCGGATTTGCTCCAGGTAATGGTAGCGGCCATGCCCCTCCGCAATGTTGTTCGTGAGTGACACCGCTGCGCGGCGCACCTGACTCGCCAGTTCAAATTTCTCCAGACTAGGCAGCCTGCGCGTGACGCCATACATGGCCTTCCTGAAATGACGGGCCAGTTGGTACACTTCCAGGTCTTCAAATGTCCGGAATCCCTGAAGAATTCCATCCTGCGGATGCTGAGTATTCATTGGTAAGCTCACCGCTTCACCGGTTCAACGATTTAACGATTCGACGATTCAACGATTCAACGTTTCAACGAATTCATCGCCCGCCACACCTTCTCCGGTGTGAACGGAAGGTCGATATGGCGGATGCCCAGCGGGGCCAGCGCATCGCAAACGGCGTTGGCAATGGCGGGTGTGGCGCCGATGGTGCCGGCTTCGCCCACGCCTTTGATGCCCATCGGATTGCTGGGCGATGGCGTGACGGTATGGCCGAGCAGATAGTCGGGGATGTCCTTCGCGCATGGCGTAGTCCATGAATTCGCCCGTGAGCAGTTGGCCGTTCTCGTCATACACGCAGCGCTCGAAAAGGCACTGGCCGAGCGAATGCGCGATGCCGCCTTGCACCTGGCCTTCGACGAGCAGCGGGTTGACCTGCGGCCCGCAGTCGTCCACGGCGACGTACTTCACGATCTTCACTTCGCCCGTGTCGCGGTCGATTTCCACAGCGACGATGTGCGTGCCGAAAGGATAAGTGCAATTGGGCGGCTCGAAGAAGCTGGAGGCTTCAAGTCCCGGCTCGAAGTTCTTCGGGATGTTTTTCGCGACGTACGATTCGGCGGCAATTTGCGCCAGCGTCAGCGCGTTCTTCGGCTTGCCTTTGGCGAAGAATTTGCCGTCTTTGAAAACCACGTTCTTCTCCTTGGTCTTGAGGAGATGCGCGGCAAGCTTCCGGGCCTTGGCGAGGATCTTGTCGATGCACATCAGGATGGCCGTGCCGCCGATGACCGTCGCCCGGCTGCCGTAAGTGTCCCGGCCATAGTGAGCGACTGCAGTGTCGCCGCGCATGACGACGATGTCTTCGATGGGCACGCCAAGTTTGTCGGCCGACAGTTGGGCGAAAGTGGTTTCCTGGCCCTGCCCGTGCGGCGTGGCGCCGGTGATGACGGTGACTTTGCCGCTCATCTCGAGGCGCACGCAGCCCCATTCCCAGCCGCCGGCGGCCATCATCTTCGACGGGCCGAGCGCGCAAATCTCGACGTAAGTGCTCAAGCCGATGCCGAAGAGGCGGCCTTCCTTGCGCGCGCGGGCCTGTTCCTTGAGCAGATTGTCCCACTGGGCGAGTTCCTGCGCCTTGCGGAGGGCGAGCTGGTAATTGCCGCTGTCATAAGTGAGGCCCGAGGCGGTGTCGAAAGGGAATTCGTCGGGCTTTGGGAAATTCTTTTGCCGAAGCTTCACGCGATCGATGCCGAGTTCGATGGCGACGAGGTCCATGAGCCGCTCGATGGTGTAAGTCGCCTCGGGCCGGCCGGCGCCGCGGTAGGCGTCGGTGCTCATCTTGTGGGTGTACACGCCCTGGATGTCCATGCGGACCGCCTTGAACTTGTAGCAGCCGGGAAGCATCGAGCCGGTGAGCGTCGGAATAGCGGGGGTCAGAAGTTGGTTGTACGCGCCGATGTCCGCGATAGTGCGCGAGCGAATGCCGAGCAGCGTGCCGTCTTTCTTCACGGCGACTTCATATTCGCCAATCTGATCGCGGCCGTGGATGGTCGCGCTGGCGTTTTCGCGCCGGGACTCAATCCATTTCACCGGCGCGCCGAGCCGTTGGGCAAGGTGCGAAACGAGTGCTTCCTCGGCGTAAAGATTCAGCTTCGACCCGAAACCGCCGCCGACCTCGGGCGCCACGATGCGCATCTTGTTCTCAGGCACCCCAATCATGCCGGGCAAAAGCGTGCGAACCAGGTGCGGGATTTGGGTGCTCGTCCAGAGCGTGAGCGATTGCTCGCCCGCATGCCAGCTCGCGACACAACCGCGCGGTTCGATGGCCATCGGGATGAGCCGCTGGTGGATCATGCGATGCTTGATCACGCGGTCGGCCTCGGCGAACGCCTTGTCCATATCGCCCATAGCCAGGGTCCAAGTGAAGGCCAGATTCGTGCCGAGATCCGGATGCGTGAGGGGCGAATCCGGCGCTAGCGCGGCCTGGGGATCGGTGACAACGGGCAGCGGCTCGTAGTCCACCTCGATCAAATCCACCGCGTCGCGCGCAACAGCGCGATCCGAAGCCACAACGACCGCGACGGGATGGCCAACGAAATAGACGCGGTCCGACGCGAGGCAGGTGTGTTTCGGCGCCTTCTGGTCCGGCGCGAGCGCGGCGCACGGGACAAGGCCGCACCTGGCGTTCACGTCCGCGCCGGTGAAGACGCCGATCACGCCAGGCAGCGCGCGGGCAGCGCCGGTGCGGAGGCCATTGATCTTCGCGTGCGCGTACGGGCTGCGCAGCACGACCATGTGGAGCATGCCCGGCAGCGTGATGTCGTCCACGTAAGTGGCGATGCCCTGGATGAGGCGGGGGTCCTCGACGCGCTTCAATGCGCGGCCGATGTAGCCTTTGGTTGGCTTTGTCTTGCTTTGCATAGTCGTTGAAGCGTGATGCGTCGAAGCGTTGAAGCGCGGGCAGCGGCGACCGCTTCAGCGCTTCAACCCTTCAACGCTTTAACGTCGCTCAGCCTTCGCCATCTTTTTCGCCGCCCACTGTACTGCATCAATGATGTGCGAGTAACCCGTGCACCGGCACAAGTTTCCCTCGAGGCCGTGACAAATCTCCTCGCGCGTCGGTTTGGGATTGTGGTTCAGCAAGTCGACTCCGGCCAGGATCATGCCAGGGGTGCAGTAGCCGCACTGAAGGCCGTGACATTCCCAGAAACCCTCCTGCACGGGATGCAGCTTGCCGTCCCGGGCCAGGCCTTCGATGGTCGTGACCTCGGCGCCATCCGCCTGCACGGCCAGCACGGTGCAAGACTTCACCGCGCGCCCATCGAGCAGGACGGTGCAGGCCCCGCACAGTGTCGTTTCGCACCCGATGTGCGTGCCGGTGAGCTTGCAGGTGTCGCGCAAGAAATAGGTGAGCAGCGTGCGCGGTTCGACCTCGTGTTGGTGAAGAATGCCGTTGACCTTGATTGAGACGCGAGTTTTCACGGGACTGATTCCGTTCATTGTTCGCCAATTGGTGACGCGCTGACTCTAGCCCCTGGAGTCGCCGAAGCAAAGACTTTCCGACAGGGAAAGACGGGCACTCGACGCTTGCCGCCTGCCGCGCGCCGCCCGCACACTGCGCCGCGGCGCAATCATGAGCCCAGACGCGCAAACACGGCCCAGAATCAGCATCATCCTGCCCACGCTCAACGCGGAAGCGTTGCTCGACAACTGCCTGGCGTCCATTGCCGCACAGGCCTATCCCCGCGAATGCATCGAAATTCTGTTGGCCGACGCCTTCAGCACCGACGCCACGCGCGACATCGCCGCGCGCTACGGAGCGCGCGTCCTCGATGACCCCGGCACGAACATGGAGGAAGGCAAACGCCTGGCGCTCCAGCACGCGACCGGCGACTACATCGTGTTCGTCGACGCGGACAACGAATTGACCCATCCCGACTACCTCGAACTGGCCGTGGAAGGGCTGGAGAAAAATCCACAGGCGCTCGGCGTCGAGAGTTACTACCTGCCTTCGGCGAAGATGAGCAGCTTTTGCCGCTACGTCACCGCGCGGCTGCACATCAGCGACGTGCTCAGTTGGCTGATGAGCCGCAACCCGGTGCTCGTCGGGCGCGACGGTGAGATCGAACGCTGGACGCTCCCTGGCGGCTCGTGCAGCTATCCGCTCGGCGCCAACGGCTTCGTCTTCCGCCGCGTGGACCTCGAATCGGTCCAGCGCGAGCAGCATTTCCAGGACACTCACGTCGCCTTGCGCCTGATGCAACGGGGCCAGCGCGAGTGGCTCCGCGTGCGCGGCCGGGGCGTCCACCATTACTACGTGCAGACCTGGTGGGGCTATGTAAAGAAACGCCGACGCGCCATCGCCCATTACTTCCGCGTGCGCGACCAGACGCCCGTGAACTGGACGAACGAAAAGCCGCCCGTGCCCATCTGGCTGGCCGGGTTGTATTGCCTCACAATCTTTGGGCCGCTTTGGCATGCGCTCCGCGGGCTGCGTCGCGACCGCGACACCGCCTGGCTCTGGCACGTCCCGGCCAGCGTCGGCAGTTTCATCGGCACGGCCTGGGGTTGGTGGACCTACAAGACGCGCAAACACGATCCCAGGCTCGTGGCGAACTTACAAGTGAAGCAAACGCTGAAGAAATGATTTACGATTTGCGATTTACGATTTACGATTTACGCGACGTTAGCCACGGCGTCCGTTTTCCCTCTCCGCCCGCTGAACCGGCAACCTTTCGCGACCCGCATGACGTTCTCGATTGGACTCGTAAATCGTAAATCGTAAATCGAAAATCATAAATCCCCTCCGTGCGGCCCAGAATCCATTTCGTGTCGAACGGCGTGTTCACCACGAGCATCGCCGGCGGCGACATTCACTTCATGAAGCTCGCCGAAGCCGCCGCGAACGCGGGCTACGAGGTGAATTATTTCGGCGGACACGCCCTCCGCGAAGTCATCGAGAAACATCGGCTTCCCGGCACGGTGACGCTGACCGACGACGCGAAGATGCCCAAAGTGGACCAAGGCGCCCTTGGTGGGCAGTTCGCGCTGTTCCGCGACATGTACGCCCGCTACCGCCGCACACTCGCGCTGCGTGATCGCATCGGGCCGGAAGACCACGTGTATGCCGTGAGCGATTACTGGTTTGACGTGGTGCCGGCGGTGCGTTGCGCCGCCCGGCGCAAGCTGATGGTCCTCCACATGGAAGCCCCAACCCTCGGGCAAATCATCACCCGGGGCCGGCCCGACGTGGACCCGATGCGCCTGGCATCGTTCCACTACTGGGCCAGCCAGGAATGGAGCCTGCGCCGTTTCGTCGGGTGCGAACGCGCCCGGAGCGCCGAGCTCCTGCTCGGCGCGGTGGGAGATTCGAAACGCGCCGAGCAGGAGCTTGGCGCTCCGACCACCACGCGCATCCATCTCTTCTACCTTCACCCCTTGATGGAGCCGCGCCTGAGCGCGCTCGGCATCGGACCGGATCGCCGCACGCTTCTCTCCTACGGCCTCGATCTCGGCCCCACTGACGCCGTTCCCGAACAGCCCCGCGCCTACGACGCGGTCTGGATCGGCCGCGTCCACCGGCAAAAGGGCATCGACGACTTGCTCGCCACGCTCCAGCATCTTGCGGCACGGCTGCCCGGCTTCAAGTGCATCGTCATCGGCAACGTCCGCGACGCGCTCGCCCCCGAGATCGCCGCGCGTGGCTTGGAGAAACACGTCGAGTTCTCGGGCTTCGTGAGCGAGGAGGAAAAGATTCGGCTCTTCAAAGCCAGCCGCGTCTTCCTCATGCCGAGCAAACACGAAGGCAGCCCGCGCGTCATCGGCGAGAGCCTCATTTGCAAGACCCCCGTCGTGGCTTACGAAATCACGAACTACCGTCCGCTCTTCGGCGACTTCGTCCGTTACGCCCCGCCGTTCGATCTCGAATCCTTCAAAGCCGCCGCCATGCGCGGCGGGAAGAACTACCTCGACGCGATGGACCTTTCCCGCTTCCGGCACGAGAACAGTTGGGAGACGACCCAGGCGAAGTTCCTCGCCGCGCTCAAAACTTTGCGCTGAGGCGCTCACGGCGCGACTGGCAGCGTCGAGGCCCCGAAGGGGCCGATGAGGGTAGCCGGTGGGTGCGAGCCACTCCGTGGCACTTCCCACCGGCTACCTTCATTCGCGCCTCTGGCGCGCGGGCAGGATGGATCAACCGGCGACGAAGCGGTGCGAAGTGCCAGAAGCAGTTCACACGGAAAGAGGGCGGGCCTGTGGCGGCTTTACAAAGAGCGCTTGCCCGCCGATATACTTCCATGGCCGTGAAGGAAGGAGCAATTCTGGAAGAACGCCGTTTGCTATCTTGCCCGCAGCGTTAGTTGCTGCGCTTTGTTCCCAGGCGTCAGCGCCCACACCGTGAAATCTTGCGCCTACTGTGGTTGTGACAACGAAGACGAGGCGATCCTCTGCCGAAAGTGTGGCACTGCGGCGGCTGTCGTTGCTGCTCTTCCGACTGCGCCCCTCGAGTCTCAATCATCTCAACCGGCTGAGGCGGTCAGGACTTCAGCGGAGTTTATCCGGTTGTTCTTCAAATCGCCGGCACAGGAAGTGTTCGCCGTGCGCTGCGCCAAGCTCATTGCCAGCATGGTCGGTGAGCGGATTGCCGACCTTCGCCCCGACACCAAATGGTCCGAGATTTTCCAATGGGCTGGGCCGAGTCGTACTCATACTGTCGTGTTTGAATTCGCGCTGAAGAAGGAGTTCGATGCGGCCGCGAAGGAGCTCATTGCCGATCCGGAGAGCATGACATTTCGCGAGTTTGTTGAGTATGCTTGTAACCCTAACCACAACGCCGGCTAGCAGCCGCGCAAGAATTCTGCCGCACTGAAGCGGCGGTCTGTGACGTCTGTGAACGCGGAGAAAACCAAAGCATTTGGGTCGGCCTGCGGCGCTCACAGCGCGCCGCTACAATTCTTCAACGGGCTGCGAGCGTCCTGGCGGTGAATCCCAACGGGATTCCGTCCCAAAACCCAGGGTTGCGAGGAACGAGCTAACCATTCCCTAACCATGCCTTGCAACATAGTGCGATGCACCCGAGAGCGGCACACCGCAAGCCTGGGCTTGAACTGCGCCGCGTTTTCCTCCGAGATCAGTCCGTGTTTCGTCCGTGCATCGATCTTCATGACGGGAAGGTCAAACAAATCGTCGGCGGCACGCTCGGCGACGACGCGAGCCGGATCCGGACGAATTTCGTTTCGGAGCGCCCCGCGTCCTGGTTCGCGGAACTCTACAAGCGCGACGGACTGCGAGGCGGCCACGTCATCATGCTCGGCCCCGGCAACGAAGCCGCCGCCCGGGACGCGCTGCAGGCCTATCCGGGCGGCCTGCACGTCGGGGGCGGAATTCACATCGACAACGCCCGAATCTGGCTCGACGCCGGGGCTTCGCACGTCATCGTCACCTCGTGGGTATTTCGCGACGGACACCTGGACACGGAGCGACTTGCGTCACTGGCCGCCGCCATCGGACGCGAGCGGCTCGTGCTCGACTTGAGCTGCCGCCGGCGTGGCGACGACTACTTCGTCGTCACCGACCGCTGGCAGAAGTTCACCGACCTGCAGATCACCCGCGAAACGTTCTCCCTGCTCGCCGGTTCCTGCGCCGAATTCCTCATCCATGCCGCCGACGTGGAGGGGTTGTGTCGAGGCATTGATTCGGAGCTTGTCGCCCGGCTCGCCGAGTGGACGCCCATTCCGACCACCTACGCCGGCGGCGCGAATTCCCTGGCCGACCTGGAAGAAGTCACCCGCATCGGCCGCGGCCGAATCGACCTCACGATCGGTTCGGCGCTCGACATCTTCGGCGGCACGGGCGTGCGTTATGCGGACGCCGTTGAGTTCAATCGGCGCTGCCCGGGCCGGCGGCCGGATTGAATTTCGCCGTCGCAGTTGCTCCGCTGGATCTCACGGCGAGTAAATCGCGTGCGTTCCGATGTTGAACGAAACCACCACGTCGCCCTCCACGTAAAAGACAACGCGCAGGTTCCCTTCCACCGCCACCGCATAGACGGTCCGGCGCATAATGCCTGAGAGCCGGTGAATTTTGTGCGTACCCAAGCGCGGGTCGAAAGGGTCTTGCTTGAAGATCTGCCACGCGATGCGCGCGGATTCCTTTTGGACGGGCGACAGGCCATAGAAGTTGTGCCAAAACGTTTCCGTCGCCTGATAGCGGTAGCTCATCCCCTCCTGGGGGGTTGCTGGTGGAGGGCCGTTTCCATATCCACCAGCCGCCCGTTCTCGGCGTCTTCGATCCCGCGCCAAACGTCTTCCGGCACATCCGGATTTTCGATCCGCCGCATGAGCCGCTCCACGACGTTCGGGTCGCCGCAAATCGTCAGGAGAATCCGCTTCGCCACAATGGCCCGCTCGGGCCGGGGCAACGCCTCAACCTCTTTCAGAATATCCATTGCGCTCATGCTGCCAACGTCTCAGATTGACGCCCGCAACGCAAGCATTCCCAAGTCGCCAGATCGCCAGCGGTTGTCGAATTCATACGACATAGCTCATACTTCATATCTGGCGTAAGAAGAAGACGGAATCGGTCTCCGCCAAGCGCATGCTGGAAACGGCTGACCAACCGCTATCTTGGTCCTTTTCCTTGCCCCGCCCGGCCGCGCCTTTACTCTCAGCCTCGTGAAGATTCTGTTCATCGGTGACATCGTCGGCGAACCGGGGCGCCGGGCCGTGAAGACGCTCGTTCCCCTGCTGCGGCTCCAGCATCGCCTCGACGCCGTGGTGGCCAACGGCGAAAACGCCGCCGGGGGCTCCGGCATCACGCCCAAGATCGCCGAGGAAATCTTCTCCGCGGGCATCGATGCGATCACGACCGGCGATCATTTGTGGGACCAGAAGGAAGTCCTTGGCCTGCTCGAAGGGGAGCCACGCTTCCTGCGGCCGCTGAATTATCCGCCCGGCACCGTGGGGCAGGGCAGCCGCGTCTTCAGCGGTAATGGCAAGCCGACGTTCGCCGTCGTGAACGCGCAGGGACGCACCTTCATGCCCGTTCTCGACAATCCGTTCGCAGTTGTCCCGCCCGAAGTGGCACGTTTGCGCGAGCAGACAAAAGTCATCTTCCTCGACTTTCACGCGGAGGCGACCTCGGAGAAGATCGCGATGGGCCGGATGCTCGATGGGCAGGTGAGCGCGGTGGTCGGCACGCACACGCACGTGCAGACGGCCGACGAGCAAATCTTCCCCGGCGGCACGGCGTTCCTGTGCGACGCAGGGTTCACCGGCCCGCACGACAGCGTGCTGGGCCGCGAAGTCGAGCCGGTCATCCGCCGCTTCGTCACCCACCTCCCGCAGAAATTCGAGGTCGCCCGCAAGCGCGTGCTCCTCCAGGGCGCGCTCATCGACGTGGACGAAGAGACCGGCAAAGCACGTGCCATCCTGCGCATCTCGGAGGAACTGCCGGAATGAGTGACGAGAGCCATTCCCATGTCACGAACCGCTAAATCGCAATGGGACTTCGGCGAGCTGTTTCCGGTGGAGCAGATCCGCCGGGTGCTTTCGGTGTCGGAACTCACCGCCTCCGTGCGCCGCCTGCTCGAAAAGGAGGTCGGCGATGTGTGGGTCACGGGCGAGGTCACCAACCTGCGGGCGCAGGCCAGCGGCCACGTTTACTTCACGCTTAAAGACGCGACAGCGCAGTTGAGCTGCGTGCTTTTCCGAGGCGAAGCGGCAGCGGACCGCGAGTTTCTGCAGGATGG
>WNGA01008637.1_pt1 | contig 13924 bp, 9 predicted proteins | sample 5400061 | NCBI WGS metagenome assembly WNGA01 (sample SAMN13153366, study PRJNA577476) | soil metagenome | isolation source: 100 cm soil or saprolite under grassland replicate 2 | place: USA:California | collected 2016-06-15 | reverse complement strand
AAATCACGATGGATTCCGTTCTGAGAAGGGCCGACAGAACGCATTGAAAATCTACCAAGCCGTAACGTATTTGGGATGGTCAATCCACAATCCGCCAAATCTAACCGCCGGAGGCGGTTAGATTGGTGGGACACACCCCAAAATCATCGAGCGTTGTTTCAAGGCCCAAGAGCTGGACAAGTCTGTTATCGACCACGTCTTCATGCTCGTCAACAGGCACGTCGAAGCGTGCAAGCAATATGGCGTCGCTCCTGAAATCACCAGGACAGTCATCGAAGCGGTTGAGGACTATCGCCTGAAAGAGGCGACGGGCTTCTCGGTGATCGACAGAGCGCCGGACGAAGCCGCATTCCCGGTGACGAGATTTCTTCAATACCTCTCACCCCGGGAAAGCCGTACGCGTGGGCGAGAGAATGAGGCCTGATGGAATAGGGCAGCGGGAGGCTTCATTGAACTCTGCTTCGTTCCGCCAATCCTGTTCAGGAGCAAACACCTCTCAGCGGCGCTCATTCAAAAACAGAGCGGGCGGCGGCACGCAAGAGGAGGTCGTTTCCATGGTCGAACACGAAATTATCCCAAACCACGATGGGTACAGTGTGCGCATTTACGATGCCCCGGCTGGCGGCTGGCGCATTCTCTTTGTCCGGAAGGAAGGCGCAATCGGGACGTACACGACATATGACGATGCGAAGGCGGGCGTGCGGGTTTATGACCGCTCGGATAAGACTGTCTTGCTCGAAGCGGAACTCGATGTTTATCGCCAAGCCGCGCGCACGGGTGTTGCGCTCGGCGGTTGTGGCTTACCTTCGCTGGTTCGTTTCGGCGAGCCTGCTCATTGCGCCTACGCCGCCTTCATTTTGTCAGAAGACTTCATCAGAAAGTCCGCCCTGAAAATAATCGGCTACAGGGGAGAAGAACCTGTTTACAGCGCAGGTTGGGACTTACCCGATAAGTGACGCAATAGAGGCAAAGCGGAGAATTACCAACCAAGCCGGTCCGATTTTTCCGGCCATCGACCCCTTCTATTCTTCGCGCAGTATATTGGCCGGATTGATCCTTGCAATCCTCAGTGTAGGCGCGATTGTTGCGAGAAGTGTGACAGCGGAGACCGTCAGGACTACGACCATGATGGTCGGCGCATCATACACGCCTATACCGTAGAGAACGCTACGCAAAGCGCGAAGCGCGCCGGCGCAGAGGACCAGTCCCAGGATCAGTCCCAGAGCCAACGCGCCAACTCCCGATTTGCCGATATGGATCATCGCCATACGGGTGGTCGCCCCCAGCGCGATGCGGATGCCGATCTCGCGCGTACGCTGTGTTACCAAGTTCGCTACCAGTCCGAAAATGCCCACCGCGCTCAGCAACAGGGCGAGCGATGACATCGCAGTCAGCAGCGCGACCTGGATCCTTTGCGTTGCGAGCGTTGCAGCCATCAGGTCGTTCATATGATAAAAGCCGGAAAAAGGGATGTTGGGGTCGGCGCTCGCCAGTGCGCGCTGCATCTGGGCAGTCAACCCCTTTAACGGGCCGGCGGCCCGAACAATCCAGCTTGGCTGAAACCAACTATGGACCAATGAGAGAAATTTGTCATCGATCTGGGCGGCAGGGAGATAGATCGCCTCTTCGCTCGTTAAGGGAGCCACGCCTGCATTCAGTCTGGCGAAGGAAGACAGGACGGTGTCCCCCACGACGCCTACGATCAACATTGTGTCGGGCGTCCCTTTATTGTTGAGATATCGTCCTACCGGATCGGCGCCATGGAAGAATTTGCGCGCGAATGTCCGGTTGACAATCACAACATGCTGCGCATCCGGGCTGTCCGCATCGGTGAACGCTCGGCCCGCGATCACGGGAATCTGCAAGGTATCGAAATAGCCGGGGGTGACATACACCAAATTTGTCGTCATCGACTGCCCAGCCTCTTTGCCGTCGCTGATGGTTACGCCGCTGACCAGGGCGCGCTCATACGGCAGGGTCAATCCCACGGCGGCGTTCTGCATGCCGGGAATTTCTCGCATTGCGCTGAGGCTCTCATTGAGCAACTTCCGAAAAGCCGCCGGGTCGTGGTATCGGACATCATCCAGAGACGCCTTTGCGGCGATCACGCCAGTAGGGTTGAAACCGGACGGCAGGGTCTGAAGATGGATGAGCGTCCGGATGAGCAGTCCGGCGGAGGCCAACAACACGACGGTCAGCGCAACCTCCCCCGCGATCAACCATTGCCGGAAGCGAACGCCGCCGGAGCCGATTATCCCACGGTTAGAAATGGAAGACCGCAGGTCGACTTTTCTTGCGGCAAGCGCAGGCAGCATGCCGAATAACACACAGGTCAGCAGAGAGAGCGAAAGCGTGAATCCCAGAACGCGAGCGTCGAGAGGAACTGTCGCGACGGGCAGAAAACGTTCAGGTAAGAGCAGCAACAACCCGCGTAGCGCGATGAAACCCACTCCTATCCCCGCGCCTCCTCCCGCCAGCGCCAACAGCAGGTTTTCGATCCAAAGCTGTCTCTGAATCCGCCATTGTGAGGCGCCCAGCGCCAGTCGTGTGACGATCTCGCCTCTGCGGCGCAATACACGAACCAGCGTCAGTCCGGCGAGGTTCCCGCAAGCAATGAAGAGGATGAATCCCGCCGCCAACATAAGGGCCAGCGCTTGAGGTCGGAGACTATTCGTTTCGGCTTTTTGCAGGGGTTCAGAGTAAAAGCCGGAATTGCTACTCGCGAAACGTTGGGCGCGGCTTGACTGGGTCAATGCGCTGTTGATCTCGACATCCGCCTGGCGCCAGGTCGCCCCATCGCGCAGTCGTATGATCGCCGTAAAATTGGTTGACCGTCCCTCGCCCTCACGGCTCGGCTGAAGTGGCGTAAATATATCGGCATTTAATGGGGTGGTCGCGTTTTCGGGCAGCACGCCAATGATCGTGTACGGCTCGCCCTTCAGCAGAACGGATTGTCCCAGCGCATTCGGGTTCCCCTCAAATGCGCTTCGCCACAAAGCGTAGCTCAGGATGGCTACTCTGGGGCCCTGCGGACGATCCTCGTCCTCCGAAAAATCGCGTCCGATGACTGGATGGATGGCCAACACGTCGAAATAATGCGCCGAGACCCGTCCATTACGCAGATATTGCACATGAGAACCAGCCCGAAGGTTAGCGCTGGAGGCACTCAACGCGGAAACAGCGGAGATCAGAGAGGGCGCGTTGTCGCGCAGCAATTCCCATTGTTCACCGTCTAGAGTTCTTCGCCCAGCCCCTGTAGTCCGGGCGTAGATCGTTCCGATGCGCTCAGGTTGAGCGTAGGGGAGATCTTTCAGCAGGAGCGCGTTGACGATCGAAAAGATCGCCGTGTTTGCCCCGATCGAAAGCGCAAGTGTAAGGACTATCGTAACGGTGAAGCCGGGGTTTTTGAGCATCATTCGCAGGCCGTAGCGCAAATCCTGCGCGAGCGTTTCAAGAGATCTAAAACTCCACATATCGCGACTCACCTCCCAGAGCAATGTTTGATTCCCGAATTGCCGCCGCGCCGCATAGCGCGCTTCTTCCGGCGATACGCCGACGGCGAGATTTTCTTCCGCCTTCATCTCAAGGTGGAAACGCATCTCCTCTTCCAGTTCGCGGTCGAATCGGTCTCGCCGCGCATAGAAGAGAAGTCTGCGCCAAAGTTGAGCGATTCTCTCCATGATGGCTTTTCCTTTAAGCCGGCTCCACCACGCTTCGGCCGATGAAGCGCAGGAGCCAGCGCCAGAAATGGGGCCGCCCTGTTCGCGTTGAATCAATCATTGCGTCTATTCGTGGCGGAGCGCCTTTAGCGGATCAATTCGTGCGGCTCGGCGCGCTGGCAAATACCCTGCAACCAGCGCCGCCACCAGTAACACCAGCGCCGCCAGCCCAACCGTCAGCGGATCGTGCGGCTTCAGTCCGAACAACAAACTTTCCACCCAGCGCGTCGTTGCCAGCGCCGCGCCCAGGCCAAGCGTCACGCCCAGCACGACCCAACCCAGCGTTTCACGCAAGACCAATTGCACGACCCGCCGCGCATTTGCCCCCAACGCCATCCGAATGCCGATCTCGTTGGTGCGGCGCGCCACGTCATAGCTCAGCACGCCGTACAACCCGAGACAGGCCAGCAACAACGCCAGCAAGCCGAAGAAGAGCGCGAGTGTGGCGACCAACCGCTCCTGCAACAGCGATTGGTCAACCTGCTCGTTGAGCGTGGCAATGTTACCGAGCAAGATGTCAGGGCCTGCTGCCTGCAATTCGTTGCTGACGGCGTTGGCCAAATCGGCCGGCTTGCCCTCAGCGCGCACGGCCAGTCTCAGCCAACCAAGACGGTCGAGCGATTGCGGCGCGGGCAGGTAAACCCGTCGCCCATCAGGCTCGCGCAGATTCTGGTAGCGCGCGTCTTTGACGACGCCCACCACCTCATAGAGTACGCGCGCGACGTTTGGGCGGTCATTAAAACTGATCTGCGCGCCAAGCGGGCTGCGGTCACCGAAATAAAAGCGCGCTGCCGTCTCATTGAGCAGCGCCACTTTGGGCGCGCTTTCGTGATTTTTGTCCGTGAAGCTGCGGCCTTGCGCCACGGCGATGCCGAATGTCCGGAAGTAGCCGGACGAGACCTGGTTCAGACTTATCGCTTTATCGCGCTCTGTGCTCGGGGTGAAGCCTGGGACGGTGACTGACACGCCACGCCCACCACCATCAAGCGGGCTAAGCGTTGAGAGACTGGCGGAGCGCACGCCGGGCAGCCGCTCGACGCGCGCCAGCACGTCTTTCCACAGGTTGGTCAGGCGCGCCCCCTGGTAAGTCGTCTCCATCGGGCTGATGCTCATTGTCAGCACACCGTCGCGCTGGAATCCGGCGTCAATCTGCTTGAGGTTGTGCAGTGTGCGCACGAATAGCCCCGCCCCAACGAGCAGGAGCAAGGAGAGCGCGACCTGCGCGACGACCAGCGTTTTGCCGAAGCGCGAGCGCGCACGTGTGCTCGTGCCGCTGCTGTCCTTGAGCCCTGGGTTAGGGTCAATGCGTGCGGCTTGGAGCGCTGGAGCCATGCCGAAAACCAGGCCAGTGAGCAACGCCACGCCGGCAGTGAACGACAGTACGCGATAGTCTAGTGACAGATTGACGAAGATCCGTCCCCGCCCGGCGGCAAAGAAGCTCACCAAAAAGGCGCTGCCCCAACGTGCGACCAGCAGTCCCAGCAATCCGCCCAGGCTCACCAACAACAGACTTTCGGTGAGCAGTTGGCGCAGCAATCGCAGACGGCTCGCGCCCAGCGCCAGCCGGACAGCGAACTCTTTGCGCCGCGCCGCCGCGCGCGCCAAGAGCAGGTTCGCCACATTCGCGCATGCGATCAATAACACCAACGCGACAATGGCCATCAACGCCTGCAGCGGGCGGGAGAACTTCCGTCGCAAGGTATCGAGACCTTTGCTTGCCGACGGCAATTCAATGCGGGCGAAGCGGTCACGGCGCGTCTCAGCGCTGAGCGGCAGTTCCTCTTGGTAAGCCTGTAATATTGTGTCGAGTTCGGCTCGCGCCTGTTCGACCGGCACGCCGGGCTTGAGCCGTCCAACCGCTCTGAACCAGGTGGAAGTTTTCTGCGGGATCATTACTGCGCCTGCCACAGTGATCGGCAATGAGATGTTCATCTCAGCGCCTGGTAACAAGCCGTAGAACCCGGGCGGCGTCACGCCGACGATCGTCACTGGCTGGTCGCCTAGTTGCGCCTTTTTGCCGATGACCTCCGGACTCTGCCCGAAGCGGCGCGTCCAGTAGTTATAGCTGATGACCGCAACCACGCCGTCTGGCCCGCCCTGGCCCAACACTGAATCGTCGGCGGGGGTGAGGGTGCGCCCCAGCAGGGCTGGTACGCCGAGCAGCGAGAAGTAATTGCCCGACACGCGCTGCCCGCGTACCTCTTCGAGCTGGCCGTCAATTTTGAGCTTGGGGTTGATCGGGCTAAAAGCCGCCAAGCCAATAAAAGATCGGTTGCCGTCGCGGAAGAGTTCGTAACACGGGTAAGGCGGCGCGTTGCCATCGCTACGCAGCCCCCCACTGCTGATGAAGTAGAGCTGCTCTGGGCGCTCTACTGACAACGTTTTTAATAGCACCGCATCAATCAAACTGAAGATCGCCGTGTTCGCGCCGATGCCCAGCGCCAGCGTAAGCACGGCCACGGCGGTGAAGCCGGGATGCTTCCACATCATCCGCGCGCCGTAGCGCAGGTCTTGCCAAAGTGTTTGCATAAATTCTCCTCGTTCATCGTTTCTTGTTGGACATCATCATTCGCTCCTGAGCGCCGCCATCGGCTCCACCCGAGCGGCGCGGCGGGCGGGGAGCAGGGACGCGAGCAGCGCCACCACGATGAGGAGCAAGGCGACGGCGCCGTAGGTCAGCGGGTCGGCGGGCGAAATGCCAAAGAGCATTGACTGAATGAACCGGCTGCCGCCGTACGCCGCCAGGAGGCCGAGCACGACGCCGAGGCTGACGAGCGCGAACGATTCACGCAGGATCATCCGCAACACTTGCCCGGGCAGCGCGCCGAGCGCCATGCGCAAGCCGATTTCACCCACGCGGTTGAGCACGAGGAAGGACATCAGGCCGTAGAGTCCGACGCACGCGAGGGCCAGCGCCACAACTCCGAAAAAGCCGGATAGCCGCGCGAAGAGCCGTTCCTCCGAGCTGACGCGCTCTATCTGCTCGTCCTGCGTGCGGAGGTTGAGGATGGGCAAGGTAGGATCAAGCTCTCTCACGGCGGCGCGGAGCGCGGGAAATAGCGCGGCAGGATTGCCAGCCGCGCGCACGCAGTAACTGGCGACTCCCTCCGGCATCTGGGCTGCGGGTACGTAAATGGTCGGGGGCGGGGCCTCGCGCAGCCCGGTGTACTTCGCGTCGCGGGCGACGCCGACGATTTCAACCTCGGCAGCGCTGGCGGTGGGAGTGCTGCCGAAGATGAAGCGGTGGCCAATGGGGGTTTCGTCGCCGAAAATTTGTCGAGCGAATGCTTGATTGACAATCGCGACCTTTGGCCCGCTGGCGGTGTCATGGTCGGTGAAGCCGCGGCCAAGAAGCAGCGGAATCTCCATCGCGGCAAGAAAGTTCGGCGCAAGGCCATTGAGGTTGAAACCCATCGAAGCGCCGGGCGGCGGCGTATAGCCCGGCACGGTAATCCTGCGGTTGCTCCGTGTGCCAGCCAGCAGCGCGACCCGTGAGAAGGTGACGGCACGCACGCCAGGGATACTTTCGAGCCGCGTTTGCAGGCGCGCTTGCAGCGCGGCGAACTGCTCCTGGCTATAGCCGGCGGAGCCGGCGTCTAGGCGGAAGAGGGCGAGTTGGCGGGGGTTGAAGCCGGGATCAACCTGTTGCAGCGCGCGCAGCGTGCGGACGAAAAGCCCCGTGCTGACCAGCAGCACGAGCGAGAGCGCGATCTGGATGACCATCAGGGCTTGGCTGAGCCGTGAGCGCGCGCCGGCTCCGAGTTGTCGGGCGCCGCCTTGAAACTCGGCCGTCAGGTTGATGCGTGTGGCGCGGAGCGCAGGAGCCAAGCCGAAGAGCAGCGCGGTGGCGGCAGTGACTGCGATGGTGAAGCCGAAGACGCGCCCGTCGAGCGGTAGATCAAGCACCGCCGGGGAGCCGCCGAATTGGCGCAGCCCCACGAGCAGGCCTCGGCTCCAATGCGCGAACAGCGCGCCGAGCGCGGCGCCGAGGGACGCCAGCAGCAGACTTTCGACGAGAAGCTGGCGGATGATGCGGACGCGGCCGGCGCCAAGCGTGAGGCGCAGGGCGAATTCGCGGCGGCGGGCGGCCCCTCGGGCCAGCAGTAGATTGGCGACATTGGCGCAGGCGGCCAGTAGCACGAGGCTGACCAGGCCCATCAGGATGCGCAAGGACTGGGCATATTGGCGGCGCCTATCGTTTTCGCCCTGGCCGCCGGGGTCGGCGGCGAGTGTCGAAGGATCGGGCATGTCACGAGGCGTGGTGTCGAGTGACTGGCCCGCGAGCCAGCCTTCGCGTGCGGCTTCCTGGAAAATCGGTTCGAGTCCCGCGCGCGCTTGTGCGGCGGTCGCCTGGGGTGCTAGGCGGCCCATGACGCGGATCCACCAATACCAAGGCTTGGCTCTGTTCGCGCCGCGATCCGGCTGAAAGCGTGCGTGGTGGGCGAGGGGCACGGAGATGTCTGCGGATTCGCCGATTTGCATCGCGCCCGCGAAGCCTGGCGGGGTGACACCGATGATCGTCGTCGGGACTTTATTCACCTGAATCGTTTTGCCGATGACTCCCGGATCGCTGCCGAAACGGTTTTGCCAGTAGCGGTGAGAGATGACGGCGACCGGCTCGGCAGCAGGCTGGTTGTCCTCCTGCGTGAGCGTACGACCGAGAATCGCAGGCACGCCCAGGCCGGCGTAATAGGCGCCGGAAACGAGTGATTTTGGCATTCTGAAATGGGTTCATCCGAGCTTTTGGTGCAAGTCGGATTTTTTGATATTCATCATGGATGAATATCAAGCCACTGTTTGCCGATCCTAACCTCCTGCATTTGGAACGTGTCTCCTCCGAGCCTGATCGGATTACGATTATCGTGAAGACCAAGTCAAAGCAGGCTCTTTGTCCACAATGTCATTCGCCTACCGCTCACTTGCACAGCCGATATGTCCGCCGACTCGCGGATTTACCATGGTTTGGAGTCGCCGTCCGCGTGGAAGTCCATGCGCGGCGTCTTTATTGCCGTCGCGCGGAATGCCCGCAACGGATTTTCTGCGAACGCATTCCGACCTTCGTCGCGCCTTACGCGCGCCGAACGCTCCGCCTGAACGACGCGCTGCGATTGATCGGTCTTGCTGTAGGTGGCGAGGCCGGATCTCGCCTGGCCGTCGCGCTGGGGATGAGCGTCAGCCCCGACACAATCATTAAGATGATTCGCCAGATTCAATTGCCAACGCCTCCCGCTCCAAGAGTCATCGGTGTCGATGACTGGGCAAAGCACAAAGGGCAGAGTTACGGCACGATTTTGGTGGACCTTGAGCGACGCTCTACGATTGATCTCCTTCCAGACCGGGAAGCATCGTCGCTGTCGACTTGGCTCAAGCAAAATCCCGGAGTGGAGTTCATTAGCCGCGATCGCGCTGGCGCATACGCTGATGGCGCACGGCAAGGCGCTCCTTCGGCGGTTCAGATTGCCGACCGTTGGCACTTAAGCTCGAATATGACAGATGCGGTCGAGCGATTCCTCAACACCAAGCACTCTTGCCTGCGCCAAGCGGTGAGCCGATTCAACAATACTGCAGGCGCCGCTGAGGAGCCCAGCGCTGGCATCCCGGACACCAAGCGCCCTTCCAAAGTCGAGCTTTGGAACGAACGGAGGCGAGCCAGGCACGAGCAGGTGCAAACGCTTCATCGACAGGGAGCCAGTATTCAAGCGATATCACGAGAGTTGCGGATGCATCGGCGTACCGTCAGGATGATGCTGCAAGCCGAGACTTGTCCCGAACGCGCGTCCCCGTCGAAAAGACGATCCCGGATCGATCGTCATCTGAATTACCTGTCCCGGCGATGGGCAGAGGGCTGCCATAACTCCGCGCAATTGCATCGAGAGATTCGCTCCCAGGGCTACCGTGGGTCAGAATCTTCGGTCAGACATTTCGTCGCTCGGTGGAGGGCATCGCTACCTGACGGATTGAAAAGAGCTCTGAGCGGGCCAAACTCGCCGCCGCCCATAACAACGGGGAAAAAAATCGTTGCTTCCGCGCGGCGGACGACTTGGCTACTACTTCGAGACGCCGAGAAATTGGAAGCTGAAGAGCGCGCCTTCGTGGAACATTTGATAGAGATATCGCCGGTCATTGCCGAGGCGCAGATTCTGGCGCAAGAATTCAACCGCATCCTTAGGCAGAGGGATCAGGCGGCTTTTCCCGGTTGGATGGAACGAGCGTCGCAGAGCCGGATTCCTGAAATGAAGAGCCTGGCGGCGGGAATCGAGCGCGACCGTGCGGCGGTGGTTGCCGCGTTGGCGTATGAATGGAGTAATGGAACTACCGAAGGACACATCAACCGCCTAAAAACATTGAAGAGGGCCATGTACGGAAGAGCGAAATTTGACTTGTTGAGAATAAAAGTCTTGGCTGGATCGAAGAGAGGCGTGGGTTGAATATCACTCTCAGTGGCTGTTGAACGGCTTGAGCAGCAGTTAGAGATGAATGGGAAGGGGAGGTTGTCGAGAAGGCTCAACTCCCTCTTGAAACTTGATTTGAAGCGCCGCACACTTGCCTGTGAAACTCACAACCTGTGCGATTGCCCGAAACTATGAACAGCAGAGATGTAAACAAGCAAATCCGTACCGAGATATGGCCGCTATTGAAGGATAGAGGGTTTGGGATATTTACGTCCCGTTCAGCGTGGCGTCACTCAGCGTATCAAATTGATGTAGTTAACTTCCAGTCGTTTAATTCTTATCTCGCTGAAGGTATCGGCTCAACCACCTATTCTTTCGCTCTAAATTTGGGTTGTTATATAACCGCTGTGCCGCCTGAGTCCGGCATTCAGCCGTTCAAAAGTAAAGCCGGTAATTTGCTACCGCCCGAATATGGCTGCCACTTTCGCAAGCAACTCATGAAGACAATCAAGCAACCCGAACTCACTCGTGACGATGTTTGGTACGTTGATCCTGAGGGCATCTATCTCAGAGCAACAATAGAAGACGCTCGCCAAGTCATAACGGCTGAGGGATTGCCCTGGTTTGAGCCGTTTACTGACCTCAGATATGTTTATGAACTCCTACTCGAGGACGAGCATTATGTGAATGGCACTTGGGGCTTCGGCGCGAAGGGCTCTCCTAAACGCAATTATCTCACTGGTTACGTAGCTCTAACCCTGGAAGATTACAACACGGCCGCACAGGCATTGGAGGCGGCTTTGAATTCACCAAGTTATGCGGGAGTAAGACAACACCATGAAGAATCCCTTGCGTTGGCCAAGTCGCATGCCACAGGAACCTAGCCTGAAAAGGCCTCGGACCGGATTTGCGCCAGCCGATGGTTCGACCATCGCCAACATTTCAAGGCGTTCCTCTGGAGGTTGCCGCGCCTCTTGCACCAAAAGCTCGGGTGAACCCAAATCAAGGTTCACCCGAGCTTTTGGTGCAAGCAGGATTTTTTGCTATTCATCATGGATGAGTGTCAAGCCACTGTTTGCCGATCCTAACCTTTTACATTTGGAACGTATCTCCTCCGAACCTGATCGGATTACGATTATCGTAAAGACCAGGTCAAAGCAGGCTCTTTGTCCACAGTGTCATTCTCCTTCCGCTTACTTGCACAGCCGGTATGTCCGTCGACTCGCGGATTTGCCATGGTTTGGAGTCGCCGTCCGGGTGGAAGTCCATGCGAGGCGTCTTTATTGCCGTCACGTGGAATGCCCGCAACGGATTTTCTGCGAACGCATCCCGACCTTCGTCGCGCCTTACGCACGCCGAACGCTCCGCCTGAACGAGGCGCTGCGACTGATCGGTCTGGTCGCGGGCGGCGAGGCCGGGGCTCGGCTGGCCGTTGCTCTGGGGATGAGCGTCAGCCCAGACACGATTATTCAGCGGATCCGCCAGACACAGCTGCCTTCGCCTCCCGCCCCAAAGGTCATCGGAGTCGACGACTGGGCAAAGCATAAAGGACAAAATTACGGCACGATCCTGGTAGATCTCGAGCGGCGCTCTACAATTGATCTGCTTCCGGACCGGGAAGCGGCGTCGCTGGCGAACTGGCTAAAGCAACATCCCGGCGTTGAATTGATCAGCCGTGATCGCGCCGGCGCCTACGCCGAGGGTGCGCGGCAAGGCGCGCCTTCGGCCATTCAGATCGCCGACCGCTGGCATTTAAGTTTGAATATGACAGAGGCGGTCGAGCGATTCCTCAACAATAAGCATTCATGCCTACGTCAGGCGGTCAGCCGAGTCAACACTGCGGCAGGAGCCTCCGCAACTCCACAAGTTAGCATCCCGGTCGCCAATCGCCCCTCGAAGGTCGAGCTTTGGAACGGGCGGAGGCAAGTCAGGCACGAGCGGGTGTGGACGCTTCACCGACAGGGAGCCAGTATCCAGGCGATCTCGCGGGAGTTGCGGATGCATCGGCGCACGGTCAGGATGCTGCTCCGGGCCGAGACTTGCCCGGAGCGCGCGGCTCCGTCGAGAAGACCGTCTCGGATAGATCGTCATCTTGAATACCTATCCGGACGGTGGGCCGAGGGGTGTCACAACTCCGCGCAGTTACACCGGGAAATTCGCTCCAGGGGCTACCGCGGGTCAGAATCCTCTGTCAGGCATTTCGTCGCCCGATGGAGGGCGGCTTTACCTGACAAGCTGAAACGTACGCGGACTGGACCAAACTCACCGGCGCCCGAAACCAGGTCTAAAAAGATCGTCGCCTCGGCGCGGAGGGCGACCTGGTTGTTACTGCGAGAGGCTGAGAAGTTGGAAGGCGAAGAACGCGCCTTCGTAAAGCACCTGGTACAGGCGTCGCCGGAAATCGCCGAAGCGCGACTCCTGGCTCAGGAATTCAATCGCATTCTCAAGCAGAGGGACCATGAGGCTTTCCCGAGTTGGATGGAGCGGGCGTCGCAGAGCCGGATTCCTGAAATGAAGAGTCTGGCGTCAGGGCTGGAGCGCGACCATGCAGCCGTAGTGGCCGCGTTGACATATGAATGGAGTAACGGGCCGACTGAAGGTCACATCAACCGTCTGAAGACATTAAAGAGGGCCATGTACGGAAGAGCGAAACTCGACTTGCTGAAAATAAGAACCCTGGCTAATACGGCGATGGGCGCGGATCTGAAGCAATGATCAATACTGCCGATGCGCCGAGCCAAAGAAGTACGGCGTCTCGTTGCCAATGGAGAAATTTCATACGCTAAGGGGCACAAAAATGTCGGCTAACCTGCTGTGGGCACGACGCCGAGGCTCATCGTCCGGCGCGATGCCCCAGGATAGTCATTGAGTGCGCGTGCGCCGGCGCAGGTGTTAGGCCGGCGGCGCTTCGGGCCAAGGCGCAAAAATTCGTGTGAAGTGGGTGAAGAGGTCACCCGGCACATTGAAACGGACTTCATAAGGCGCCTTGAAGGGTTCCGCGGTCGAAACAATCTGTCCCGCTGAAAAGGACTCGGGTTGGAAGTAGTGCGCAATAGCTTTCGACGCGAAGACGCGGCGATCTTCCATAGCGACAATCAAAAGCCGCTGGCGACGCAGTATGCCGAATCGCCCAAAGAATTGCGGCACTGCGAGAAATTGGGAGTCGTCCGACCACAGGAAGCTCGGATTACACCGCTCAATGTGAGGCCCTGTGGTAATGCATAACGTCCCGGATGTGGGATTGCCCATCGAAACTTCATACGCGGGGTCAATCTGTGCGATGTAGCGACCGTCGGGTGAAATGGCCCGGTAATAGCGTCGCCAGATCGGGAGGTTATATGGATGTTCGCTGCTCATCGGATGCCGCCAAACAAATGCATAAAATGAAAAGTGATTTTAGTTCGGAATGAACATCAGCCCTAAGAAAAGTCCTACAAAACTGTCTGGCTTACCGTATGATTTTTCCCGGATGTCACCGAGACGCCAGTACGGACGCCACCGCGCCTTTTGCACCAAAAGCTCAGGAGAGCCCAAATCAAATTTAATGTGACGCTCACCGTCATGTGGAGTGATTGCCCAGGAGCCTTTGTTTGTAGCGTGAGGCGAGGCAACGACTCCACATAACGATCGGCCCCTAAAGGGTCTCTAGCCAACTGATGACATCCTTATTCTGCTCGACGAGACGCTGCAACTTTTCAGGATTATCGAGCGGGGTACAGGCAGACAAAGCTTTTCGCTTCATCTCCATATCGATCTCAACATAGCCATGAGTGGTCGCAAGATTGACATGGCCGAGCCAACTTTTAATCACTG
>WNGA01008633.1_pt1 | contig 13925 bp, 10 predicted proteins | sample 5400061 | NCBI WGS metagenome assembly WNGA01 (sample SAMN13153366, study PRJNA577476) | soil metagenome | isolation source: 100 cm soil or saprolite under grassland replicate 2 | place: USA:California | collected 2016-06-15 | reverse complement strand
CCGTTCCTCGTTATGAGGGGTCCTCACCCCCTGTCCCCCTCTCCCTTCGGGAGAGGGGGGACGATGCACAGCCTCCCGAGCGGGGCTCGATCTACGCGAGGCTAGGGTGCAAGATCCCGCTCGCAAAGAGCGTGCTCCTCGTCCCACCGGCCACCGCGATCCAGGCAACGATCGGCGGCCTCGCAGCCCCGAAACCAGAAGCCAAGAATGACGCCGGCAGAGAAGACGAGAACGAGGAGGAGAGCTCGCCGTGACCATCTCATCCGATCCGGCCGCAACTGGACAGCTTCCGCCCGCTTGGGTCACCAAGTTTAATCGGGTCACTGAGAGCACAGCTGTAGAAATTGAAATCTGCGCCAACGAAACCAAGAGGGTTCTTGAACTACGGCACGGGCGGCGCTCGGCGCGTCCTCGTTGCTCGCTGTATCTCGTCCTCTGGGACGCCGAAGCGCCGGGCCACGCGCTTCCAGGTGACGACACCTGCCCAGAATCCCAGTGACATGCCAAAGAGTAACAACAAGGTCTCGATAGCCGAAACTCTCGTGTCGTCCGCGCGACGCTGCCTTGCGAGATCCCCGCTTGCCGCAAGCCGTACCCGCTCGACACCACCCTGTACGAGAAGAAGACCGGACACACTGGCAAGGCCTCCACCTACGCTCAGGGCGAGGCACGTGATGAGCAGCGTACCCGCCAAGACTGCCGATCTCAGTAGTCGCACCACTCGATCCTTCACGCGTTGATACTCAACAGCGTTCGTCGTGCACCCTTTCCGGTTAGGGTCCAATGAGATAACGGTGAACCTGCTCCTTTAGTCCCTTGAGCTCAGCCAGCTTCCCGTCCCACTCGCGCCACAGTTCCTCCGGAATCGCGGCCCGGACCGCTGAAAACCCCTGACAGCCCTGCGACATCTTCGAGCGCGAAGATGCCGAGCCACGGGGCCCCGAAGGACGGTGTCACACCTAGGAGAAGACCATCGGAGCCCCCGGCATCCTTCGCTCCGGGGTAGTAGAATCGACGCCCACCAGATCCACCCGGGAGTTCTGCAACGAGCTCCACCTCGTATTCATGCGAGAAGACCAGGTCAACACGCGCGCTCATCGAGCCGCCATCCGTTAGCCCCGCCCGCGCAAGTTAGGGTAACGTAGCACGAGACGGAGCCCATGTTGCGCCAAACGAAGGGATGGATGCCGTCCCCCCTCTCCCGCAGAGAGAGAGAGGGTCAGGGGTGAGGACTCGAGGGGCCAGGGGGGGAGGACCCGAACCGAGAGGTGGGCCGCGGAGCGAGGATGACGGCACGATAGCGGCGAACCCTGGCGAAGCTAGGGAGACTGGGGGCTGCACGTCGCTCCGGCCTCTATCGGAGCAACGACTCCTTGTCCAAGTTAGTAACGGCTCGCGGCGGCCCGCTGACCCGCGCCCCGCAACAGACCCCAGACTCGTCGACACAAGACGCGCCCTGTCATGCTTCGACCGCGGCTTCGCCGGTGGTGGGTCGTATGGACGGCCCTGGCCGCGGCGGTCAGTTGCAGCGAGTCGCCCTTCGAGCCGCGCGGCGAGGGCGAGCGCGTGCCGATTGGCCTCGTTATCGAGGATCAGGTCAGCGGCGACACCGTCAACTGGTACTCCTTCGCTGCCGCTCCGAACCAGCTGTTCGTGGTGTTCCTCGACGCGTCGCAGGGTAGCGTCCAGCTCGCCGTCTACGACTCGACGCATCAGACGCTCGTCGCCACGCTGAGGGCAGGCTCCAACAGCCCCGCACTCGACGAGAACCCGAGCAACAGATTTGGGGGGACGGCCACCGGCGCGGTCTACCGGCTCAGGTTGAATCCGGTTCCGCTGGGCTCGACGGGTCGCTTCCGGTTCAAGGTGTACGGCATCGACGTAGCGCCCGAACGCCTGCCGGGCTCGTTCACGTTTGGCGATACGGTGACCGGGGAGACGATCGACCCGATGGTGGATCTGGATCGGTTCCGTGCGCATGGGAACGAGGGGCAGGAGATCGTGGGCGTGCTCGAGACACAGGGGCCCGCTGGATCGGGGTCAGTCGCCCTCGACGTGGTCGATACGGCGACGAACAACTTGCTCGGTTATGTCTTCGCCGATGCGAGCACCTCCAATCCGTTGACGACTGGCCGGATGCGACTGTCCGGAACGCATGACTATCTCTTCACCCTCGGCTCCGTTACCAGCAACCAGTATCCCCTGTACCGGGGCCCCTACCGGTTCTGGACGTACGTGATAAATCGGGCGCCCGAGCACCGGGCCGCGCCCATCCCGGTCGACGTGGAAATCGGGAACGAGCGGATTGACCGAGCGGGTGACGTGGACGAGTTCACCTTTCAGGCGGCGGGGGGGGACCACTACAACGCCTTCGTGCAAGGTGGAGGGCGCACATTTCAGCTGGAGGTCGCACCCCAGGGAGGCACGACGTTCGCGATTGCCACCAGCCAAGCCTCCGACACCGCCCTGTTCGCACACGCCACGAATCGCTTCCAGATCGCGACTGCGGGCACGTACGTTGTACGGGTGACGGCGACCAACCCGTACCAGGTCGCGGACACGGGCGCGTACCGGTTGTACCTCTACGCGATCGACCCGCGGCCCGAGCACGCGCCGGCGGCGATCACCGCCGGCGACACGGTATCCGGAGAGGATATCGGCCTGCCTGGAGACATCGACGAGTTCACGTTCAACGGCGCCGCGGGCGAGGAGTTCAACGCGTTCCTCCAGGCGCAAAACGGCGCGACGGAGACACGCCTCCAACTCGACGTGGTGGACGGCGGCGGCGCTGTGCTGCGGAGTGCGCAAAGCAGCGGCACCGACACCAGCTTGCTGCGGCAGGTCACGGGTCGCTTCGCGTTGCCGAGCGCGGGGACGTACCGCCTTCGTGTCACCGGTGAGCAGTCATGGAACGATCAAGACCGCGGCGCGTACCGGCTGTTCCTCTATCGCGTCGATCGCAAGCCGGAGAGCGTCCCCGTTGTGCTCGCGGTGGGCGACAGTATGAGCGGAGAATCGATCGACGTACCGGGCGATGTCGACGAGTACCGCGTAGTGGTGGGAGAGACCACAGGCGTGAATCTGGTCGCGACGCTCGATGCGCAACCGGAAGACGGTACGCCGGTCACCGTGCAGCTGTTCGATCCCAATGGTGTCCAAGTCACGGGGCTCTTCGGCTACACGGTTCCCACGGAGGCGGGGCGGACACGGCTTGAGCCGGGTGTGTACAAGCTGCGCGTAGATGTCACTCACTATCAGGATAAACCCACGTTTCGCGGGCCCTATCGTGTTTGGCTCTATGCGTTCGACTACACGCCGGAGCTCGTTTCTGACACGGTAGCGATCGGCGACACCGTTAGCGGCGAAGTCATTGCGCCCTGGGGTGACGTCGACAGGTTTCACTTCTACGGTCTCCGGGGACAGCACGTCAATGTGGCGCTCCAGGGTCGCGCGGATACCGCGGGCGGTGGATTCCAGGCGTGGATTTCGGGCCCCGGAGGCGCGCCCGTGTGGACGTTCGCCTCGGTGAGCAGTGCCGCGTCCGACCCTACGCTGCGAGAACACCAGACGAGGCGCCTTGATCTGCCGGTCAGCGGATGGTATGACGTAGAGATCACCGGCTTCGGTCCGACCAGGGGCGCCTACCGCCTGCTCGTGGAGCGGTTGGGCACGGCGCCGGAGACCGTGGGGAGCGCACTCGTGCCAGGGGATTCGGTGACGGGTGAGGCGCTCGATCCGCCGGGGGATTGGGATGAATACACCGTCACCGCGGCCCCAAGCCAGGAGCTGAGCGTCCTCCTCGAATCCGATAGGTGGAACGGTCCGTTCCCGTACCTGGTGGTGTTCGACCGTGACACAGGTGACAGCCTGGCTGGTGCTGTCGGGCAGCTCGCGAGGCTGGCGGGGCCGTTCCGCTTACCCGCCAGTGGCGAGGCGACCCTTGCCGTGCGCCAACCCGCCGGCTTCGTCCGATTCTGCTACGACGCTACGTGCGGCGGACTCTTCGGCAGCGCCGTCATACCCTATCGGCTTCGCGTCATCCCGATCAATCGTGCGCCGGAGAGTGTCCCGCCCCGATATGCGGTAGGGGACACCTTGCGTGGCGAAGCGATTTGGCCGACGGCGGATATTGACGAGTTCACGTCCTCCGGCACGCCCGGCGAACAACTGGCGCCCTTCTACCGGCTGGCGGCGCCCGCCACGCCCGATGGTGGCCTCATTACGCTGGAAGTGATCGACCCTGCGACGGGCGTGGCATTGGTCGGCAGCAACGCCGCGGTCTTTGGCACCACGTTCTTCTCGCCGGGCTCGTTCACGGTTCCCGCCGGAGGCTCCTTTGTGGTGCGCCTACGGGCCTACGGCTATTACGGCGAGAACATCGCGACCGCGCCCTACGAGTTCTTCATCAAGCGAGGGCCGTGAGAACCCAGCGACGGCAAGCGGACAGCATCTCCACAGCCACTTGCCGCCTCAATCCGCGGGGACCGCTTCTCCTTTTCTAGCTTCAGCGCGATCTCCCGCGTGATCTGCATCGGGCAGGACTTCGGCCCGCACATGGGCGGCTTAACCGATCGCTAAATTCTGACGGTGACGGAGGCCGAGATCGACATCGCGACCCTGAGCGCGCAGTTCACGCGCCCGATCGCGCAACGGTTTCCAAGGGGCGGCTAAGCCACGAAGCCCGATGTTGCGCCACACGGAGGGCTTGGCCCTTACGCGACCGGCGCGAACCCCGGCAACCGCGCGAGCGCATCGCCGACTGTGTGGAACGAGCCGGTCACGATCACCGTCGCCGCGTCCTGCTGCACCAGCTCGAGCGCCCGCGCGAAGTCCGGCTCGAACACCCATGCCGCGGGCGGGCGCTCGACCCGCGCGAGCTCCCGTTCCAAGCGCCCCAGGTCCCAGCGCCGCCGCGCCGGCGCGGTGTCGGGCATGGTGAACACGAACCCGTCCACCGCCGGGACCAGGGTCTCGATCATCCCCAGGTAGTCCTTGTCGCCCAGCACGCCGACGAGCGCGCGGCGCGGGCGCGGCGGGTTGCAGTCGCGCAGCGTGTCCGCGAGCACGCGGGCGCCGTCCGGGTTGTGGGCCACGTCGAAGATCCACTTTCCGCGCACGTCGAACCGGCCCGGGATGTACGCTTCGCCGAAGCTCTCGGGCCACGCGTCGCCCACCGGCCCGAAGGGCGCCGGGAGCGTGTTGAGCGCCGCCAGCGACACCCAGGCGTTGGCGTGCTGGTGGCGGCCGCGCAAGGCCAGCGGGCGGGCCGGCGGGCGCTCAGTGTCCACGAGGACGACCGGATGCGCCCCGCGCCGCTCCGCCTCCTCGACGAGCACGCGCCGCACTCCGGGGTCCCGCTCGCCGGTCACGAACGGCACGTCGGGCTTCGCGATCCCCGCCTTCTCACGGGCGATGGAGGCGAGGTCCGCGCCGAGGTAGTCGGTGTGCTCCCGGGCGATCTTGGTGACGGCGCTCACGAGCGGCGTGATCACGTTGGTGGAGTCGAGCCGCCCGCCCAGCCCGACCTCGATCACCGCGATGTCCACGCCGCGTGCGGCCAGGTCGGCGAACGCGATGGCCGTGGTCGCCTCGAAGAAGCTCGCGTCCAGGCGCTCGATGTGGGGCGCGAGCAAGCCGGCCCACTGCGCGAACGCCTCCTCGGTGATGGGGACTCCATCCACGGCCACGCGCTCGCGGACCGACACGAGGTGCGGCGAGGTGTAGACGCCCACGCGGAAGCCGCGCGCGCGCAGCTCGGCCGCGGTGAAGGCGCAGGTCGAGCCCTTGCCGTTCGTGCCGCCGATGTGCACGGACGGAAAATGCCGCTCGGGGTGGCCCAGCACGTCGAGGAGCCCCTCGGTCGGGCCGAGGCTCCACTTGATACGGCTCCCTTGTCGCGCGAAGAGAAAGCGGCAGGCGTCCTCGAAGGACAACCGGCTCAGTCCGCGGCCTCCGCCGGGCGCCGGCCGGCCATGTGCCGCAGCAGCTGGGCGGTGGTGTCCCGCAGCTCGCTGCGCGGCACCACCGCGTCCACCATCCCGTGCTCGAGCTGGAACTCCGCCGTCTGAAAGCCTTCCGGCAGGTCCTGGCCGATCGTCTGCTTGATGACGCGGGGTCCCGCGAACCCGATCACCGCCCCCGGCTCGGCCAGAATGACGTCCCCCTGCATCGCGAACGACGCGGAGACGCCGCCGGTGGTCGGATTGGTGAGGATGGAGATGTAGGGGACGCGCGCTCTACGGATCCGGGCGATCTCGACGGAGGTCTTGGCCATCTGCATCAGGGAGAGCAGCCCCTCCTGCATCCGCGCGCCCCCGGACGCCGACACGATGATCAGGGGGATTCGCTTTTCGGCGGAGCGCCGGGCCAGCCGGGCGACCTTCTCACCCACGACGGACCCCATCGAGCCACCCATGAAATTGAAGTCCATGACGGCGAGGTCGATGGGCATGCCGCCGAGGCGCGCATAACCCGTGCGCACGCCCTCGCGCGGCCCCGCCTTTCTCACGGCGAGCTCGAGCCGCTCCTTGTAGTTCTCGAACTTCAGGGGATCGGTGGAGCTGAGCTTCGCGTCCAGCTCGTGCCAGGAGCCCTCGTCCACGAGCAGGTCGATGTATTCCTGCGCGGTGATCCGGCGGTGCTGCCCGCAGTTCGGGCACACGTTCAGCGCGCGGGCGAACCGCTCCTTGATGTCGATGTGGCCGCACGCGTCGCACTTTTCCCAGGCGTCGGCCGGAATCTCCAGCCTGACCCGTTCCGAGGTGCGCGGTTTGCGCTCTTTTTTGAACCAGGCCATTCGCGCCATAAGGGGGGGTCGGGAAGGCGACAATATTGGTTCCCCTCTGGGACGCGCGCCAGACCCGATCGCGTAACCCGTTGTCACAATTCGGCGTAGCCGGACTGTCGCGACTCCCACGCGACCCGCAAGGCGATCCCGATCGCCAGCGAGCACGCCAGCAGGAAGGAGCCCCCATAAGAGAAGAAGGGCAGCGGGATGCCGGTGATGGGGAGCAGGTTCACCGTCATCCCCACGTTCTCGACGATGTGGGTGAACAGCATCCCCGCCATGCCGAATACGCACAGGCTGGAAAAGGGGTCTGTGGCACGCCGGGCGATGCGCAGCAGGATCAGGATCAGGCTGACGAACAGGATGAGGGCCACGAGCACCCCGAGGAAGCCCAGCTCCTCGCCCACCACCGGGAAGATGAAGTCGGTGTGCTGGGCCGGGAGAAAGGCGAGCCGTTTCTGAGGTCCCTGAGTGAACCCCTTGCCGAACAGGCCGCCCGAGCCGATCGCGATCTTGGACTGGATGATGTGCCAGCCGGCGGCGCGCTTGTCGACCACGTCCGGGTTCAGAAATGCGAGCAGGCGATTCTGCTGATAGGGCGCCAGGTGGCGCCAGAACGGAAGCGCGATCACGCCCATCACGATGTTGAGGGTCATCACCGTCAGACCCTCCCACACGTACGGGCGCCACCACAGGAGCAGCGCGAACAGCACAATGATCCATGCCCCCCAGACGGTGGTCGAGAACGCCAGGATCAGGCCGATCGCCGGCGAGCCGAGGAGCAGGAGCAGCGACGGCTTGGTCCCCGCCCAATAGAGCATCGCGAACAGGATGGCGACGAAGACGATGGCGCTGCCCAGGTCGGGCTGCTTGGCGACGAGCAGGCACGGCACTCCCGCGATGACGCACGGATACACGAGATCCCGCATGGTGGCGGGTGCCTCGCGCCGCTCCGCGAGCCAGCGGGCCAGCATCAGGATCACCGCGAGCTTCGCGAGCTCGGCGGGCTGGCCGATCCGCAGGCCGCCGATCGCGATCCACGACTTGCTGCCGGCCGCGGTCCCCCCGCCGCTGCCCACCGCGAGCGTGAACACGAGGATCACGACCGCCAGGGCATAGACGTATGGGGTCGCCCATTCGACCAGCCGCGGGGACGTGCGGAACACCAGCACGGTCGCGACGGCGCCGACGGCGAGCCAGATCAGCTGCTTGTGCCAGATCGTGCTCACGAAGGTCGGCACGTCCGTCTGGCCCGCCGAATAGAGCGTGGCGAGCCCGTAGCCGGCCAGGAGCAAGGCGACGCCGGCGAGCGGCCTATCGAAGTCGCGGAGGCGGGGCCGCATGCGTGGTGCCGGTGTGGGTCGTCGCGGTGCGGGTGGTATCGCGCGGAATGGTGTCCGTGCCGGTCGTGTCCTCGCCGGGCTCACCGGGGAGAATGGGCACCGGCTGCGGAGCCGTGTCGGCCGGCAGCGCTTCCCGGATCCGGACGGCCGCGGCGGTGTCCGCGCCAAGGTACGTCGCGATCACGCGAGCGACGAGGGGGGCGACCCCCGACCCGTGCCCGGCGAACTCGATGATTGCGCCGACCACGATCTCGGGCTTCTCGACCGGGGCGAACCCGATGAACCACCCGTGATCCGCCCCGTGCGGGTTCTGTGCCGTGCCGGTCTTGCCGCCGATTGTGACCGTCGGCAGCCGGGCGCCCCGTGCGGTCCCCCGCTCCACCACGTTGGCCATCGCCTGCCGCAGCCCTACCAGCTGCTCCCCGGTGAGGTCGAGACTGGTGACCGCGCCGGCCGCCGGGCGCACGAGATAGGGCGTGCGAGCCCGCCCGTCGCTCGCGAGCATCTCGTACAATCGGACCATGCTGACGAGAGTCTGCGCGTTCTCCCCTTGCCCGATGGCCAGGTTCAGGGTGACCGCCGAAGTCCAGCGGCGCGGGCCGTACAGGCGGTCGTAGTAGTCGGTCCCCGTCGGGAACTCGGGCGTGATTTCGCCTGGGAGGTCGATCCCGGTGCGCGACCGCAGCCCCCAGGCGTTTGCGTCCTCGAGCAGCGAGGTGAGGCCGAGCTTGAGGCCGAGCTGGTAGAAGTAGACGTCGCAGCTCTGGGCGATGGCGTCGCTGAGGGCGAGATCGCCGTGCCCCCCGCGGGACCAGCACCGGAAAAAGCGGTTGCCGTACTGGAGCCCGCCGCGGCAGGGGATCGGCATGTGCGACCGGAACGACACCACGCCGCGCCGCAGCGCCATGGCGGCGACCGCCAGCTTCCAGGCCGAGCCGGGCGGATAGCGCGCTTGAATGACCCGATCGAACAACGGGTTCGCGACGCTGGTGTTGAGGCGTCGCCAGTACTCCGGGTCGATGCCGCCTACGAACGCGTTGGGGTTGTAGCCCGGGGCGCTGTAAAAGGCGAGGATCTCGCCCGTGTTGGGATTGAGGGCCAGGATCGCGCCGCGCTGCCCGGCCGGGAAGATCCGGGCCACGTAGCGCTGGAGATCGAGGTCGATGCTCGTGTGCAGCGGCTTACCGGGGACGGGGGGCAGGGTCTGCCCGGCCCCCGCCTCCTGAACCACACGGCCCAGCGCGCTCACCTCCACGAAGCGCACGCCGTCCGCGCCGCGCAGCGAGTCGTCGTATTGACGCTCCAAGCCGGCCCTCCCCACCAGCCCCCCCATCCGCAGCTCGCGCTCCGCCCGCTCCGTCTCCGTCACCTCGCTCACGTACCCCACGAGGTGCGCCGCCAGGCTCGAATCGGGATAGTAGCGCTTGGGCTCGGGCTGCATGAGCAGTCCGGGAAAGATCAGGCGGCGTTCCTCGAGCGCCGAGACCGTCTCGAACCCGGCGTTCGGGAGCACGATCACCGGCAGGTAGGGCGTGCGCCGGTAGCGCACCAGGACGCGCTCGATCCCGACGCTGTCCAGTTTCACGAACGGTGCCACGCGCCGCAGCGTGGCGCGGAGCGCGTCCTCGGTGCCCGGGAGCAGCGACACCGTGTACCCCGGCACGTTCTCCGCGAGGATCTTGCCGTTGCGGTCGGTGATGATGCCGCGCGGCGCGGGGAGCGGAATGGGGCGCAGGCGGTTCGTTTCCGCCTGCAGCTGATACGTGCCGTGTGCGATGATCTGCGTGCGGAAGAAGGCGACGACGAGGAGGCCCGTCACCATCCACAGGCCGGTGCGCGCCACGCGCAGGCGGCGCTCCAGGAGATGGGGATGGAACGTGTTCATGCGTCGCTCAGGCGGATCGCCAGGCGGCGCCCGAACAGCCACAGCACCAGCACCCCGGCCACGGCCGTGGTCAGGCTCTGCAGCGGCGACCACACGAGCAGCTCCCAGCCGAGCAGCCCGCCTTTCATCTTCCCCGACGCCAGCGCCATGACCAGGTTGCGGAACCAGGTCCCCGCGAAGAACAGGCAGCCGTTCACGAACAGGTTCTCGGCGAAGAAGACCGCCTTGCTCCACGCGGAGAGATAGCCCACCAGGGTGTGCGCGAGCGCGCCCGCGCCGAACGACGCGGGGGTGAGCGCGTCGCGCGCCAGGCCCACCAGGAAGCCGACGCCCGCGCTCGTGCCGGGTTGCGCGCGAATCGTCCAGATCAGGAGCGCGAGCAGGAGGAAGTCCGGCGCGATGCGGTCGCCGCCCAGGTGGCTGCGCACGGAGAACTGCAGCCCGACGAGCACCGCGAGGACCACGAGGAAGCGGAACGTGTCGCTCCGCCTCACGGCGTCTGCCCGTCCGGCTCGAACACCGATCGCAGATCGCCGCGCGACGGCGGGGCGGTGAGAATCATCACGTGCGTGATGGCGGCGGGGTGCACCGCGGGCCGCACCAGATAGGTGCGCTCCCAGCCCTCCGCCTCCCCCGCGCCACCCACCACGGTCCCGATGGGAATCCCGCGCGGCAGCACGCCGCCCAGACCCGACGTGAGGATCAGGGCGCCGTCCGGCACGAACTGCCGGTAGGCGACGCCCTGCAGCTGGAGCAGCCAGCTGCGCGGCCCGTCGCTCCCGTGGGGCGCGACGATGCCATACACGCTTCCGTCCGCCGCCATCGCGCTGGCCCGAAACTCGGGGTGCGCCCAGGTGACGACGACGCTCGTCTGGGCATCGACCGAGCTGACGATGCCCACGAGCCCCTGCGGGCTCACCACCGCGGAGAGCGGCTTCACGCCCTGCTTGCGGCCGGCCGACACGAGGAACGTCAGGGCGTTCGTGGGCTCCGCCTGGTGCAGCACTTCCGCGGGCACGTAGCCCGATCCCAGCCGCGGGCCCAGGCCGAGCAGGCCGCGCAGCCGGGCGTTCTCGCTCCGGAGCTCGGGGAGGAAGGTCGCGACGAGGGCGGCCGAGTCCCGCTGGGCGGCAACCGCATCGTAGCGCTGCAGCGAGGCGGAGAGCAGCTCGGTCTGCTGCTGCAGCGCGAGAAACGGCGCGAGCACGGTCTGGCGCAGCGCCTGCGCGAGCGGCTCGCGGAGGCGCTGCGGCAAGCTCATGGCCGCGAGCGACAGCAGAACGCAGACGAGGAAGACGAGGGTGTCGGCCCGTGACGCGTAGCGGTCCGCTCCGATCGCCATCGTGCTACGTGGTCAGGACGTTGTGGTATTTCTCCGGATCGTCGAGGATCCGGCCCGTGCCCCGCACGACGCAGGTCATGGGGTCCTCGTCGAGGTGGATCGGCAGGCCGGTCTCCTGCTGCAGCAGCACGTCGAGCCCGCGGATCAGCGCGCCGCCGCCGGTCATGACGATCCCGCGGTCCACGATGTCGCTGGCGAGCTCGGGCGGGGTGATCTCGAGCGCGCGCCGCACGGCGTCGACGATCTGCTGGATCGGCTCCTGCACCGCCTCGCGGATCTCGCTCGAGTGCACACGCACGATCTTCGGGATCCCGGACACGAGGTCCCGCCCCTTCACCTCCATCTCCCGCTCCTCGCCGACCGGGGCCGCCGACCCGATCTGGATCTTGATCTGCTCGGCCGTGGGCTCGCCGATGAGGAGGTTGTAATTCTTGCGCATGAACTGGACGATGGCCTGGTCCAGCTCGTCGCCGCCGGTCCGGATGGAGGTGTCGGACACGATCCCTGAGAGCGCGATCACCGCGATCTCCGTGGTCCCGCCGCCGATGTCGATCACCATGTTGCCGGTCGGCGTCTCGACCGGCAGCCCCACCCCGATGGCCGCCGCCATCGGCTCGGCGACCATGTAGACCTCCTTCGCCCCCGCCGACTGCGCCGAGTCGCGCACGGCGCGCTTCTCGACCTCGGTGATCCCGCTGGGTACGCACACGATCACCTTCGGCTTCACCCGGAACAGGTGGCGGTCGATGATCGTCTTGAGGAAAAACCGCAGCATCTTCTCGGTGACGTCGAAGTCGGCGATGACGCCGTCCTTGAGCGGCCGGACCGCGAGGATGCCGTCGGGGGTGCGGCCCAGCATCCGCTTCGCCTCGAGCCCGATCCCCTTGATCTTGCCGGTGGACTTCTCGATCGCGACCACCGAGGGCTCGTTCAAGACGATGCCCTCGCCCTTCACGTAGATCAGGGTGTTGGCCGTCCCGAGATCGACGGCGATTTCATTCGCCGGACTCCAGTTACCGAGCTTGAAAGAGGGCCAGCGAAAGGGCACGAGAGCACGCGGTCGCAGGTGAACGTGGTCAGGCGGGCGCTAGCACGGGCGCATCAAGTTAATGAAAAGCGTAACTTCAAGCAAGGCTGATGCTTGACGCCCCTGAAGGCCACCGCTAGCGTACCCCCATGCGACACGGGCGCGCGGGCGAAGTGGCGGTGGTGAACCTCGCGGTGTGCGACCGCTGCGGCCTGTGCCTGCCGCTGTGCCCGCCCGAAGCCATTCATCTCCAGCTCGACGAGCTGGTGGTGGATCCAATGACCTGTACCGGCTGCCGCAAATGCGTCGCGCCCTGTCCGGTGGGCGCGTTGTCGATGGCGTATGCCTGAGGTCGACGTCCTGGTCGTCGGCGCGGGCCCGGCGGGCTCGGTCGCGGCGCTGGAAGCGAAACGCGCCGCACCGGAGCTCGACGTCCTGCTGCTCGAGCGCGACCGCGCGGTGGGCGCGCCGGTGCGCTGCGCCGAGGGAGTGGGCGATGCCGGGCTGCGGGAGTTCGCGGATCCGGACGGCGCGGCCTGGGTCGCCCGCAAGATCAGCCGCGTCGTTTTCGTCGCGCCGGACGACACCGAGGTGAGCGTTGCGGAACGGGACGTGGGCTGGATCCTGGACCGCACCCGGTTCGACGCGTTCCTGGCCGCTCAGGCCGGCGCCGACGGCGCCGAGCTGCTGGTCGGAACCGAGGCCGCGGGGATGACGCGCGCCGCCGACGGGCGCTGGCACGTCCGGACGCGGGGCCCGCGCGGCGAGGGAAGCTACCGGGCGAAAGTCGTGATCGCCGCGGACGGCGTGGAGGCGATGGTCGGCCGCTGGGCGGGGCTCGACACGCGCGTCCCGGCGCGCGACATGGAGTCGTGCGCCCAGTACGTGGTCCAGGGGATCGACTTCGATCCCGGCGCGATCTACCTCCAGTTCGGGCGCGACATTGCGCCGGGCGGCTACGCCTGGATCTTCCCGAAAGCGGTCGGCATTGCGAACGTCGGGCTCGGCATGGTCGCGCTGCGGGGCGACGGCCGCAACGCGCGCGACTACCTCGACGCCTGGGTCGCGCGGCGCTACCCCCGCGGGGCGCGCACCGCGTACACCGTGGGCGGCGTGATCGTCCACACGACCATCAAGCGGACCTGCGCCGACGGGGTCCTGGTCGCGGGCGACGCGGCCCACATGATCAACCCTCTCTCCGGGGGCGGGATCGTCAACGCGATGAAAGCGGGGCGGCTCGCGGGCCGCGCCGCCGCGGCCGCGATCCGCGAGGGCGACACCAGCGAGCGCCGCCTCGCGGCCTACCACCGCACATGGATGGACCTGCTCGGCGAGGATCACCTGAAGTACTACCGCCTCAAGCACGCGCTCGAGCAGCTCGACGACGCCTGCTTCAACGCCCTGGCGCGCACGGTCAACACGATCCCCCTGCGGGAGCGCACGCTCGGCCGGATCTTCACGCACGCGCTGGTCAGGCACCCGCAGCTCATTCCGGTGGCGGCGAGGTTCTTCGTGTGATTGCGGATTGGCGATTGCGGATT
>WNGA01008631.1_pt1 | contig 13927 bp, 10 predicted proteins | sample 5400061 | NCBI WGS metagenome assembly WNGA01 (sample SAMN13153366, study PRJNA577476) | soil metagenome | isolation source: 100 cm soil or saprolite under grassland replicate 2 | place: USA:California | collected 2016-06-15 | reverse complement strand
TCAAGCCAATCCTCTATAAAGTGCTGTAGGTGCCGCGGCCGACCGCGACGACGTTGTTCGCCGCGTCGGAAACCTCCACGTCGGCGCGCGCAATGGAGCGGCCGGCGCGCAGGACCTTTCCCCGCGCGGTCAAATCGGTGCCGGGCGCCGCACGCAGATAGTCGATGCGCAGATCGACCGTCGGCACCATTCTGCCGACGTGAATGGCGACGGCGGCATGACCGGTGAGGTCGATCAGCGCCGCGATCACTCCACCGTGGTAGCCCGGCTCGTCGGGCGCGCGGGCGAACTCCGGACGGTAGGCGAGCTTGATGACGACGGTTCCGGTATCCGCCTCGACTGCCACCGGCTGCGGCCGCAGAACCGCGTGATACGGCGGCCGTTCGATTTCCGCCCGCAGGCGGGCGAGGTAGTCGATGTCCGGCGTCATCGGCTCGCCCGGCGCTCGGCTTGCCGGCGCACCGGCGCCGGAGTCAGGCGCCCCTGCTCGATCCATTCAACGATATCGCGTTTTTTCATCTTGCCGCTGGGCGTCAATGGAATGTGCGCGAGCTCCAGGACGTATTCCGGCATGTCGTATCGGGACAGGCCGGCCGCATCGAGATGCGCGAGAAGCTCCGCCGCCTCGAGCCGCCGGCCGGCGCGAAACACCACGGCAAGGCAGACCTTCTCTCCCAGCCGCGGGTCGCGAACCGGGATCGCCGCCGCGCGCTCGACCGCCTCGTGCCGCATGGCGAGCGCCTCGATCCGCGCCGGATAGATGTTGTGGCCGCCGCGGATGATGACGTCCTTCTTGCGGCCGGTAATGCGCAGATAACCGTTTTGGTCCACCCAGCCGAGATCGCCGGTCATGAACCACCCGTGGGCATTGAAGGCGTCCTCGGTCGCCGCTTGATCGTCGAAATAGCCGAGCATGAGGCTGGCGCCGCGGCCGCCGATCTGGCCGATCTCCCCGACCGCCGCTTCGACGTCGGGATCGTCGGCGCGCCAGATGCGGATCTCGTAGCCCGGGCAGGCGCGGCCCGAGGTCTCGATGATCAATTTCGGCTCGTCGGCCGGCAGCGTGTACTGGTGCGAGCAGGTCTCGGTCATGCCGTACCCGCTCTGCGGCACGACGCCATGGTCGAGCAGTCCCGCCACGACCTCGCTGGATGCGGCGGCGCCGGAAATCCGGAAGCCCTCGAGACGGCCGAGACGGTTGAGACCGCGATGGCGCATCTCGTGCAGGAGGTCGGTGGCGTGGGCCGGCACGCCCACCATGAAACTGGTGCCGGTTTCCACGACACGGTCGACGAGGCTCGCGCCCTTCGGCAGGTCGTGCACGACGAGCTCGCCGCCGGCGCCCAGCGCCATCACCATGGCGCCGAAGCCGAGATTGTGGCTCAGCGGGCTCAGCGAATAGATCACCGAATCGTCCGTGATGCCCCAGTCGGATGCCATCGCCCGCGCGTTCGCCAGCAACGTGTTGTCGCTGTGCATCACGCCTTTCGGCTCGCCCGTCGTTCCCGACGTGAAGGCGAGATAGACGATCCGGTTCGCGTCCTGCTTCGACGGTTCGGCGACGGCACCCCCGGCTTGCGCAAACAGGCCCTGATCGTTCGTCAGCGGATCGAGCCGATAGACGTGGCGCAAGGAGCCGGCGTCGCCCAACGCGGCGAATAGATCGCGGCGGTCGGCGTCGGCGCCGTAGCCGGACTGCGCGATCAGCGCCGCGGAACGGGTGCGCTTAAGCAGCGCGATGATATCACCGACCGTATGGTCGCGGTGCAGCGACGGGCAGCAGACATAACCGTTGCGCGAGCACGCCAACAGCGCGACGGCACATTCGATGCGGCTCGGCAGCCACACCGATACGCGTTGACCCGATCGGATGCCGCGGCCCGCGAGGTCCGCCCCCAGCCGGTCGGCCGCGGCAAGCAGCGCGCGGTAGCTGACCCGCCGAAGGCAATCGCGAACGGCGTATTTCTCCGGCGCGCGGCGCGCGTGCGCGGCGACAAGCGCGTAAATGGTGTCGTCGCGCCAGAAGCCGGCGGCATAATATTGCCGCATCAGCTCGGAGCTCAGGAGCGTCAATAGGGTGTTGTTCATCCGTCATTGCCGGGCGAGCCGCCCAGCGGCGAGGGTTGACCCGGCAATCCATCTCGTTGAATGGATTTAAGCCCTTTGATGGATGCGCGGGTCAAGCCCGCGCATGACGAGTTGTCGGTTGGTATAACAAATTCGGCGATTGAAACAGGTCTCATCTTGAAAGCTTTACGGGAGAAAAACGTGAGACCGTCGTGCGTTGCCCTTGTAGCCGGAGCGATTGGCGCCGTTTGCCTCGCGCCCGCCGCGGCAAGCGCCGACTGGCCGACGCGTCCGGTCCGCATCATCGCGCCGTCGTCGCCGGGCGGGGCAGCCGATACGTTTGCCCGGCTCCTGGCCGATAATTTCAGCGAGATCTTTCGCGAACGGTTCTACGTCGAAAACCGCGCCGGCGCCGGCGGACTGATCGGCGCCGCCGCGACCGCGCGCGCCGAGCCGGACGGCTATACGCTGGTCACGTCGAGCATCGGCTACCACGTCATCGCACCGGCCCTCAGCCCCAATCCCGGCTTCGATCCGTTACGCGATTTCACCCACGTCGCCTATCTCGGCGGACCGCCGAACGTGCTGGTCGTCAATCCCGCGCTGGGCGTGCGGTCGTTCCGGGAATTCCTCGACCTGGCGCGGCGGGGCGTGCCGCTGGCCTATGTTTCGCCCGGCGTGGGATCGCACGGCCATCTGGTGGCGGAAGCCTTCGCGCAGGCGGCCGGCATCCAACTCCAGCACGTCCCGCACAAGGGCGCCGCGCCGGCAATGATGGACCTCATCGCCGGCAACGTGAAAGTCGGCACGATGACCTGGACCACGGCCATCGGACAGATCCGTGCCCGCCAGGTCGTTCCCGTGGCGGTGTCATCGAGCGCGCGCTTGCCGGAATTTCCCGACCTGCCCACGTTCAAGGAACTCGGCTATCCGGACCTCGTCACGCTGACCTGGTACGCCCTGTCGGGGCCGGCTGGCCTGCCGGGTGATTTGGTGCAGCAGCTCAACGGCGCCGTCGCCAAGGTCATGGCGCTTCCCGCCGTGCGCCGGCGCATGGACCGCGACGCGATCGAGGCGAAGCCCATGACGCCGGACGAGATCACGGCGTACATGGCGGCCGAGATCGACAAATGGGGTCCGGTCGCCAAGCGCGTGGTGACGCAGAATTAGCGCATGTTCCGATCGGATTGATTCAGCGCTCGCAGGCTTGGCCGTCGTCCTCGCGTATCACCGCGGGCACGAAATCTGCGGCCAGGGAAGTCCGGCCGAGCATTGGTATGCCCCGCTTCCGAAGTTCGTGAGACATTGCGGCACCCTGTCACACGAACTTCGGAAACAAAGGGGCAGTAAGTATCCCCCGGCAGAGCCGGGGGCTTTAGGATTTGAGCCGCTCAAAGCGGCTGTTCGGGGCCGCTGACGCGGCCCCGTGAGGGAGAGTGCCTTGTCCGCCTCTCGGTTATTCGAGGCAAACCTGCGGACCAGCCTTCATGGCATTGCCATTTCAACATGCACGTCTCCTCCAGGCCCGAAGAACTCAAGTTGCGCTTCGATGCCATGCGGCTCAGCCTTCTTGGGGGGCATCAATGAAGGCTCCGCTCGTGTGCTTGGCGGCTCATGATTGGAAGCCTCCTCGGTGGACTTCCGCAAATGTCAAACTTCTACTGCCACCCCGGCAGAGCCGGGGGGTCTCTCGCTGACGCTAGCAAGTATATGATTCTAGTGCCGCTTTTCGATTTGAAGTTCCTAAACGAACTTGCCGGTACCGCTGTAGGAACTTCAAATCGGCGGCACTAGGTGAAGCTGACCTTCGCCAAGGGCGCCGCGTTGGAGGACCCTTGCGGCCTCTTCAACTCCAGCCTCGAAGGCAATACCAGGCGTGCCATCGATTTCCATGAGGGCGACAAGATCGATGAAAAGGCGTTGAAGGCGCTCATTCGCGCCGCCGTGGCACTGAACACGTCGGTGCGAGCGACCGCTCGCCCCGTCCGCTCTCGGAAGCGACCAAAGAGCGCTCGAGGAGCGTCGCGAAACCCGGCCTCGTCCAATCCCGATGCGAAGCCGGTTGTGTGGGCGTACATGGAAAATGCGCATCTCGGCGCGGAAGTGTATAGCTGATGCTTTGTGTTCGGGTGGCGGGCTGCGCAACGTCGCCGCTCGCCGATGCGTGAGCGAGGCATATGTCGGAACAGTCGCAGACGCCGCCTTGGCCGGGTTTCCCCAAAACCTCTTCCGAGTACGTGACCCTCGTCGCGCACTACTATCGCGCCGAGATGGGGCGCATGTCGGGCTGGCGCGACCGTATCGACCGCACGACGAATTGGGCGATCACCGTCGCGGGGGCCATGCTTTCGGTCTCCCTGTCCACTCCCACATCCCACCACGGCGTGCTGTTGTTCGCCATGGTGCTCGTCCTGCTTCTCTTGGTGATCGAGTCGCGGCGCTACCGCTTCTTCGACGTTTATCGGGCCCGCGTGCGTCGGCTCGAACGCCAATACTTTGCGCGGGTCTTTTCAGGCACAGGCGAGGGCGAAACCGAGTGGTTGCGCGCGTTGAGCGACGACCTGAAAAAGCCGGTGTTCTTGATGCAATACGGACTGGCATTTTCCCGGCGCTTGCGCCGCAACTACATCTGGATGTTCCTGATCCTTCTCGTTGCCTGGCTCCTGAAGATCAGCTCGCCGAAGCTCATGCCCGCCGACGAGCCCGGCAGATTTGCCCGCTCGCTTTCCGAATGGACCGACAGCGCCGCCATCGGTCCCCTGCCCGGCTGGATGGTGCTCGTTGCGGTCGCATCGTTCTACTGCTGGATCGCTTATGCGGCGCTGCGCCGGTACGCCGGCGAAGGCGAGCTCGCCATCGGCGACGTGCACGTTTGAGCCGGCAGGCGCGGCCGTCCTATTCCAGCTGGATGTTCGCCTCCTTGGCGACCTTGGTCCACAGCGCCAATTGGCGCTCCACCAAGGCGCGCATGTCGGCCGGCGTCAGGCCGCGCACGTCGGCACCGAAGCTTTCGAGCCGGGCGCGAACGTCCGGCACGCTGATCGCCCGCTGCATCTCGGCATGGAGACGCTCGACGATCGGCTTCGGGGTGTTCGCGGGCGCGGCGATTCCGGACCACGAGATGACATCGAGATCGGCGAGGCCCGCCTCGGCGATCGTCGCAACGTCGGGAAAATCCTTCCAGCGCGTCTTGCTGGTCACCCCCAGCGCCCGGACTTCGCCGGAGCGGATATGCGGTCCCGCCAGCGTCGTGGTGGAAACCACGAAATCGACGTCGCCGCTGAGCAGTCCGGTCAGCGCCAGCGCCTCGCCGCGGTAGGGGACCGAGAGCAGCCTCACGTTCGCCATGCCGGCAATCAGCTCGGTCGTCATGTGCGCGATGGAGCCGTTGCCGGCGGTTCCCGAGGTGACGCTATCGGGCTTCGCGCGCGCGGCCTGCAGCAGGTCGGCGAACGTCTGCAGCGCCGAGTCCTTGCGCGCGCACAGAATGAACGGATAGAAGCTCACGGTCGAGATCCACTCGAAATCATCGACCGGCCGGTACTTGAGCTTCTTGTAGACGGCGGCCGTCGCCGGATGCGCGCCGGAGACGAGCAGGAGCGTGTAGCCGTCGGGCTCGGCCCCCGCCACCGCTTCGGCCGCAAGGCTTCCCGCCTGTCCCGGCTTGCCTTCGACGACGATGGGCTGGCCGAGGCTCTTCGACATCTCCTGGGCCATGAGGCGCGCGACGGCGTCGACGTTGCCGCCGGGGGGAAAGCCATGCATCAGCTTGATCAGGCGGGTCGGGTAGCTTTGCGCGTCGGCCGTTGCGGTGAGCGCGACCAGGACCGCGAACGCGGCAAGGATCCTGCCGGTTCTGCCGCGGATCATCGGCGTCCGGCGCTCGACGCGACCGCCGTGCCCCCGCGGTTCCAACCGCGGCCGCCCTCGCCGTAGATGTCGAATCCGGTGTCGGTGACGGCGACCGTGTCCTCGAGCTTGATGAAGCCGCGGCGCGGATGCTTGAGCGTGGTCTCCACCGAAATGACCATGCCGGGATCGAGCGGACGATGCGCGTCCTCGTCCGTATAAGGCACCGGACCGGTGCTCGTCAGATGCGGCACCTCATGACTGACCAAGCCCATCCCGTGCGCCAGAAATTCCAGATTGTTGTGCTGCTTCGATTTCGAAACCAGCGCTTCGGCCGCCGCATAGATCTCGCCGCCCATTACCCCGGCCTTGATCGGCTTCATCGCCGCGCGCTGGATGGTCTCGATCTCGCCCAGCAGGTCTTCGAGCTCCGCGTCCGGCTCGCCCAGGATCGCCATGCGCGCGAGGTCGCCGATATAGCCGTGATAATTCCCGCCCGAATCGACGGAGAGCACGTCGCCCTCCTCCCATCGCTGCTCCGAAGGCGCGCGATTGTGGCTCGCGCCCGCCGCGATCAGGCAGTAGTCGAAGGTGAGGCCGCGATCGGTCTCCTCGCGCTTGAGGGCGTCGGCCAGTTGCTGCTTGGTCGTCCCCGGGCCGTGGCCCGCAATCACCGCCAGCATAGAGTCGATCACGTGCTCCGACGCCGTGCGCAGCTTTTCCAGCTCTTCCGGCGTCTTGCGCGCGCGCAGCCGCTCGAGCACGACGACCGCATCCACCATGTCGCTGTCGGGAAATGCATCGCGCACGACCGCGGCGGCATCGGCCGGCAGAAATCCAAGCTCGGCGCCGACCCGGCGGAATTTCGCGCCCAACCGGCGAACGTGGTCGACCGCCTTGCGCGCCGCATCGGTCGAGCCCGATGACGAGGTCTCCGCTTCGGTGGTCCAGAACGGCTTGACCTGCCGCTGAAAGCCTTCCAGCCGATGGCCGACAAAGGCGGCCTTCTCCGGCGCGCCCTTCGGGTAAATCACGATCGGCAGGTAGCGGCTCAGGCCCATCGCGTCCATGGATTCGAAGAAGAACGCGCGGTGGCCGCCGAGCAGGTATTGGACATTGTGCTTGGACGTCGCGAGCAGGACATCGATGCCGGCGTCCTCCATGAGGCGGTCGAGCCGATCGGAATCGAACGGAATCGACGAGGCTACGTCCGATCGCTTCGCGGCAGTGAGCATGATCAAAGCTCCTCATTCAGCGCCCGCGGTCCGCTTGGGACCTCACGGCGGTCAGGTTATGGCTGTTCCGACATTCGGCAGGCAGATCGCGCGATGTTAGGCCAAACATCAAGCGACCGCCATCCGCGCTTGCGTTGAATAAAGACGGGGTGTGCGGGCCCCGGGCTGTTCGCCAAGTCCCCGGCCTCCCCCTTGGCCTTGCCGGAACGGTCAAGACCCGCCCCTGGGCGGCAGGCCATTTACCGGAGCCCACTCGTATATTGGTTGATCACCCCGGCGATAGACGGCGGCTATCGCTCATTTGTCCCACATTCCACAGGATACATCTGTTCTTCAGGCATCGTCCAAATAGCGTCTTGATCAATATCGGCCTCGCGTTTCAGCTCTCTAACAAGCTGATTTCATTATATTTTTGTCTTCAATCGCCGACCCCATCGCGCATCGTGGAAATACCGTTAACTGAGATTAACGAATTCGCTTCGCATCGGTTAATTTTCAGTTAAGGTAGGCTCGTGCTTCTTATGGTTGTCTCCGGAGTGAGCGCGTGACCGCCACGTTAGGCCAATACCAACCAATAACCGACGTCACTGCTGCTTCCTCCTGGCCCGCTTCCCCGTCGAGTCGACGCATCGTCCCCGGCCGTCTGCCCTCCGGCGAGGTCGAGCCGTCCCGGCGCAGGCAAGGTTCGCCGCCCGCCGAGGCTGGCGCCGACACTCAATTTCCCCTCAAGCAATACAACGAAATCGACATCGCGTTCGACCGGAAGGAAAAGACCTTCTGGTGCTTCTTGCGGCCGGACGGGGTGCCGAGTTTCACCCACGGCATTCTGCGCGACCTTGCGGACATGCAACGCTCGATCAAGCGCATGTTTGCGGACACCGCCGCAGGGTCCGATCGGCCCATCCGCCATTTCGTCGTCGGCTCGCGTCTTCCCGGCATCTTCAACATGGGAGGCGACCTGGGCTTCTTCGCCGACCGCATCAGGGCCGGAGATCGCGACGCACTGGCCAAGTACGCGGGCGCCTGCATCGAGGTCGTCTACAACAACGCCACTGCGCTCGATCTCCCGATCGTGACGATCGCGCTCGTGCAGGGGGACGCTCTCGGCGGCGGTTTCGAAGCCGTGTTGTCCTGCAACGTCGTGATCGCGGAGAAGAGTGCGAAACTCGGTCTTCCCGAGATCCTGTTCAACCTGTTCCCCGGAATGGGGGCCTACAGCCTGTTGTCGCGCAAGCTCGATCCGGCACGGGCCGAGCGCCTGATCCTCAGCGGCCGCGTTTACAGCGCGCAGGAGCTTCATGAAATGGGCCTCGTCGACGTGGTCGCCGAAGACGGCGAGGGCGAAGACGTCGTCCGCCATTACATCACGCGCAGCGCCCGGCGTCATGGCGCGCACCGCGGCCTCTGCGAGATTCGCCGCCGCATCAATCCGCTGACGTTCAAAGAGCTGCAGGACGTGACGGAAATCTGGGTCGAGACGGCCTTGCGGCTCGACGAGTCCGACCTGCGCAAGATGGAGCGCCTGATGTCGGCGCAGCGCCGCCGTCTGGCGGCAAGAGCAGCCGCCGCCGCGAACGCCGGGCGCTAGCCCAGGATCAAGGCCTTCATCTACCGGCCCGTGTTCCGGCGGGACGCGACGTCGGGTCCATCCCTTCCGAGCGCGGTTCCCCCGACCCGAACGCGGTGGCGTGCTCGCCGAGCGCATGGCGGACGCGACCCATCTCCTCCCTGAGCTTGGTCACGTATTCATGGCCGCGCGACGCAAGCTCGCTCGCCTCGATCTGCCGCCACGCCAGACACATGTCGTAGATGCCGATCGCCCCGATGTTTGCTGCCGCGCTCCTGAGCGCATGCGCCCGCTCGCGAAACAGCTCTACGTCTCCGTCTGCCGCAGCCGCGGCAAGGTCGCGCAGCGTGCTCGCCGCATCGCCGCTGAATTGCGCGATGAGCTCGCCGACGAAATCCCTGCCGCCGATCGTCTCCAGGTCCTCGAGCGTCTGACGGTTGACCGACTGGCTTGCGATGGGCCGGAACTTCGGATGCTCCGCGATGCTGGTGACGCCCTCGTTCAGGCTCGGCGGCGCGGCGGCGCGGTTGGCGCGATCCAATGCCGACTTTTCGATGATCTCCAGCAGGCGCGCGGGCTCGATGGGCTTGGTGAGGCAGGCATCCATGCCGGCTTCGTCGCAGCGCGCGCGGGCCTCCGCCGTCGCATCGGCGGTCAGGGCGATGATCGGGACGCGTTCCCGTCCGAGTGAGGCAAAACGATAGAGCTTCGTCGCCTCGATGCCGTTCATGACCGGCATGTTCACGTCCATCAGCACGATGTCGAAGTCGCGGCTGTCGAGGGCGTCGAGCGCCGCCTCGCCGTTGTTGACGAGGTGCACGTCGTGGCCGGCCCGCCGCAGGATTTTTGCGATGACCATCTGGTTCGTGCGGTTGTCCTCGGCGACCAGAACCGCGAGCTTGCGCTTGGATTCCACCGTCCCGCCGTCGCGCACGCCATAGACGGAAGCTTCGTTGCCGCACGCGACTTCAAGAGCGGCGGCAAGGCCGGCGCCGTCGATCGGCCGCACGAGCGTCGTCACGAACAGGCTGCGCAGGTCGCGAGATGGCATCCCTGCGGCCGGTTCGTCCGTGACGAGGATCAGCATCGGGGCGTAAGCGCCCGCCTCGCCCATGAGCGCCGCTGCGGCCGGCACGGCATCGGCCGCGCGCGCCCCAGCATCGATGAGCGCAACCGGCCGGCGCACGCCTTGCTGCCGCAGCAGATCGACGGCCGCCCGCGCTTTCTCCGGGCTCGCAACCGACTTCAGATCGGCCCCGCTCGCCAACAGGAGCGCGCGCAGCCGCTCGTCCGGCGACAACAGCACCACCGAAACGCCGGCCGGCGAAAATCGGGAAGGCGCCGCTGCGGCGGTCTCGATTCCGATCTCGAACCAGAACGTGCTGCCGGCGCCCGGCGCACTCTCGACGCCGATCTCCCCGCGGTGGAATTCGACGAGTTCCTTGACGATGGCAAGGCCCAGGCCGGTGCCGCCGAAGCGATCGATGATGGTCTCGTCGGCCTGGGTGAAGCTCTCGAAGATTCGCGCTTGCGCGTCCGGCGCAATGCCGATGCCGGTATCCGATACCTCGCAACGCAATCGGACCTCGCTCCCCTGCTGGCGCACGGCATCGATGGCGATCACGACTTCGCCGCGCTCCGTGAACTTTACGGCATTGCCGCCGAGGTTCACCAGAATTTCCTCGAGGTGACGCCTGTCGGCCTTCACGAAACGGGGCGTGCGCGCAGTGACATGGAGGGCAAGCCGCACGGACTTCGCGGAAGCCTGGACCGAGAGAATCGCCCGCACATCCGCCAGCAAAGCGTGAAGATCGAACTCGACCGGACGGGATTCCATCCGCCGCTCTTCGATGCGGGATAGATCGAGGATCGAGTTGATGAGCGTGAGCAGAGAGCGGCCGGCCGTGCCGATCGTGCGCGTCATTTCTTGCTGCTCGGAATCGAGCGTCGTGTCCCGCATCAAGTCGCTCAGCCCGATGATCGCGTTGAGCGGAGTGCGCAGCTCGTGGCTTACGCTTGCAAGAAACCGGCTCTTCGCTTGGCTCGCCTGCTCGGCCTGTTGCCTCGCCGCCGACAGCTTGCGGATCAGCGTCGCCGCATACAGGGGAAGGATGATGAGGCCGGTCAGCAGGCCCCCGGCCAAGTACAAATGCGACCACCAGTAATCGGTCGTCGCCACGACCACGGAAAATCCCGCGACGCTGATCGCCGTCGAGAGGAAAAGGTACTTGAGGCCGAAGCGGAATCCGTTGCCGAAGATAGTCCACAGATAGATGGGGTAGAGCAGCGACGTAACCTCATTTCCGACGTGCAGCCCGTACGACAGGGTTACAAGGTCGACGAACATCGCCAGGACACGGCGCGGCACCGATATCCCGGGACGAAGCAAGATGTGAATGAAGAAACCGACCGAGAAGGCGAAATAGACGGTAATCGTGACCAGGGGCTCACGCAGGTCCGATTTACCCGTGAACACCGCGACCAGGAGATAGCTCAGGATCAGCAGGCTGAACACGAGCCGGTTGATCGTCATCTCATGTTCGGAATCCGGCCGGCGGCGGAATCTTTCCGCGACCAGGGACACGACCGGCACGCGCAAGACGCGCTTCGCGCGCGGCGCCGTGACGCCCCGGCCAGCGGCTTCGGTCATGATCGGTCGCCTTTATGCCGTGAGGGCAAGCTCACGCTCGCCCTTGACCAGGGTCACGAACTCGTTCGCCGGCATCGGCTTGGCGAAATAATAGCCTTGCATCTCGTAACAGCCTTCGAAGCGCAGGAGCTGCATCTGCTCGCGCGACTCCACGCCTTCGGCAACGACGTCGAGCTCGAGACTGTGGCCGAGACTGACGATCGCGCGGATGATCACCGCGTCGTTGGGGTCGGTGACCAGGTTGCGCACGAAGCACTGGTCGATCTTCAGGCGGTCGACCGGAAAGCGCTTGACGTAGGTCAGCGACGAATAGCCGGTGCCGAAGTCGTCGATCGAGATCTTGACGCCGAGATCGCGCAGCTGCTGAAGGTCGCGGGCGACCGCCTCGGCGTCCTGCATCACGATGTTTTCGGTGAGTTCCAGATCGAGCCGCCACGGCTCGAGGCCGGTCTCGCCGAGGATGCGGGTCACCAGCAGCGGAACGTTCTGCTTGCGGAACTGGATCGGGGAGAGATTGACGCTCACGCGCAGCGGCGGCCCGTCGGCGCGCTCCCAGGACTTCGCCTCGCGGCAGGCTTCCCGCAGGACCCATTCGTTGATCGGCACGATCAGCCCGTTTTCCTCGGCGCGGGCGAGGAACTCGCCCGGCGCCACGATGCCGCGATCGGGCCGGCGCCAGCGCAGCAGCGCCTCCGCGCCGACGATGCGGCCGGACTTGGTGTCGACCTGAGGCTGGTAGTAGAGCAAGAACTGGTTCTGCTCGATCGCTTCCCGCATCGCGCTGTCGAGGGTGGCGGCCTCGCGCGCCCGGGTATTCATGTCGCTGGCGTAGAAGCGGTACAGGTTGCCGCCGTCGGCCTTGGCCCGATACATGGCAAGATCGGCGTTCTTCAGCAGCTGATCGGCGTCCGAGCCGTCGCTCGGGTGCATCGTGATGCCGATGCTGGCGGTGCAATTGAGCCGTTCGCCGCCGAGGATCTGCGGCTCGGCGACCGCCTCGTTGATCCGCATCGCCAGGTCGGCCGCGTCCTGGGTCCCGGTCACGCGCGTCTGCAGGATGGCGAACTCGTCGCCGCCGAGACGGGCCACCGTATCGCGTTCATTGACCACCGCGCGAAGACGCTGGGAAACGAGCTTGAGAAATTTGTCGCCGGCCGAATGCCCGAGCACGTCATTGACCGCCTTGAACCCATCGAGGTCGACGACGTGCAGCGCGAAGGCATTGTCGCCGCGGCGGGAGCGCGCGATGCCGCGGTTCAGGCGGTTGCGCAGCAGCGTCCGGTTGGGCAAATCCGTCAACGCGTCGTGGTGCGCCATGTAGAGCAGATGACTTTCGGCACGCTTGCGGTCGGTGATGTCGATCGAGGTGGTCAGGACCGCAACAACGGTGTTGGAGCGGTCGCGCAACGGCGACTTCGTCGTCAGGAAGACCCGTTTTGCTCCAGCCCGGTCGTTGATCTCCTCCTCGTAGCTCGGCAACGCGGCGTTCGTCTCGAACACCTTGCGGTCAAGTGCCCGGTAACGGTCGCGCCGCTCGCCCGGCGGCGCGGTGTCCTGCCGCCCCGCCGTATCGGCAGCGGCGAGCGCCGCTTGACAGGCGTTGACGAAGATGAAGCGGCCGGCCCGGTCCGTGGCGCTCACCATCGCCGGAACCGTGTCGATCACCTGCGCCAGGCGCTCACTCGAATCGCGCAGGGCCTCCTCGCGCGAGCGTTCGCTGTGCTCGAGCTTGCGCTCGAGCAGAAGCTGCTGCTTGCGCAGCTTGAGAAGGTTTCGCGCCCGCGTGACGAACTCGTGGTGATCGACGGGACTTTGCAGGAAATCCGTGGCGCCCGCCTCCAATGCCCGCAGCCGGAAACTGCGCTCCTCGTAGATCGTGATGACGATGACGGGAACCTCGGCGGCCGCGGGCAGATCGCGGAACCGGCGAATGAACTCCGCCCCATCCATCTGCGGCATCTTGTAGTCGGTGACGACGAGGTCCGGCGTGTTGTCCCGCAACCAGTCGAGAGCCGACTGCGGCTCGCCGAACGCGCGAACGGCGACACCCTCCTCGACCGATGCGGCAAGCCGGGAAAAAATTTGCCGATTGGTAACCTGATCGTCGAGAATTACGATGAGCGGCATGCGTCAGATTCCCCTACTCGACTTAAACTTCACCGCTGCCGCCTGCATCGAGCGTTGGCGATTACCGGCTGTCCGTTCGGCCTTTGAGAAGCTCCCGTTCGGACGATTCCCTACCCTACTTGCTTTAAGGAAATGCCCCGGGAATTGCGGACAATTTTACCGAAGTCGGCCGCGGACGCGTTAAGGAGAGCATAACCCTGTTAAGTTTTGGTTGAATGCCTGCGGATGTTTCAGTTCAGCTAGATTTGGCCCCGCCGGCATGACCGGGGGCGCAGGCGGGCCGCCCGGCGGGCGATCGACCGCGCGCACACGGTTTCGAAATCTGCGGGAAAACGGCGGCGTCAGGCGGCTTGCGGGACGAGACGCGTGACTTCCCGGCGCACCAGCTCGCGATAGAGGCCGGGGCGGCGCATCAGCCTGTCCGGCGGGCCG
>WNGA01008630.1_pt1 | contig 13927 bp, 11 predicted proteins | sample 5400061 | NCBI WGS metagenome assembly WNGA01 (sample SAMN13153366, study PRJNA577476) | soil metagenome | isolation source: 100 cm soil or saprolite under grassland replicate 2 | place: USA:California | collected 2016-06-15 | reverse complement strand
AGTCGACGGTCGAGGTGGTCGATCCGGCTGGACACTCGCTCGGTGAGGGGATAGCGTACGTGCATTTGCCGCGCGGCCAAGAAGTGGCACAGCCAGCCACCGGCACTGTGTCCTTGCGCCGCTGGAGCCCGGGTGCCGAGCTTCCTACGCACTTAGCCCTGGCCGACGGCCGGCGGCTGGGGATCACTGTGTCGCTCGAGAAGCTGAGCGATTGCTCCAGAAACCACGTCTTGCGGTTCGAGGCCGCCTGGCCCCCCACCGAGGGCTGATGCCGACCCGCCCCTCGAAGCGCCTGGAGACCGTGCCGAACCCTCATCCCGACCGCGAGTACGAGGTCGAGCTGACCTGTCCGGAGTTCACCTGCCTCTGTCCGCTCAGCGGCCAGCCCGATTTCGCGACGTATCGGATCACGTACGTGCCAGGACCTCGGCTCGTGGAGCTGAAGTCGCTCAAGCTGTATCTCTGGTCTTTCCGCGACGAGGGCCACTTCCACGAGGACGTCACCAACCTGATCCTCGAGGACCTGGTCGAGGCGCTCGCGCCGCGGCGGATGAGCCTTGTTGGCGAGTTCAACCCTCGCGGCGGCATCACGACGGTCGTGCGAGCCAACTACGAGGCGGGGCAGGCGTAGGGGCACGGCATGCCGTGCCCGCGGGGAGCGCGGCATGCGGTGCCCAAAGCCCGATACAATTCCCCAGGAGGCGCCGTGGCGATCAGTCGTGAGCAAGTCGAGCACGTAGCGCACCTCGCGCGCCTCGGGCTGAGCGAGGAGGAGAAGGACCGCCTTCAGCAGCAGCTCTCGCAGATCCTCGAGGCGATGCGAGTGATCGACCGGGTCGACACCTCGGCCATCCCGCCCACGGCGCAGGTCATCCCCGTGCAGTCGGTGATGCGAGACGATGAGGTCCGCCCCTCATCGCCTGTCGAGGACATCCTGCTGAACGCGCCGCGCCGCGAAGGCGACTTCATCAGGGTCCCGCCCGTCCTCGAGTGAGGCCGGCGGTGCCAACTCTCGATTCCGCGCTGCCATGGACCTGACTGACCTGAGCGTCCTCGAGGCCCTGGACGTAATGCGGGGCGGGGAATGCTCCTCCGAAGAGCTAACCGGCGCGTATCTCGAGCGTATCGAGCGCATGGACCGCGGCCTGCTTCAGGCGTTCGTGACCGTGACACCGGAACTGGCGCTGCAGCAAGCTCGCGCCGCCGACGCGCGACGCCGGGCTGGCGATGAGGCGCCCCTGCTCGGCGTCCCGATGGCGCTCAAGGACTTGGTGCTCACCAGGGGCGTCCGGACCACGTGCAGCTCAAGAATCCTCGAACAGTTCACGCCGATCGAGGATGCGACGATCACGGAAAAGCTGTACGCGGCTGGCGCGGTCCTGGTTGGCAAGACCAACATGGACGAGTTCGCGATGGGCTCGTCCACCGAGAACTCCGGCTTCTTTCCGACCCGGAACCCGTGGGGCGATCTGACTCGCGTGCCAGGTGGCTCGAGTGGCGGCTCGGCGGCGGCGGTCGCCGCGCGGCTGGCCACTTTCGCGATCGGCTCTGACACCGGCGGCTCGATCCGCCAGCCCGCCGCGCTGTGCGGCGTGGTTGGTCTTAAGCCCACCTATGGCCGGGTTAGCCGCTACGGCTTGATCGCCTTCGCCTCGTCGCTGGACCAGCTCGGGCCACTGACCATCGACGTGGCCGACTGCGCGCTGGTGACTCGGGTCATCTCGGGCCACGACCCACTCGACTCCACGTCGCTCGCCGCTCCGGTGCCCGATTATCAAGCCCAGCTTGGCGCGGATCTGCGCGGCCTCCGGATCGGGGTTCCTAAGGAGTACTTCGTGGCCGGCATGGAGACCGGCGTCGAGCAGGCCGTCAGAGCCAGTCTCGACGTCTTTCGAGACCTTGGGGCCGAGCTTGGCGAGGTCTCGCTGCCGCACACCGACTACGGCCTGTCGGCCTACTACATCATCGCGCCGGCCGAGTGCGGCGCGAACCTGGCCCGCTACGACGGCGTGAAATATGGGTACTCGGCCGAGGATGCCGAGAGCATGTGGGACGGTTACTACAAGACGCGTGGGCGAGGCTTCGGGCCCGAGGTCAAGCGTCGCATCATGCTGGGCACCTACGCCTTGAGCTCGGGTTATTACGACGCGTTCTATCTCAAGGCCCAGAAGATTCGGACCCTGATCAAGCAGGACTTCGACGCCGCCTTCGAGCGGTTCGACGCGCTGGTGGCCCCCGTCTCCCCTACCGTCGCGTTCAAGCTGGGCGAGAAGATCGGCGACCCGCTCGCCATGTACCTGTCCGACGTGTGCACGATCCCGATCAACCTGGCCGGCCTGCCTGGCTTGAGCCTGCCGTGTGGGCTATCCGATGGCCTTCCCGTCGGGCTGCAGGTCATCGGCAAGCCGCTCGACGAGGTGACCGTGCTGCGGGTCGCCTACGCCTACGAGCAAGTGTCTGGCTGGCGAAAGCTCCGCCCCGAGCTGCCGGCGTAGGGGCGCTGCTTGCTGCGCCCTTCGCACGGCACGGCATGCCGTGCCCCTATGGCAGTGCCTCCAGCTCGTCGAGTAGCGTCCAGGCTTCGCCCCGGTTGGGGTCGAGCTGGCCGGCCTGTTGGTAGCGCTCCCCTGCGCCCGCCCGGTCGCCGCTCAGGAGGAGCTGCTTGCCGTCCTCGAGGTAGGCGGCGTAGAGCTTCTCCGTCGCTACCGGGTTGGCCGGGTAGCGGGTGACGAACTCTTCGAGGAATCTGATTACCGTCGGCCAGTCGCGACCCCAGAGTGGCCCGATCTTGTCGAGGTAGGACCAGAGGGCCCATTCCTCTGGAACGCCGGGTGGCACGGCCGGCGGCAGAACAGGCGAACGGCGCGGTGGGCCTGTCTGCTCTCGCTCGGCCAGGCCGACCTGGGGTGAGACTATCAGCCCGCCGAACAGCAAGCAGAGCCCCAGCCCGACGCCGAAAGCGGACATCGCCATGATACGTAGAACTGCCGCCGGCCGCAGCGGTCGCACCCGACCTCCAGTCCAGCCGATGTGTGATCGAAGTAACCCAGGCGCATGCTAGCATTCGAGTGCCATGGAATCGCAGCGCGGGCCAGGCGCGAAGCGACACGCCCGCCGGATCGGAGGGGCACTTATGTCCTTGCAGCGGCGGCGCGAGGAATGGGCCGGTGTGTTTCCGGCCATGTTGGTCGTGTTCTTGGCTAACCAGATACACCGAGCCTGAGCAATGGTCGGTTCCGCTACTAAGTACGAGCCCGTCATCGGGCTGGAGGTGCATTCTCAGCTCCTGACGAGCAGCAAGATGTTCTGTGGGTGCTCGGCCGCGTATGCTGGCGCGCCGCCCAACACGGACGTCTGCCCGGTCTGCCTGGGGATGCCGGGAGTCTTGCCGGTCATCAACCGCCGGGCGGTCGAGCTCACGATCCTGACCGGACTGGCGCTGAATTGCGAGATTCCGGCCGCCAGCAAGTTCGATCGCAAGAACTACCCTTACCCGGATCTGATGAAGGGGTATCAGATCTCCCAGTACGACCTTCCGTTCGCCCGTGATGGCTGGATCGATGTCGAGGTGGACGGGCAGGTCCGGCGGGTGGGCATGGAGCGCGTTCACCTGGAGGAGGACACGGCCCGCTTGGTGCACGCCACGGACCGAGACGGAAATTCGTGCAGTTTGATCGACGTCAATCGCTCTGGCGTGCCGCTCATGGAGATCGTCAGCAAGCCAGACTTGCGGTCGCCCGCTGAGGCACGAGCCTATCTGCAGAAGCTGCGGGCGATCTTGCGGACGTTGGGCGTCTCGACCGGGAACATGGAGGAGGGCTCGTTCCGCTGTGACGCGAACATCTCACTCCGCCCAGCGGGCAGCCAGGAGTTGGGCACCAAGACCGAGGTCAAGAATATGAACTCGTTCCGCTCGGTCTTTCGGGCGCTGGAGTATGAGATTGGGCGGCAGACGGCCGCCCTGGAAGCGGGCGATCGGGTCATCCAGGAGACGCGCGGCTGGGTGGAAGACCGAGGCGTGACGGTGCCACAGCGCTCGAAGGAGGAGGCCCACGATTACCGCTATTTCCCGGAGCCGGACTTGCCGCCAGTCTTCGTGTCGCGCGAATGGGTAGCCGAGATCAAAGCCCGGCTGCCTGAGCTGCCGGATGCCCGCCGGGACCGTTTCGTCTCGCAGTACGGGCTGAGCCGTTACCTGGCCTCCCAGCTCACCGTGTCGAAGGACGTGGCGGACTTCTTTGAGCGAACGGTCCAGCTCTATCCAGACCCAAAGAAGGTCGGGAATTGGGTTCAGACCGAGCTGTTTCGCCTCCAGAAAGAGACGGGCGACGAGGAGGGCGTGGGCCGGCTGCCGGCGGCGGAGCACCTGGCGGAGCTACTGGGGCTGATCGACGCCGGGACCGTGAGCGGCAACACGGCCAAGCAGGTCTTCGAGGCGATGTACCAGACGGGACGGTCACCCACGGCGATCGTCGAGTCTGGCGGACTGACTCAGGTAAGCGACGCGGATGCCCTCAGGGGCGTGGTGGAGGAGGTGATCGAGGCCAATCCCCAGCCGGTGGCCGACTACCGGGCGGGCAAGGCTGCTGCCCTCGGCAGGCTGGTGGGCGAGGTGATGAAGGCCACCCGAGGGCGCGCCAATCCGGCCCTGGCGACCGAGCTGCTCCGACAAGAAATGAAGAACGAAGAATGAAGGACTCAGGTCCCGCATTCTTCATTCTTCGTTTTTCATTCTTCATTCCGCCTACGCTGTGCGCGTAATTTGTACCGGCATTAGCGGTACCGAGCGGGTCGGCTTCCTCGAAGAGGTGGCACATCTAGCGGGCGAGGCCGGCCGGGCGCTGGAGATCTTCGACGTTCGCGAGGCGATGTTTCAGATCGCCCAGGACGTCGGCGAGCCGGTCGAAGAAGAGACGATCTTAGACATGTTTCCGCGCGCGCTAGTCGTTCTCCGGGCCGCGGCGCTGGAGAAGATCTCAAGCCTGTCCGAACAAGCCGGCCGCCACCGCCATTGGATCATCAATACCCACGCGGTCTTTCGATGGAAGAATACGCTGATCTCTGGCTTTGACCCGTTCTACCTCGGTCGACTCAAGCCAGACATGTACGTCACGATCACGGCCGGCGTGCTTACGGTCCGAGACCGTCTTCAACAGCATCCGCGCTGGGAGGAGATGACAATCGAGGAGCTTCTGATCTGGCGCGAGGAGGAGCAGTGGGCCACGGAGGAGATGGCCCGCATTCACCACAAGCCTCAGTTCTTGCTGGGTCGTGCCATGCCGGCCCGCTCGCTGTTCCGCCTCATGTTCGAGCCGAAGCTCCGGACCGCCTACCTGAGCTACCCCATGCAGCACGTCGAGGTGGGCGCCGAGCGCGGGCTGGCGGCCTTCAAGCGCCGCCTCGAGCAAGGGCTGGTTGTCTTCGATCCGGCCGACGTCAACGACTTCGATCTCGAAGGCTCGGCCGTGGGTCGATCGGACGGCACGACCGAGCTAGCGATAGTGATGCAGGAAGAGACGATGTCGCGGCCAGGCTCCGTCTTCGCGCAGCGCGACTTGCAGCACATTGCCGACCAGATCGTGTTTCGAGACTACAAGTTGATCTCGCAGTCGGACATGGTGATCGTCTTTTACGACGCCATGGTGCCTTCACCGGGGGTCATCAGCGAGATGAACTACGCGCTCCAGACCGGCAAGCGCGTGTACGGCGTCTGGCTGCCGCACAACGAGCCGTCGCCGTTCTTCACCCGCTACCTGACCAAGTGCTTCCGCTCGGAAGACCAGCTGTTTCGCTACTTTGACCGCTACAGGATCGCTGGCCGGAGGACCGAGGCCATCCGGTAGGGGGCGTTTCTTGCTGCGCCCCCGAAGGGCAGGGCAAGCCCTGCCCCTACGAGGTGGCCAGCCGGATCAAGACTCGCCCGTCGGTGCCCACCCAGGCGGCGAAGACGCGACGGTTGCGCGGCAACACGAGCGACCAGCCGATCGCGAGCTCGCTCGACCGGCTTGGCCCGAGCAGTCGGATGCTGATCGACTGCATCCGCCGTTCTGCCAGCGTGATCCCGAGCAGGGTCTCCACAGTCTGCCAGGCCGCGCCGAGCATTCGTGTGACGACGCGATCAGTGTGGAGGTCGGCGTCGGGCAGAAGAGCCAGGGTGGGGCCGGCCCCAGGCGCCAGGCTGACCGAAGCGTCGATGGCCAGTCCGTCGTGCTCCATCATCGCCTCGGCAACGCGTTCTCCGAGGTCGGCGCGAGAAAGGAATTCGGGTAAATCGGCTTGAACGAGCGCTGGCCGCGAGCGAGCCACCGCGGCTGATCGTCGCGTCGCTGGCGATCGACTCACTTGGCGACGAATGGGGTCTCGAACCCGGGCGCTTCGGACCCCGTGCGCGACGGCCTCGGCCGCCGCGTCCACCAGCAGACCCATCCCGTGCGATCTGGCGTCAGGCTCCTTGTTGTATGAGATGTCGCCGGCGATCCGGTCGAGGGCTGAGATTCCCCGTTCCGAAGCCGCCCGGCACCGCCCGGCCCGCCCCAGCGCCACTGCCCGAAGGGCGGGCGCGAGCCCCGGCGCGTCCGCGTTCGGCGTCCCGGACACGGCTCTGGGGCCGTGAATCTCGACTCTCACGCGGGCCGGGCATGTACCCTCCGAGATCTGCTCGCGCACTTCGCGGTGGCCGGGCAGGCCAGTCAGCACCTCACCCCACGCGGAGGGCGCGTGGATCCTGCGCCGCCCCACTCGCCGTAAGGGGGAGGTCGACGTGCATTTGAGCCAGATGGGCTCATCGTTCGTTCTGACAAGCAGAAAGCGCGAGTGGCCCACCGACGTCGTCCGCGGCGGCAGGAGCACCACATCGGACAGGCCGGCCACTGTGATCTGGTGTTGGTATAGGGCGACGAGCGGTCCGACGAGACTTGCGAGCACAGCTCCGCTGTCCGAGCCGAGTGAGGCGCCGTCCGGGAAAGGGACACTGCCGCCCAGGTACGCGTCGATCAAGGCCAGATGGACGGGATGTCCGAGGTGCAGCAGGCATGAGAGCGTGAAGGCAGCCCCGCGTGGGGGAATCTCGACAAGAAGCCCGGCGCCATCGGGCTCGGGGAGCCCTGTTGGCTCCAATACCCGAATCGGCCACCGATACATGCCCAGGACCTCCGAACCTGCCTGCTTGTGCCCAGACGGCACTTCTGTTAACCTATGCGCCGGCCATGTTTGGCAGTTGACGTTAGCTCAGCCTGCTGGCGCTGCGCGATATTGAGCGCCGGCGTGTGGAGAACTAGCCGCCCGGCTTCTTAGCCCTCATGCCCAGTTCACCGAGCCTATCCGACCGGTCTGGGAGAGCCAACGGACAGTTTCTGACGCGGCGTCAGCTCATGGGCGCGGGCCTGGCCGCCGGATTGGCCGGAATCCTGGCAGCCTGTCAGGGCTCGCTCCCCATCCCGACGCCTGAGGGCCAGGGGCCGGTTCGAAGGCCGGAGCCACTCCCTCCGGCGACCCCGCCCAGCGCGCCCCAGATTCGGCTGGACGTCGATTTTGGGCGCACGGTTCGACTCGAGGGCGTATCGGTCGAGCAGGAAGCGCTGCGTCCAGGGCAGTTCCTCAGAATCTGGTTCCACTGGCTGGCGAACGATGTCTCCCAGGAAGATTTGCGATCGCTCGGGCAGATCGTCGGGCCGTACGGTCGCGTGATGGGCAAAGAGGACGACCAGATCGGCCCACGCAAGAACTATCTCAGTCGCTGGCGTCGGGGCGATCGGAGCGTGGACGAGATGCGGATCCGGATCCCACCGAGCACGCCGCCTGGCGAGTACGGCCTGGTGGTAGCGGTGCTGCGACCGGATAACCAGACGCATGTGCCGATCACGTCCGAGGCGAGCCGCCTGACCCTGTGGGGTGAGGACGCGCTGCTGGTCACGACGATCGAGGTCCGCCTCTCCTGAGCGCGCTCGTCAATCGGCTCCGCGGCGGCGAAACTTGTAGCCGATGCCGAGAGCCAGACCGAGTACCACGAGCCCGGCCAGCCACGACAGCGCGGCCGCCAGGCGTCTGCCGCCCGATCCCGCCGCCGGCGCGAGGCGCAGGCGCACGATCTGGCCCTCGCCGCCCCCCGCCTTGTGGCCGAAGACCGAGACGTACAGGTTCCCGTCTGGCCCAAATGCCATCCCGGTCGGCTCGCGCAGCCCATCCGCCAGCACGTCCCGCTGCTCCTGGCCAACCGGTGCCGCGCGCAGCACCCGGCCACCGTATTCCAGGACGTACATCGAGCCGGGCACGTCAAAGGCGACGCCGATCGGCGTCTTGAGTTTGGTGGCCGCATCGGTGATCTGGCCGTCCAGGGTGATCCGAGTCACCTTGGCTGCCGCGAACTCGGCCACGTACAACGCGCCATCCGGCCCGGCGGCGACCCCAGTCAGGGCGCGGTTAGACTTCGGGTAGTCCGTGATCCGAGTCACCTCGCCGGAGGGACCGACGCCAAGAAGCTGTTCCTGGTTGGCCTCGGTCACGTACAGTCGGCCGTTCATCGCCGTCATGCCGTACGGCATGCCCGCTGGCACGTCGGCTCGCGGGTCGTCGAGGCGCGCGCGTGTCGGGTGCTCGAGGGTGTAGGCGGACAGGTCGGCGATTCGCTCCAGGCTACCATCTGGCCTGACCAGGAAGACCCCGCTGTGGAAGTCGGGATCGCCAGTGTCCCAACCACCCGACGCGGTGAGCAGGTACAGGTGATCTCCGAGCATGGCGAGCGCCGTCGGCCCGACCTCTTCGCCGATCGCGTCGACGATTGAGGGCAGGCCCTGGAGCAACGTTGAGCGTTGGCCGCTCGGAGAAAAGCGGGTCACGCGGCCGCTTCGCCCGATCTGGTGAGGCTTGTCTCGCCCGACGTCGATCAGCTGCGCCCCACCTGCTCCAGCCTCCGCGACGAGCAGACTGCCATCCGGCGTGAAGACGATACCGCGCGGGTTGACCAGCCCGGATGCGATCACCTCGACCGGCACCGGGCCAGCGGCGCTGGCGGGCTGGGGCGTCGCGCGCGTCGGCCCGCCGGTCGGCTGCGCCAGCGAGCCGGGCCGCTCCAGGCGGTAGATGCCATAGCTGCGCGGGGTGGGCGGCGCGCTGACGGCTTCGGTCTGGACGCCAAGCGCTTGAAGCCGTGTCGGGTCGGCCGCGACGCGGTGGAACGCTGGCGCGTCCATCAGAATCAGGGCGCTCGTGCCTGCGCCCATGCGGCGGCCGTAGTCGAGCCGGTTGTCGACGGAGCGGTCCTGAATGCCGGACCCGGCCAGGAGAAAGCGAAGTGAGCGGAACGCTGTCCCGCCACCCTCGAACTTCACGTCGCGCAGGCCGATGTCGAGCAGGACGGCCTCCTGTGGTCGTCGCGCCGAGCCGACCTCCGCGACCGTCCGAAAGAGCTCGTCGTTGGTTCGTCCTGCACTGATCTCCTGGTCGAAGTATCGTCCGAGCAAGACGAGCGGGTAGGCGACCAGAAGCAACAGCCCTAGCAGCAAGGCCGCTCGAACTACATGCCCGGTCGGCGTGGCTCGACGCCACAAGCTCTCGCCCAGGACGCCCAGCCCGCAGAATGCCAGCGGCAACACCGGCATCATGTACCGGCCATCGGAGATGGGGACGTATTTCCGCTCGTTGAAGTAGGGCAGGATGAGCACCGACGACAGCGCCATCAGCAAGGGTAGGGGTGCGCCGCCACGACTGCACAGGAGCAGGCCGCCAAGGGCCAGGGCCGCGTACAACCAGAGACTGGGGTCCAGCAAATAGCTCGCCGCGTCGCCCCGCGCATCGACCGCGCCCGCCAAATAACGCAGCAGCATGAAGCCGTGCACCAACTGATTTGATAGATACGTGGTGGCATCGATCAGGACGGGCCGGCCCCGCGCGTAGTGCTCACGGATCTCGCCGGCCGACGCGATCGACTCGCCGCCGGTCGTGACGTTGTAGGCCACGACATTCGCGTAGCCGAGCAAGAACAGCAGCAGTGCCAGGTACGGCCAGCGGGTCCTCAGCCAGGCTCGCCCCCACCAGACCATATAGATGGCCGCGCCGGGCAGCAGCACGAGGGTCGCGGGATGGGTTTGCAGAGCCAGGCCGAAGGCAAGGCCGCTGCCGACGAGCACGCCACCCGCCCGAGGCGGGCCAGCGCGAACCGCCCGCTGCAGGAGCCACGCGCCGAGGGTGGTGAACAGCGGCGTCAGACAGTGCGACCAGGCAATATGGCCATTCGCGAGGATATGGCTGCCCGAAGAGGCCAGCAGCGCACTGGCGGCCAGTCCGGCCGGTCGACCCCCGACATCTCGCGCCAGCAGGTAGGTGGCGCCGACAGTGAGCGCCCCGGCCACCGCGACCACCAGCCGAGGCACCGCTGCGCTCGGCCCCGTCAACCAAAAGATGCTCGCGAGCAGCCAGTTATACAGTCCGCCAATGTAGGCGTCGACGTTGACCAGCCCGGCATCCTCGCCGCGCAGGACCTGGATGGCGAGCAATGCTTCGCGGGTCTCGTCCGTGAACTGGGGAATCGACCAGAGGTGGGCGAGACGCAAAGCCAGCGCGACGCCAATCAGGCAAACTGCAGCCGCCGCTTCGACCCATCGGGCGTCGATCGCGGGTCGCAGCCGGATCGCGCCAAGCGGCGAAGCGGCAAGCGGCCGGGTGGCGCTCACGGAGATGGCTGGGGCCGCGGCGCGGCTGCTCGACAGGGCGGGACCAGGAGCGGTTGGCACGCGGTCGCCGGATGGATCGACACGCTGGCTGAGTTTAACGGACGGCTCCTGAAGGCTCCAAACCCACTTGCGCCCGCGACGTGGCGTTTGTCATCCTGAGCCCATTGCTCCGTACCGCGACCGTCAGGGCTCGGCGCTGACGTCCGCTCCCTTGGCGTCGCGGTGCGGATCGAACTAGCCTGACGTAAGGCGAGGTGCGGCCCTGAACCAGACGCTGTTCGCGGCGCTCAATGGGCTTGCGGAGCGATGGGCATGGCTCGACGCGCTGATGGTCTTTCTGGCCGCGAATGCGATCTATTTGTTCGCCATCCCGCTCGTGCTGATGGTCTGGCGCGGCGGTCGGCCCGGCCGACACGCGGTCTTCGCGGGTCTGATGGCCCTGCTGCTTGGGCTCGGGATCGCGCGCGGGATCAGCCGGTTGGCGCCCGAGGCGCGCCCATTTGCCGTTAGCCAGGTCCACCAGTTGATCGCGCACAGGGCCGACGCCGGCATGCCCTCCAGCCACGCCACTTCGGCCTTCGCGCTGGCCGTCCCGATTATGCTGTGCTCCCGACGCTGGGGCAGCGCCGCGCTGACGCTTGCGGCGCTGGTCGCGGTCGCACGGGTCTATACCGGCCTGCACTGGCCATCCCAGGTGCTAGCGGGCGCGGTCCTGGGCTCGGGCGTCGCGTTGGTCGTCTGGTGGGCAGCCCGGATGGCCGGAGCGTTCGGGGACGGAGAGACTGGGATCAGGCTGTGGCTGGGACGGCCTGCATCGCCTCGATGACCGCGTCGGCGAACTCGGAGGTGCCTACGGCGGTCGAATCGTCGGGGCGGGGCTTCAGGTCGTAAGTCACTCGCCTGCCTTCGGCGATCACGCGGGCGATCGCCGCGTCCAGGCGGTCGGCGGCGTCGGACTCGCCGAGGTGGCGCAGCATCATCACGCCTGAGAGCATCGCCGCCGTCGGGTTGACCCGATTCTGTCCGGCGTACTTCGGGGCACTGCCGTGGATCGGTTCGAACACGGCGCCCAGCTCGCCGACGTTCGCGCCAGGCGCCACCCCCAGCCCGCCGACGAGGCCGGCGCACAGGTCGGAGAGGATGTCGCCGTAGAGGTTGGGCAGGACGAGCACGTCGTACAGCTCGGGCTTCTGGACGAGCTGCATGCACATGTTGTCCACGATCACGTCATTTACCTCGACGTCCGGGTACTCCCTGGCGACCTCCTGGCCGACCTGTAGGAACAGGCCATCAGAGAACTTCATGATGTTCGCCTTGTGGACGATAGTGACCTTCTTGCGCTTGTTTGCGCGCGCATAGTCGAAGGCGAACTTGACGATTCGGCGCGTTCCGAAGACCGAAATTGCCTTGATGCTGATCGCCGAGTCTGGCCGCAGCCTACCAGCCCCAAGCGAGTTGATGTGCTCGATCAGGTCGGTGGTGACCTCCTCGTTGAGCTGGAACTCGACGCCGGCGTAAAGGTCCTCGGTGTTCTCGCGTACGACGATCAGATCGATGTGGTCATAGCGGGTCCGGACACCCTTGTACGTCTTGCACGGGCGGAGGTTGGCGTACAGGTCGAGCGCCTTGCGGAGCGCGACGTTGACGCTGCGGAACCCCTTGCCGACGGGCGTGGTGATCGGGCCTTTGATGGCGACCTTGTTTCGCTTGATTGACTCGAGCACAGGGTCTGGCAGGGGGGTGCCGTGCGCCTGCATCATGTGGATGCCCGCTTCCTGGACGTCCCACTTAAATGAGACGCCGGTCGCTTCCAGCGCGCGGCGGGTGGCAGCCATGATCTCCGGGCCGGTCCCGTCGCCCGGGATGAAGGTCACGTCGTAGGCCACGGTTCCCTCCGCACGTAGGGGGCGCCCTACGGAATGAAGCTCCGATAGTCGTCGACAGTCAAGCGGAGCTGCTCGGGCCGTCGATTGACTGCCCCCGCGATCAGATCCATCGTCAGCCGGACGGCTTCCATCTTGTCTTTGACTCGCGGGTCCTTCTGGAGGACGGTGTTGAGGTCGAAGCATGCCGCGGCCTGGTACATGACTCGGAACAGCTCGAACTCCTCCAGGAGCGAGTCGGGCACGTCCCGCTGCTCCATGAGGAGCTGGTAGATCGGGCGGCCGGCCCGCTCGGCCTTCTCCTCGACCGAGGCGATGTACTTCTTCTCCGACTCGTCGTCAGTTGCCCGGTAGGCGTTGTAGGCGATCTCACGTGTCCCCATCGGCGTCTCGCCAATCAGCAGCCGGTCCATGAATCGATTGAGAGACAGCCGCTCGATGACCAGCCGGTCGTTGAAGTCGCGCTTGAGCAAGAAGACACTCGTCACGAACAACGGCTCGAGTGGGTTAGTGAAGACGCGGTCCTTCCCGAAGACCGGCGTCACTTCGAGCATCGCGCGGGCATTGTCGAACGCGAACAGACGGGCCATCACCTCACGCGTCTTCTGCTGGCCAATCGCCTGGAAGTGGCGGCGGGTGGGCTCATGATCGGCATTCATCACCAGCCGGCTGACCTCGTCGAGCAGGTCGCGATGCTCCTCGAGAAACTCGGGCGTCACGTCCGGGACGTTCTCTTTTTTGGAGTTGATGATGTCCAGCGCTGACTCGGGGAAGTTCTCGACCAGATTCGTGCGCAGATAGAACACCTTCTCGGAGATGTAGGTGTAGGCTTCGACCCCCTCGTCGAGCAACAGGTCGGAGGTGCGCAGCGTGACCTCTTCGTTGTCGGGCGTCAAACCGATCATCGGGGCGTCGACGCCGCGGTGCTCCTCGAGCCAGCGGAAACAGCGGTAGCCCTGGACGACCCCACCCGGTGTGTCGATTCGGCGCGGGCCGACCCGACGCCCGTCTCGGGTCTGATACACGTAGCGAACGTAGACCCAGTCGTCCGAGTGAAAGCGCGTATTCGCGAACCTCATCAGTCCGTAGGAGCTGGTGGACTTCCCGGTCCCGGTCGGCGCGATGTAGAGCACACCCTTGTTGCCAGACAACTCGACGGCCGCGCCGTGCAAAGAGTGAATCCCGTACTCGTCGGCCAGGACACGTCCCACCGCGCCGAGCACCCAGCTCTTCAGCTGGCCGTAGTACGAGGTGTTGAAGAAGATGATCGTGTTGGTGCTGTGGCTGTAGTACGCCGCCTCCTGCTCTTCGGCGATGTCGCCGAAGGCGTACACGACGACCTGTGGCTGGGCGGGCGCGTCCTTGCCCGACGCGCGC
>WNGA01017192.1_pt1 | contig 13930 bp, 15 predicted proteins | sample 5400061 | NCBI WGS metagenome assembly WNGA01 (sample SAMN13153366, study PRJNA577476) | soil metagenome | isolation source: 100 cm soil or saprolite under grassland replicate 2 | place: USA:California | collected 2016-06-15 | reverse complement strand
GCGCTCGACGAGTTCGGTAACGCCAAAGGCGGCGTGCGGACCACTTATCTCGACGTGCCGATCTGTACTTACGCGATCCCCAACAGCGGTCCCGGCTTGTGCAACCAAACCGGCTATCAGACGCCGCTCCCGGAAGACGTGCTCCGATCGGTGTACAAAAATCCCGGCGTATACGTGAGCCAAGTCAATCAGCGTCTGATGGAATTGATCCGCGACGGTTGGTTTCCCAAAGAGTACGCCGACGATTATGTGAGGGGCGACTTGAAGGACGCGGACATCCCAAACCCCGGGCACAAGGAGGCGCAGTAATCGTTAAGGCCGATTCGCCAATGAGATGGAATACAGTTTCCCATCACGCACTATCGACCCCACCGCCGCGTCCGGTTTTGTCCACTTCCGTAATGGCGTCCTAGACATAAGCTATGACGGAGGCAAGGCTCGATCTAGATAAGTGTGGCGGAGTAAATGCTCAAGGGCTTCAATTTCCCGTGCGCCGTGCGCCGGTCAACCTGCGTCAGAGTTCGTGGCTGCGAGCCGCGGCTAATTGCCCGTCTTCGGGTAGATGAGCGAGCAGTTCCATCAGCGTCTCATACTTCGCTGGTTTCGTAAGATGCGCGTCGAAGCCGGCCTCTTTAGTTCGCTGGCGGTCCAGCTGATGCCCCCAGCCGGACAATGCGATCAGTAACATACGTTTGCCCCACGGCTGTTCGCGTATCATACGCGCGGCCTCGTAACCGTTGAGTTTGGGCATCGCGAGGTCAAGCACCGCCACATCGGGACGGAATTGCGCGGCGGTTTCAACGGCTTCAATGCCATCTTGGGCGACTTGAACCTCGTTACCGTCCTGCCGTAGCAGCCGCGCGAGAATCTCGGCGGACTGCGGGAAATCATCGGCGACCAGAATGCGCCGGCAACGATTGCCAGTGGTGTAGCCATTGCCGCTATCCTCTTCGAAGCGCTCTTGCAGCGATTCATACGGGAGCACGGGAAGGTGAACGATAAACTCGCTGCCACGGTTCACGCCGTCGCTGCGGACTTCGACATTGCCGCCGTGCATTCCGGCCAACCGATGCACCAGGGTAAGGCCCAGCCCCAGACCTCCTTCAGAACGAGTGAAAGAGCGGTCGACTTGGTAAAATAAGTCAAACACATGCGGTAAGTTCTCCGGGGCGATGCCAATACCCGTGTCTTTGACGCGGACGACGACGGTATCACCGGCCTGCTCGACGTTTAGCCAAATATGGCCGGGGCTCGGTGTGTATTTTGCGGCGTTATTCAGCAGGTTCATAAAAACCTGCGTTAGCCTTACCCGGTCGGCTTCAACGTAAACCGAATCCTGCGACATAGTGACCGTTAGTTCGTGATGCCGTTGGTCAATCAACGGCCGGCTCGATTCTACCGCCCCCCCAATCACCTCTGCTAAATTGAGCGGCTCTCGTTGCAAAACGAGCTTCTCACGGGTGATGCGACTCACATCGAAAAGGTCGTCGGTCAACCGGGTCAGATAATTGACCTGCCTGTCGATGATATCGTGCCCCCAGTGGGGATCGGATTCGGGGATGCCGGGTGTTCGTTCGAGCGTAACGACATTGCGAATGAGGGACAACGGGTTACGCAGTTCGTGCGCGAGGGTGGCCAAGAACTCATCCTTGCGCCGGTCGGCGTCGCGCAGCGCGGCGTCGCTTTCGCGCAGCGCGTTGTCGAGCCGTAATTTTTCGACGGCCAACCAGGTGCGTTCGGCCACCACATTGATCAAAGCGATTTCCCGCTCACTCCATTGGTACCGGTCGGTGGCGGCGACGATGAACGCCGAAACCAATTTGCCGTCGCGCAGCATTGGCGCGACGACAAAAGCACTGACGCCCAGCTGGCGGTAGGTTTTGACATATTCCACAGTACGCTCATCACCGTCGACGTCGGCGATCGCGGTTGTTTGGCCTGATCTTGCCGCGCTGATCACGGACGGACTGAGCGCGCTAAGAGGATAACTACCCACTAGCGACGGTACATGGGGGTGATAGTCGCGCTGGACGGTAAAGCGATCATGCTCGGCGTCCACCTCGATGAATCCGCACCGGCTTACTTTCAAATGCTCGCCAAGCGCAACCGCGACCGCCCAGAGCAGCTCGTCTGTATTGGCGGCAAAGCGGATGCATTCGCCAAGATCAAGCAGGAAAAGCGTGTCCGCCTCTGCCTCCTTGCGCCGAGTAATATCTTGAACCGCTACGTTCACGCCAAGCAACTCGCCGCTCTCGTTGTGCACCGGATAGTAGCTACAGAGGGAATGCCGGCGTTCTTTCAGACGGCCCGGAATAACACCCTGAACTTCCTCATCAATGACGGGGTGACCGGTATCAATCACGCGCCGGTAATGGGCTTCGACAGTGTCTGCCAATTCCGGCATGGCGTCGCGGACCGTTTTGCCAAGAAAATAGTCGGGTGAACGCCCGTTCATCTCGGCCAGAGCGTCGTTAATGGAGATGTAGCGCAGGTCGCGGTCGACAAAGCACAGCCCGACCGGCGCCGACGCGTAAATCGTATTCAGTTGCGCCAGTCTTTCATTGGCAACTCGTTCATTCTCGCGCATGACCTCTTGCACTTGTCGGTGGCGTAGGCCCAGAATCGTGACAGTCCAGATCATCAGCACCGCAAGGCCGTGATTGACAATGTAAATCCAACTGGGGACGTCTGGCATCGGCGGCGATAAAAAATAGTTGAAGATCGTCAGTATTGTGCAAGTCGACGCCGCCAAGATTTTTTCGCGGGTTCCGGGCAGGGCAACGACGAGCAGCAATCCGGCGATATAACTGACCGGAAGAGCCGGACCGATGGGCGTCCAGATATCAGTGACAAACATAAAGACCAAAAGCAGCGGTACCAATAGCCAAATCAGCCAACCGTGGGTCACGATTGCCGAGAAAAGGGGCTTCACCGAAGTTGTTTGACCACTGTGTCGGGAAGTTTGCGATCGGTGGATTGGCATTACCATCTACTCGTGCAGTCGCTTCATCTTTTTACGAAATAAGGACTAAGTGTAGCAAACCATCTCATTGCCATACAAGAACAAGTTGCTTTTCGAGACGCCAGCAGCACCTTCCTGCAGCGGGCAAAGCGCATAATCGTCACGCAATATGGTGGCAAAATGCTCAATAGGGACCCTGCCTGCCTTGGTACCGATTTCCGTAAAATTTAGTGATGTCTCCAGATGTTCTATCCTGGCTCTGACTCCTTGACAACCCATGCTGCGCAGACGATAGATGGCAGCAGCACGGTTAAAAGGGAGTCGCGTATGGCGAGCACGAGACAATACTATCGGGATTTTCGCGAGCATCTAACAGCGCTGGAGGAACGCGGCAAGCTGGTGCGCATTAAACGCGCCATCAACAAGGACACGGAATTGATGCCGCTCGTGCGCTGGCAATTTCGCGGCTTGGATGAGCGCGAGCGCAAGGCGTTCATATTCGAGAACGTCGTCGACAGCAAAGGTAGACGCTATGCGATGCCGGTGACGGTTGGAACATTGGCGGCAACCAGCGAAATTTACGCCATCGGCCTGATGTGTGGCCCCGAAGAGATCCATGAACGCTGGGCACAGGCGCAACTCAACCCGATTGAACCCATTAAAGTTACCCGCGCGCCGGCCCAAGAGGTTGTCTGGCAGGAACAGGATTTATTAGCCGGTCACGGGCTCGACATGATTCCGGTGCCGATTTCTACTCCCGGCTTCGACAACGCGCCGTATCTCACCTCAGCCAACTGGATCACTAAAGATATTGAAACGGGTATTTACAACATCGGTAACTATCGTAGCCAGATCAAAGCGCCGAACCGTACCGGCGGACTATTCACATCGCAGCATATGGGACAGCACTGGCGTAAATGTAAAGCCAAAGACAAGCGACTCGAGGCGTGCATCGCCATCGGCGTGATCCCGAGTATCGCCTATGCGGCGACAGCCAAGATTCCCTACGACTTCGACGAATACCGACTCGCCGGCGGTCTGGCCGGCGCGCCTGTAGAGCTGGTTCAAGCTAAAACCGTTGACCTGCTGGTGCCGGCAACGGCCGAGATTATTATCGAAGGTACAATTCCGACGGATGTTGTCGAGCCTGAGGGGCCGTTCGGTGAATATCCAGGCTATATGGGTCACCGGACGATTTCGCCGTTCTTGGAGGTGACCTGTATTACGCACCGCCGTGAGCCGATCTACACGGCGCTCATGAGCCAGTTTCCCCCAAGCGAGTCGAGCAAGATCAAACACACGGGCACGGAAAAAATCATTTACAAATTCCTGCGGCACGACAGCGGCAACGCGGCGGTGATCGATGTGGCCTTACATGACGAAGTCAGCGGCAGCGGCCAGGCGTACTGTGTCATCAAGATGCGTAACGCGAGCAAGGCCGACGCCTGGCGCGCATTAAATGCGTCTGCGGGTTTTACCGGCAGCTACGCGAAAGTCTGCATCGCCGTGGATGAAGACGTCGATATTCACGATCCCGCGATGATCAATTGGGCGATCTGTTACAGCATGAGACCGGATGAAGATGTGGCTATCGTCAAGGGAAAATCACCCGGGCTCGATCCGTCGACGTACCCGCCGGGAATGGAGAGTGAAGAAAAGCGGCTGAGCTCGACTTCGGCGCTGCTCATTAACGCCGTTCGTCCCTGGCCCTACACGCCTGTGTCGCTGCCGAAGAAAGAGTTCATGGAACGATCCAAACAAATTTGGGAAGAGCTGGAACTACCGCCGCTCAAGCCGCGCATGCCCTGGTACGGTTACAGTCTCGGGGCATGGGCTAAAGAGGACGAGGAAGAGGCGGAGCTGGCAGTCAAAGGCGATTATTTCAAAACCGGCGAGAAGCAAACGACTCAGAGGAAAAAGGCATAAGAAAAGCATAAGAAGACGCACGACAACGTTTAGAAAAGTCCAGGTATCCAGCGTTTCACGTTTGCTAGATAATTCTCGTAAGGCCGACCGAGTAGTTTAATCAGTTTCTTCTCGTCGCCGATTACGCGACGATGGAACCAGACCGCGACAGCTGCGGTGATGAAACCAGCGATCCATGATTTCAAGGTCAGAGTTAGGCCGATTAGAAAAATAATGTGACCGAGATACATCGGATTGCGACTGTAACCGTACGGCCCGCTGGAGACGAGTTTATCCGGCGGTGCTTCCAATCCAGGGCCGCCGCCGCCAAGTTTGAGCCGATAATGGCCGCACAGAAGGTACTGAAGATAGCCCCAGATCATCAGCGGCAAAAACCAGAGATTGGGCGCGAAGTGCGGGCCGCGGATAACTACCTCCCACAGGAGCGTCACGATCGGGTAGAGGACGAAAGTTCTAATCGGCGTGCGGCTTAAGAATCGCGTCATCGCTTATCGCTCGAAGCTTACAAAACTCGATGTTGCATGGTGGACAAATTCCCTGCCAATTTGAATAACGCAACTCAGAAATACAACAGAGCGCGCTACAGATGTCATTTGATTTTGCCTATCTAGTCGTGGGTATTACCCTGCTCCTTGCCGCTTTCGTCAAGGGCGCCACGGGTCTCGGATTTCCGCTGATCGCGACGCCCACGGTCGCGCTCCTGCTCGATATCCGAACCGCCGTGACGGTGCTGATTCTGCCCAATCTGTTCATGGACTCTGCACAAATTATCCGTGACGGTTTGCCTTACGATATCTTGCGGCGCTTAAAAGGTTTTATAGTGCCGACTATCATCGGCGTTTTTTTGGGCACCATGGTCTTGGTCAAGACCCCCTTGTGGGTACTCAATCTTGGTCTCGGTGTGATGGTGCTGGTCTTCGTGATCTCGAACTTGCTTAGGTTGGATTTCACGGTCTCACCACAACAGGAAAATTTTTTTTCGCGCATCTTCGGCTTGCTCAGCGGTTTTCTAAACGGCGTGACCAACGCTGCCGGCCCTGCTCTGGCGATCTATTTTTATAGTCTTAAGTTGGATAAGCGTACCTTCGTAAAATCGCTCGCAACGATCTTCGTGACGACGAAACTCAGCCAGTTGGTGGCGATCTCGACGTGGAATTTGTTCAACTGGTATACGATAAAGCTATCGCTGGTGGTACTCTCGTTTAGCCTCGCAGGTTTTTACGCGGGCATGAAAGCTCAGGATAGGGTCAACCAAAGGAATTTTAATCGTGGACTGCTGGTGCTGTTGGCTTTGGTCGGCGTGATATTGATCGTACGCGCGATTACCCAGGATGCGTGAAATCAACCTTATCGCCAGACCGTGTTCGCGGTATTCACCACGAGCTCCAGTTTTCGTCTTTGATTATCCGGAGAAATGCGGTTGCCTATAATTGATGAAGCAAAACCGCACTGAGGGCTCAGTCCCAGGCGGTCCTTTGAAATATAGCGGCTGGCTTCGACGATCCGCCGCGTCAATAATTCAATGGATTCGAGATCCGGTTTCTTCGTGGTCACCAGCCCTAAGACGACGAATTTGTCGTTCGGGATGTCTCGTAAGGGCTCGAACGAGCCGGATCGGGCATCGTCAAATTCCAATAGCAACCGTTGCGCATCAAGCCGGCGAAACAACTCGCGGCTGATCGCTTCGTAACCCCCTTGGGACAGCCACCGGCTGCCCTGGTTGCCGCGTCAAACGTGAAAACCAAACGTAACATCGCGAAAGCCCTTCATCATGGCATTGTCGAGCTCGATACCAAGGGACAACCACTGGTCGAAACTCCATCCGAGTCCTTCGTAAAATCTGCGAGTAGCGGGATCAAGCAGCAGACCGTAGTGCGGCGCGTCAATTTGAATGTACAGAGCTCCCAGTCGAATAAGCTCGACCACTTCCTCGCGCAGGACTTTAACGACGTCGGCGAGAAAAGCGTCGAGCGTCGGATAGGCGTCTCGCGAATATGTTGGCGACCAGAAATTCGCCCACAGCCCCGGGCTGGGAAGGGTTATCTTGGGAACTCGACTGGTTTTGCTCTTAAGGTATGCAAATTCATCCGCCGAAAGATAACGAAGACGCTTGAGCTTGGCGATTGCGCCGAGGCGGCGAGGTCGACGTTTCTTCTGTACGCCATGCTCGTCGTACCACTCTCCCCAAAGAAAAGCATCGAGATTGAAGTCGCCGAAGCCGCTGACGGCAGCGGGCATTTGACTTTGAAACGACTGGCGGCGCATCTCGCCGTCCGTGACAACCCGCAAACCGACAGTCTCCTGCAGAGCGATTGCCTCATCGACAGCGCGATCTTCGATGTCTTTGAATTGAGCAGCAGTGATCGCTCCGCCGGGGAGTTGCTTTTGTGCATCAAGTAGCCCGGGCGGTCGAAGAAGGCTTCCGACGATGTCGGCGTGAACGGTGATCATGCTCTCTTATCCTGGCTTGCCATCGCTTCATTGGCAAGGTGAGTTGAGTCACTAACTCAACTTAAGTAGGCGCCGAAATGAAAGCAAGTCTTTCTGTCGAGACATTGAATCTCGCTAAACCTAAGATGGGCTGAACATTGAGGGGTCCACTGTATTTCCCTTCATGTACAGAGAGACTAAGCCGATCGGCAGTTCGTCCATTAGGCCGGTTACGCCACTGATGCGGGTGCTGGCGCAGAAAAATTCGGCGCAAATTGAAGGCAGGTTCAATATTGAACTACAGACGAACAGGAAAACTGCTAATAAGTAGTTCAGATTTCGTTCGCCGAGAAGGATTTGCGGCTATCAGGCTGTTCCGTTCTAATTCGGTCTTGTAAAAGAGGCCGTCGTATTGCTGTTTGATCAGGGGATGCGCCGCATTGCTGACTATTACAGAGATTCCTTTCACAGCCAGCGTCTGCGCAACTTTCGCTAATCTAAGTTCATCTGAATGATGAAACAGCTTGGAATTGTATTTTATGAACCCGTTGGCCGCAGCTTATTTCTCTTCATCCCAAGGCATCGCGGGAAGTTTGTCGAGACCTTTAACGAAGTGGTCGAGATTGAAGGGCTGCTGCCGTTTCAGCACGTCGAAGATTTCGGCAGAGACCACACAAGCGATCAGTCGCTTCGCCTCGTTTTCAGCGTGACCGGCTTCAACGAGACGTTTGAAGGTCTGTTGTGTCTGGGGAGGATCGTTGCTGCGCAGCTGGTTATCTACCACCTCCATGATCGCGGCTTGCAAATGGGGATTGGTTTCTGATTTCGGCATATCTTACTCCTGCTATCCATCACAGGGCTGGCGCATAGAGGTGATCCGGTAAGCCGCGGATGTAGTCGATGGTTTCCTTCAACGAAATTACATCGGCGTACTTCATCGCCATGTCGAAGAGATTGATCTTGTGCGATGCTTGCCCTCGGTCGAAGACGCATTCTTCGACCACGGAAACTTTCATGTTGTAGGAAAACGCGTCGATCACGCTGGCACGCACGCAGCCGCTGGTGGTCGTGCCTGCGACTAAGACGCTGTCGGCGTGAACCTCGTTGAGCATACTCATGAGCGGCGTGCCGAAAAATGCGCTGGGTTTCTGCTTGCGCACGACGATGTCTCCTGGCTGCGGCGCGATTTCAGAGACGATCTCATTGCCCTTATCCCAGGTTTCGCTCATATCTTCAGTGGACCGGCTATTTTTTGCTTGCCAGCGGCCGAAGGCGACGCTGTTGGAGCGGTCGTCGTGGCCGGTGGTGTAAAATGTCGGCAAATGTTTTTTCCTCGCTTCGGCGAGCAATTTGCCAATGTGATGTACGCCTTGCCATCCTTCGGCCCCGCAGCTGTTGCGAAAGCGTTTGACCGATTCGAGAATCGGCTCCGACTGTTGCGAAAGCGTTTGACCGATTCGAGAATCGGCTCCGACTTGTCGCCGACAAAGTTGTAATTCACGTCAATGACAAGAATAGCCGGCCGTTGGCCGAAGCCCGCCCGCTTGCCGTAGCCCGAGAGGGCAAATACTTCGTGGTCACGCGGCGTTAGAATGTCGTCCCAGATGGCCATTGAGCTTCTCCTTTAATTGTTGGTTTTAGTCGGATGTTCTATAAGATTCATTTGACTCAGCTCTAGAAAGCATTTGAGACTAATAACTTGCGCGTCTTAGCGCAAGGGCATTCCTCCGTTTCAAAGCTATTTCAAAGCTCACTACTTGCCCGAGACCTTTCGTCTTTGTTGCGGTGGCAAGAGCAGCCCGCTCATCGCGTTGGGCGCCAGGGGGACAATCAGCGAAGCGGCTTTGCGCGACACGTTTCCGCAATTTTCAAAATAAAGGTTTCCTGGCCGCACGGGCCGACGGGCATCGGCACGCCTCCCCCGTTGTTGCTTCCAACGGGTTGCGGCTGGGAAAATCTTCGACCCGCCATCACGTCCATGATGGTCTCCAACCGCGTGTTCTCCTCTTTTTCGCGGTTTCGGGTCGGAAGCTGCCAACCGCCTCGGTTACTCCGCCGGGGCGGCGCAGCAAATTGAGTTAGGAATATGGCGACCGAATTTTTAACGAAAGAAATCGTTGTTTACGACGAGCCCATTGTGATGTTCAGCTTGGACGGTTGGCGCTGGTCATCGAACCGAAATGAAATCATGGAATGCGAGCGTCGGCGCGAGAAATTGGTCGCCGAAATGGCGCGGTCGTTAAAAAGAAGCGCGACTTTCTCCCATGAGACCCGCCCCCAGCGGCGAGAGTAAAAACATGGCTCTCAGGCGAACAGCCAGAAATATTTCAAAAATAGCGGGACGGATAGTAACGATTAGCTACGTTCCGCTGGCGAGCCGGCGGCAGCCCGCCCTTGTGTTCACCATCGAGCACAAGGAAAGTGGAAGGGCGCACCGTTCAACCGACCCGTGCGAAACCTGTTGGCGTCTTGCCGTAGTGCGGAAAGCAGGGCTGCAGGAAAGCTAAGGCTTTGCCGTTTCCTTCTCAAAGCAGTCCCGTCAATTTCCTTGAGTTCGTTAGAGCGCATGGATTCGACCAATAGCGCTTGAGTGTTCCAAGCGGTCAAATACTGCCAGCGCCGGCGAGTCTTTCCAATCGACATCCCTACGAAAGAGCCTTACAATTTGGCGAAAAATCTTCTCGGAAGTTAATTTAGGGACGCGTCTGGATGGCAGCTGCGATAGAAATTACAAAACTTGAAGCCGCAAGGCGGCAATTGGAGACGGCAATAAGGCTTTATTTCTCGAATGGTGATCAGATATCAATTCATACACTCGCAGCGGCAAGTTACAACGTGATACGGGATATCGTGAGGAAGAAGAAACTCGGCGCAATGATTGTCAAGGATTTATCGGTACAGCATGCTAAGCCAGAATTTCGAAAAGTAGTCAGCAAAGCGCTAAATGCAGCCGAAAATTTCTTCAAACACGCGGACAAGGACCCAGAAGCGAGCTTCAATTTCCTCCCGGCGCAAACGGAGTTTTTGATTTTCGACGCGGAAGTGATGTACCAAAAACTCACCGGGAGGGTGTCACCTTTGTTTCTGGCTTTTCGTGGCTGGTTTATGATGACTCACCAGAAGAGTTTCAATTTTTCGGCAGCGGAGATTAAGGGTTGGCCGACCGAAGTAGTTAAAAACGGGCGCCAGGAATATTTTAGGGAAGTTCTACCAATCGCCTCACACGTGGCGAAGGCAATCGGGCAGTAAGGCAGACGGTCAGGTCAGTGACATGCTCTATCGCAGCGAGCGAAGTATCTCACGGCCTGCGAAGAGAAAGGCAGGGCGATGACAGAGGAGTTTGGTCGGACCGTAATTCTCAATTTGGTTCCGACAAGTTGTCGACTGTATGTGAACGTCGACAAGGACGACGATGACCAGATTGTTTTGCTTGGGGAGCTGAAACCGAAGGCTCGCGAAACCGTCAAATTATCGACCGATGAGGATTTCGAGAAGCTGGAGGGGGTTCTGAGACTTGTTGATGGGGGACAAGAAATACCAGACGCTGATAAGCCGATTGGTTGCCTGACGTACTGCGAAAAACTTGAATCAATCGATATGTATCATAAGGCCAGCTACACGCTCGACGTCAAAATTCCTAGGCGCCGATTTGACGCCTTACTCGCAGCAGTGAGTCAGGGACGATTGCCGTCAGAAATTTCAATCAACGTAGCGGGGATGAAATACGACTGGAAGCCCGATGGTAGCGCTACAATATGGGACAACAAGAGCAACCCAGAACTTCAGATAACGTCAATAAGTTTCTTCATCCCGATAATTGGCGGCGACCCACACGATTTTTTAGATGACCGAACTGTTGACGATTCAACCCCGCCGACACGGGCACAGTTTAACGTGCTTTTAGCAAAAATAAATCGTGTTGCGGGCAACTCCAGCGAGATAGTCATTTGCCTCATCGTACTGATTTGTCTGCTAGCTGTACTGGTATGGCGTGGTCATTGAAGTTTGTTTGTGGAGAGGATGAGTAGATGGGGAGGGGAGGGCATGGAGTAAACGTTTAAGACGATAAAGGATGTTGGTTTAGACAGCGGCTTCCTCCGTTAAAAGGAGATGATATGGATTCGCAAATGAAAGGCGTGCCACGGGGACCTCTAAACTCCGCATTTATCCGGCTGCTCTACGGTATACTTGGAACCTGGTTGGTGGTCGGCGCAGCGCTGCTTCTGTATTCGGTAGCACAGCCCGTCGAGACAGAGGCGATGGTAGTCGTGACAGTGATGGTATTTGGGGCATATTGTCTTGCGGCTGTACTTTGGATTCGAAAGGGAATTCGCGTTGTCCAGTCAGTCTTTTGGAACGGCCTTTTGGTTTTCGGCTTTGGGCTCGTTGGTAGTGTTTTGCGAGTTTTGGTCTCTGGGTTAGGCGGTGTAGATATACCATCTTCGTTGAACGGGCTTATTCTGGTATTTCCATTTTTAGGTTTTTGGTGGCTTGAGCAAAAAAAGCACATGAAAACAGAGAACGCAGTTGGCTGAGAATCAGGGCGACAATTCCGGGCGTAGTGGTAGAGGAAGGCTTGAATAAAAGCCGCACGAAGCATGAATCTAACTCGGACGCTGAAGAACTGGAAACGCGTAATAATACCATCTTCTATTCGCTCCTGGTGGCTTGAACGTCAAATCAATATTGAGTTTGCACAGCAAATCAAAGAAGCCAGAGCCAAGAAGAACCACCACGATGAAGTTATGCGATTAGGATATGAGCACCGTTGGAATTTGGCCGAAATCCGATTCGAGACAAGCAAGGATTCAAGAAAAATGGATTCGCAAAGCGCGAAATTTCATGCTTCCTATACCATCTTTACCAAAGGATGAAGAAGAGAATGAGAATTGGGAGTTCAGTCCCCCTTCCGGTGAAATTCTTCTAAAGCCGCACGCCATGACTAATCTTCGGCGCGAGGTGCGAAGAGAGCAAAAAGAACGGCGCGATGCGGTCAGTCATTGGATTACCCTCGTCATCGGACTTGTGGGAATGATGATGGGATTCGTATCACTGCTCATGAAGTAGACTCCGTGCCCGATTGAATCGCCAACCTAAAAAACAATCCCGTGAGATAGACGAAGGTCTCCGCTTCGTGCTCCAACGGCCATACTCGTTTTTCACCGGTTTCAAGCGCGTGTCGAAAGTCGGGCCGCGTCCCGCTTGTTGTGGAAAATAGAGAAGGCGTATTCTCTCGGTATCCCAAAAAATAAACTGGCTCATGGAGTGAGTCAGACCGAGGAGGAACACGCCTATGGGTGAAGGTATACAAAGTTTTGGCCAAATGGAAGGTCTTTTGGGGTCCGATCGGTTGAGCGAAGCGTTGCGGGGAAAGGTACGAGAGATGATTTTGACCTTGGCCGAAGCGGAGCTGAGAGAGGTGTTGGCGGTCTTGCCGTATGAGCGCAAGGACGAGCGTCGCGGATATCGTAACGGTAAGCGAGAGAGATGGGTCAGTACGGGTTTGGGAGCGACGGCCATTGAGTTGCCGCGAGCCAGACTCATCGAGGGTAAAGAGGAGAAGGAATGGCAGAGTGTGCTGATTGAGCGTTATCAGCGGCGGGCTCGATCGGTGGACAGTGCTTTATTGGGTTGTTACCTCAGCGGAGCCAACGGACGGCGCATTCGGGGAGCGCTTTCCCCGCTTTTGCGCGGCGCGCCGTTGTCCAAGAGCGCGATCTCGCGGATTGTGGGGCGACTGCAAGCGTTGTTTACCGAGTGGCGCCAAAGGTCATTGAAAACGGAGGCGGTGGTTTTTCTTTATCTGGACGCCATCTGTTTGCGGGTGAGGATCGCTAACAAGGTGATCTCGGCGCCAGTGTTGGTGGCGTTGGCCGTGAAAGCGGATGGGCAGAAGGTGGTGTTGGACTTGGAGCTTTTGCAGAGCGAGTCGAGTGAGTGCTGGGGTGGGTTTGTTGAGGGCCTTAACAGTCGCGGGCTGGGGCGGCCGCGCTTGGTGATCATCGATGGGAACAAGGGGCTGAGAGCTGCGGTTGAGAAGAACTGGCCTGGGGTCGAAGTGCAGCGCTGCACGGTGCATAAGCTTCGCAATCTGGAGCGGTACACACCCCGGCATGCTTTGGAGGAAGTGAAAAGCGATTATCACAGGATCATCAATGCGGAGTCCTTCGAGGAGGGGAGCAAGGCTTACCGGGACTTTGTGGTGAAGTGGAAAAAGCTCGCTCCCAAAGTGGTCGTGAGTTTGGAAGAGGCTGGAGAAGAACTGTTGACGTTTTACCGTTTTCCTAACAGTCAATGGAAATCGCTTCGCACCACCAATGCCATTGAGCGGCTCAATGGAGAGTTTCGCCGTCGAGTGAAGACGCAGGGCTCGTTGCCTAGTGCTCAAGCGGCCGAGCTCTTACTGTTTGGGTTGATCATTAGCGGTCAGATCCGTATGTGGCGCATCAGTGGATGGCAAGACCTTAAGCAAGTTTCTCTCTTAAAAGCCGCTTGAGGGGGGATAGTGAAGCCTTGGCTGCTTTGAGATCGTTCGTTATAAGGCAATTGTGGAAGAAATTTTTCAGACATGGATACCGAAATACGAATTTCCACACACCCGGGGACGCGGCC
>WNGA01019258.1_pt1 | contig 13935 bp, 17 predicted proteins | sample 5400061 | NCBI WGS metagenome assembly WNGA01 (sample SAMN13153366, study PRJNA577476) | soil metagenome | isolation source: 100 cm soil or saprolite under grassland replicate 2 | place: USA:California | collected 2016-06-15 | reverse complement strand
ATTGCGGATTTCGTCAACACGACAGGCGATTCCGTCTTTGACGGCACGCTCAAGCAAGGCCTGGCCGTGCAACTTACCCAGTCGCCGTTTCTGAATCTCTTTCCTGACGCGCGGGTACGCCAGACGCTGCGCCTGATGGGTCGATCCCCGGATGATCGTGTGACGAAAGAGGTGGCCCGGGAGATCTGCCAGCGCCAGGGACTGAAGGCTTTCCTGGCCGGTTCAATCAGCAACCTCGGTACGAGCTACGTCATCACGCTGGAAGCGGTGAACGGACAGAGCGGCGAAGAGATTGCGAGCGAGCAGGCGGAAGCCGGAGCCAAGGAGGAAGTGCTGAAGACGCTTTCACAGGCGGCGAGCAAGCTGCGTGAGAAGCTGGGCGAGTCGCTCGGCTCGATTCACAAGTTCGACGCGCCACTGGAAGAGGCCACGACCTCATCGCTGGAGGCACTCAAAGCCTACTCCCTGGGGAACGAGCAGTCGATCAGCGGCAAGTGGCTGCAAGCGATTCCATTTTACAAACACGCGGTGGAGCTTGACCCGAATTTCGCCCTCGCGTACATCGGACTGGCAATACAATATGGCAATAGCAATCAGCCAGGGCTGGCGGCAGAAAATGCGGCCAAGGCCTTTGCGCTGAAAGACCGGGTGAGCGAATACGAGAAACTCCGCATCTCTTCTTTCTATTACTCTCAAGTCACCGGGGAAGTGGACAAGGCGATTGAAGTTCAAGAACTCATGAAGCGGACGTACCCGCGCGATCATCGGGGGCCCGGCAACCTTTCTGACCGTTATTTGCGGATTGGGCAATTCGAGAGAGCCGTCGCCGAAGCCCGGGAAGCACTGCGTCTCAATCCGAACGCGGTCGCTTGGCATGCGAACCTGGGAGAGGCATTCCTTCGTCTCAATCGTTTCGCGGAGTCTAGGGAGGTTTTTGAGCAAGCGCAGCAGCAGAAGATAGATACGACAGACTTTCACACTCGGCTCTATCAGATCGCCTTCGTTAGCGGCGACGCAGGGGCGATGAAGCAACAACTTGACTGGTCCAGCGGCAAGCCAGATGAGTATGTGGCACTGGATTGGCAGACCCAAACTTCAGCCTTTGCCGCTCAGTATAAGCTGGCCCAGGATTTCTCGCACCGCTCGATTGACCTCGGCCTGCGCAGCGACGCGAAAGAAGTGGCCACGCAGTTTGCGGCCGAAGAAGCTCTGCGAGGGGCAGCCTTTGGCCAGTGTCAGCAGACGAAAGCGGATGCTGCGCAAGCCCTCGCCTTTGAACGCAACACGGTGTCTCTGACTCGCAGCGCCATCGCACTGGCGTTATGCGGCGAGGTTGGCCAGGCGCAACTGCTCGTTGATGAACTCGCAAAGCGCTATCCCAAAGATACGCTAATCAACTTCATCTGGCTGCCGACCATCCGTGCTGCCATCGAACTCAATCGTAACAACCCCGCCCAGGCGGTTCAGTTATTAGAGGCGACGCGTCGCTATGAAGCGGCGGCTGAGTTCTGGCCGCAGTACCTGCGCGGCCAAGCCGATCTGCGGCAACAGAAGGGTGCGGAAGCAGCAGTCGAATTCCAAAGGATATTGGATCACCGCGGCGAGGCGCCGCTTTCAGCGTTATACCCACTCGCGCAGCTCGGTCTGGCTCGCGCTGCCGCAATGGCTGGAGACACCACGAAAGCGCGCACGGCATATCAGAACTTTCTCGCGCTCTGGAAAGATGCTGATCAAGACATTCGCGTCCTTGAGGAAGCGAAGCAGGACTATGCAAAGCTAAAATAAAGCAAGCATTTTCTTTGAGCAGCACTTCGCACTCAACACATTGTCCTAAGGGCCTGCCGGGTGCTTCAAATTAATGCCGTGCAGACGTGTTATTGCGGCTCCCCTTCAATTAAGTTGCTGCAAGGCGTTCCTTCCTTCTCTCAAACGCAAGCCCTCCGACCCAGATGGCGAGCCCACATACTTAATTGAGGATTTGGATTTGAATAAACTAGTGATGCGAATCTCTTTGAAGCGTCGGGATCCCAACAAGACCGACTTTGCAGCGCTTGGCACTATAAGCCAGCTTGGGGGGTTCATCGTTTTTGAGAAAAAATAGAAAAAGCGTTGATCGCTGTTCCAAAAAGCAAGATAGATAAAAGCAGGCCGCATACGAGCGGAAGAAACTTTCAGAGAAGAAACGAAAATGTTGCTTGAATGGTTCGCCGCGCCCGGTGAATTCGATCGTTACATGCTATCGTTTGAGGAAGGAGAATACAGATGAATAAGTGGATGAGCTTCAGTCTCGCGTCCGCGGTTTTGCTCATTAGTTTGGTAGCAATAGCGCAAGAATCAGGTGTCGTCAAGCCCCAGTTACTCCTGAGCGAGATCGTCCAAGGGATGCCTAAAGGCGAGAGGCAGGAGGTGCGCGTCCTCACGGCAAACTTCCAACGGGGTGATAAGACTATGTTCCATACGCACCGTTTCCCGGTGACTGTCTATGTTCTGGAAGGCTTATTCACATTAGAAATGGAGGGGCGCGAGCCAGTCACGGTCAAAGCTGGTCAGGCGATGGTGATGCCGCCGCACGTGAAAATGACGGGTTATAACCGCAGCAGCACCGAGTCGTTGCGGTTGGTGATCTTTTCTGTGAGTGATCCAGACACACCGTTCCTAGACCCCATACACTAGTGAGCTACGAGAAAATTGCTTATACGGTATATGAGACACTACGCAAGTAGGGTTAATCGCTAAGTCACTGCGACAGGCCGATGCGCTGCACCAAATCTTGGACTCTTGGATCCGCACGAACAACACTGAACTGTGGCCACACTTTGAGATAAACCAAGTGGAAGCAATGCTCCTTGTATGCTTTTTCCAACAATTTAAATTCCTGTTCGTTGTCGCCAAGGGCCACATAGATTGCCGCTGTCTCATATGATGACACATAGCGTTCCTTTGAAAGCTCCTTTAGCTCATTAAGTATCGTTATTGCTTCATCTTTCCTGTTAGCTTTCGCATAGGCGTGGCCAAGAGACGCCTTCATCAGCAGACTGCCTCCCGATAGGGCGGTTGCCGTTTGAAACTCTGCAATGGCCTCGTCAAACATGTCCTTTTGCTCGTAAGCCAGCGCGAGGTGCCAGTGAGCGACAGCGAAGTTCGGATCCATCTCTATGGTCCTGCGGCATTGTTCTATAGCATCGTCATAGCGCTCCGCGAAGTAGAGAGTCGCTCCCATGAACGTATTCATTACGAGAGACGTTGGCTCAAGCACCAGCGCCCGTTTCATTTCCTGTAGAGCCAAATCCACTCGCCCAATTGCCGTTAAATAGTGAACGGCATACCACTGGTGAGCCGTCGCATAATCCGGGTTGAGTTCTATACTGAGCTTGAACTCTTTCTCCGCCTCCGACCAATTCCAATCGTAATTCAGTAGGACGTGCGCGAGTGAGGCATGCGCTTCGGCGAGCGCATTATCTATCGCAAGCGCATTCATTGCAGCTTCTTTCGCCTTCGGCATTGTTTCGTTGGGGGCGGCAAAATTATAGAACGTCAGTCCGATGTAAGAATCCGCCAATCCCGCGTAAGCAAGCCCGTAGTTAGAATCCGTTTCGACCGCCTGCTTGAACTGTGCGATGCCTCGATTGAAACCGTCCTCTGTTCTCTTATTCCAGAAATAGCGGCCTTTGAGATAAAGCTGATAGGCTTCAGCGTTATCGGTGTAACGCTTTGTCAAACCCTTCTGCTGTTCTCCCGAAAGCTTCAGGGCCAGCGCTTCCGCCACCTTACCCGAGATAGAGTCTTCGACTTTGAATATATCGGTAAAGTTTTCGTCGAATTTGTCCGCCCATAGCACCGAGCCATCAGGCACGCTCACAAGCCGTGCTGTAACTCTTATCCGTTCTCCCAGCCTGCGGATGCTTCCTTCCAAGACCGTGTCCACCTCAAGTTCTCGACCAGCCCAAACCGTGTCCTTCTCAGGGGACGCGTACTTGAGGACGGCGCTGGTTGGACGCACTGCTAGTAGCTTTAGGCTACTGAGCCTGGTTGTTAACGTCTCGGCTATTCCAATGCCCAGATATTCATCGTTGCCATCTATTTCTAATGCCTTAAACGGAAGCACCGCTATTGATTTGATGGTCTTTCTCACGGTTGCTACAAAGCGGTAACCGCGACGTGGCACTGTCTCTATAAATTTCTGACTTTCACTCTCGTCCAGCGCCTTTCTCAGCAGCGAGATGTTCTGCGCAAGGCTCCCCTCTTCAACAAAGGTATTGGGCCAAAGCCTTTGCATCAATTCGTTCTTCTCAAGAAGGTGCCCGCTGTTCTCCACAAGCGCCAGCAGCATGTCGAATGCTTTCGGACTGAGCGGAACAATTTCTTCGTCGTGCAGCAGAAGGCGTTCCCTCGCATCGAGGCGGAACGGACCGAATTCGTAGGAATGCTTTGTTAGCCGGCTCATAAGCTCTTTCAGATGTCATGAGAGTTTTATGAGAGTTTTGTCCAGACTCTCGCAGGACTTCCAGACTGGCTCTGGAGCAATGTGCAGCGTGTGGAGTACGGGCAACAACGCTTGGGTTTAGAAGTCCAAAGGGCCCGCATTACTTAGCCCAATCGGCCAGCCCGCATCAATTGCGGGTAACCGTGAATTTGCTTGAGTGATGTTTGCAAGGCACAGATGCGAACGCGAGCTTATCACGGCTTGAACGACTTGATGAACCTCAAAAGGAGAATTCATCCAAAGGAGAATCCAATGAAAATAGCAAAGGTTTTACTAGTCTTAGCCGTTCTTTCCGTCCTATTCATGACGACGGCCAGGGCCGATGAAGTCACAGACTGGAATCGGAACCTGTTTGAGGCGGCGCCTACGCTGCCGCCGGGAAATACCGTCGAGCAGTGGAACACAATCGCCGAGAACACCGTCGTGGGCTCGGGCGCGTTCCAGGCCGAGGGCCTGATCTATATGGCCTACGTCTCAGCGGCGGTGTACGACGCGGCCGTCTCAATCGAAGGTGGGTACGAGCCGTACGCCTCGGGCGTCGCGGCCGCACCCGGAGCGTCCACGGACGCCGCGGTGATCGAGGCTGCATACCGGACGCTCGTCAACTACTTTCCGGCGCAGGGAGCGACGCTGGGCTCTTTTTACGCTGAGGCGCTCGCGGTGATTCCTGACGGCGCGGCAAAAACTGCCGGACAGGCTGTCGGTCTGGCGACGGCGACGAATATCATCAATCTGCGCGCCGGCGATGGACGCCTGACGCCGATCGGCGTGACTTCCTCGTTCCTGACACTGTCGCCTGGCCCGGGCGTGTGGCGCCGGACTCCGGCTGCGTTCGCGGCGCCGCAGACTCCGTGGGTAGGGAACGTGCGGCCTTTCATCCTGCAGGACGCTGCTCAGTTTCTCCCCGATCCGCCGCCGTCGCTTCAGAGCAGCGAGTGGGTCGAAGGCTTCAACCAGATCAAGACGTTCGGCCAAGTGACCTCCAGTGTGCGAACCGCTGAGCAGACCGCGATCGCACAGTTCTGGTCGGCGAACATAGTACGACAGTACAACCGCCTCGCCCGCGAAGTGGCTGAAGACCGCGGTCTTGGACTGCTCCAAAGTGCTCGGCTCGCGGCGATGGTAAATATCGTCGGCGCCGACGCGCTGATCTCGTGCTTGTTTGCGAAGTACCACTATCTGTTTTGGCGGCCCGTCACGGCCATCGACCCGACGGCGGTTACTGCCGATGGTTTCGGTCCGGTTCCTGGATATGACGATGACAACGCGGCGACGCTCGAGCACGATGGCTGAGGTTCTCAGCAGGTTCCTCGGCTCACAGCAATTCAACCTCGACATCCACGGCTTCGACGCCGCCGGCCCGGCTGGCAACCTGAACGCCGTGAATCACTTCGACATGCCAAACGATCTTCGCAACGAGATTATCTATGCGCGTCTCTGGGCAGGCCTGCACTACCACTTTTCCAGCGTCGCCGGCGTGGTCCTTGGACGAAACGTCGCGGAGTACGATCTCAGGCGCGCCTTTCGATCACTTCGATAGAAACAACCTTGAGCCTTTTGGGACGCGCCGATCGGAAGCGCGTCCTAGCGGCCGGCATCGTCTTAAATTCGAATGGCCGGGGCCCGACTGTTCGTTGAGGCTAATAAGCAATAAGTGAAGATAAGGTGAAAAATTATGAGAACTAAAGTTGCGGCCCAAACCTCGATTTCCATTTTGACGTTTCTCGTCCTGCTTGTTTTCGGCAGGACGACTTTCACAGCCGCGCCCGGCGACCTCGAATCGCACGGGCGACACGCACGGCAACCCCGAGACCGAGCCTGACCCCTGGCCGCGGTCACCGCCTTGACCTGTTGGCCCAGCACGCCAAGGGAGCGGCGGGCCGCCTGGACGACCTTTGCCTCGTCGGGAATCTCACCCGCTGGGCGATCACCGATGAGCTTCATCTCGACTGTTAGTGCCTCGGATCGCCAGCGCCTGTTTTCCTCGACGACCGCTTCTTTGATCGAGGCCATCACCCTTTGCTCGAGCTTGAGGAGCTCCTCCATGCTGTTCGAGCGCATATCGATGGTCATTCGCGCCTCCCCCTGCGATCGCGTTGACCGAGATGCCCCCGCGCACGGTCCGGACCGTGAACGCTATGAGCAGTTTTTTTATCAGTAGCCAACAGCTCGTGCGTTCGGATTACGCGGGTCTGAAGCGCCAAGGCGCATTCCCGTCGCAGGCTCGATCATTATCCCCTCGACATCACCCCAGTAGCGCGCATTTAGCCCAAACCTGTGTCCCTTCTTTGTTAGTGCGTCCATGACATCCTTTGCTATTCCATACGGCTCATACCTGACAACATCGGGCAGCCATTGATGATGGATGCGCGGCGCGTTGACGGCATGCTGCAGGTTCATCCCGTGATCGATGACGTTGGTAAGAACCTGCAAAACTTGGGTGATGATCGTCGGCCCGCCTTCACTGCCGAGAACCGCAAAGAGCTTACCGTCTTTCAAGACAATAGTCGGCGTCGTTGATGAGACGGGGCGTTTGCCGGCTGCGATGATATTGGCTTCGCTCTGGATCAACCCGTCTTGAGTCGGGATCCCGGCTTTAACTGTAAAGTCATTCATCTCGTTATTGAGAAGAAACCCCGCGCCGCGAACCGTCACGCCACTGCCGTAGGCATTCTCGAGCGTATAAGTATTTGAAACCGCATTCCCCATAGCGTCAACGACGCTGAAATGCGTCGTTTCGGTCGGCTCATTAACGTTTGCACGACCGTTTCGGATCGCGGTGCTGGGAGTTGCACGATCGAGATTTATGGTCTTCGCCAACCCTGCCGCATAACTCTTTGACGTGAGCTCTGCGACCGGAACCTTCACGAAATCAGGGTCGCCGAAATGCCGTGCCCGATCCGCAAACCCCCGCCGCATGACCTCGATCATAAGGTGGTACTTCGCTGACGAGTTATGACCCATGGCGGCAAGATCGTATTGCTCTAAAACATTCAGCATCTCGATCAGCAAAGTTCCGCCCGTGCTGGGAGGCGACATCGAGATGATCTCGTAACCCCTGTACGTCCCTCGTACCGGCGGGCGTTCTTTGGCCTCGTATGCCTTCAGATCTTCAAGCGTGATTAGACCGCCGTTGGCGTCCATCTCCTGACCGATCAGCTGCGCCGTGCGTCCTTCATAAAATTCACGAGGTCCATCCTTCTGCAACCGTTTGAGCGTCTCCGCCAGATCGGGCTGCTTAAAGGTATCTCCGACTTGGTAGTGGTTACCGTCCCGAAGGAAAATGCGGCGGGTTTCCGGAAATTGCTCAAGGTGCTTTATAACGCTATCTACCCTGCCGACCTTATTGAAATCCGAAAAGACGAAACCTTCGGAAGCCAACCTGCGAGCGGGCTCAATAACATCGCGCCACTTCATCGTGCCGTACTTCTCGAGCGCTAACGCAAAACCCGCGACGGTCCCCGGCACGCCGACGGCGCGATGACCTTTGCGCGTAATGTCCGGAATAACTTCACCCCTCTGATCAAGAAAAATGTCTCGCCGCGCTTTAGCTGGCGCCCGTTCGCGGTAATCAATTGCAGTGGTTTTGCCGTCAGCCATTCTGATCAACATGAAACCGCCGCCGCCAATGTTACCGGAACCGGGCCAAGTGACGGCGAGCGCCAAACCGACAGCGACAGCGGCGTCAACGGCATTACCGCCCCGTTTCAAGATCTCAACCCCGACTTGCGATGCGATCTCATCGGACGAAGCAACGACTCCTTGCCGAGCCCGGACCGGCGAATATGCCGGCGACTGACTCATAACGGGTACGCAGACGGGCGGCGTAAGCTGGAAGGAAAGTAGGAGACAAATGAGAATCAGCTTTGGCAGCCGAGTGATTCTGTTACTTTCAGCATTATGTGTCATAAAGCCCTCGACCTCTCCCTCAAGATGGGACAGGTTAAATACTATTAACAGCAACGGTGTTCGCTAGCGGCGGCCGCCGTTTGTGCCACTCGGTTGCCTGCTCGAACGCGCGCCCGAGCGCGAAAACACGTGCCTCACCCCAATGCGGGCCGACGATTTGAATACCGACCGGTAGACCTTCCTTTGTAAATCCGCACGGAACACACATGGCCGGCAGGCCGAAGACACTGAACGGTGTCGAATGATCACCAAAACCGCGCGGCAGCGGCGATTCCGCGGTTATGGCGGCCTGAGCTTTCAGAAAGTCTTCGAGCTTACCGGTGTAGGAGCGTCGCGCGGGTAATACGATCAGATCAACATGATCGAAAACCTTGACGACCTCTCGCCGTAGACGGTTCATTTCTGCCGCGCATTCGCATAGTCCGTTGCCGGCATCGCGGCCACTTCTTTAAACAATGCCTCATAGATCGCAGGATAGCCGCCCTTGTATTTCGGGTACCATTGCGAATGATATGCGCAGATCTCGACGTTCAGCATGACGTCGAGTCCAAAGGTCGGGGGAATTTGTAACGTCCTGTGAGCTGGCTGTGAGCTTGTTCACGACGTTTAGGCTTCATGGACCGCGGGGCGGAATTCCTCTGACAGGTCGTTAAAATACGGAACGCTCGGTGTCCCGATCCGCAAGCTCTTTACCGCTCTTTTCATCCCAGAAACGTAGTCCGGCACCGGCTGATTGACCGTGCTTGGGTCGGCGACATCGTAACCCGCGATCGCTTGCAACATTATCGCAGCGTCTTCGACCGTCCTCGTCATAGGACCAACAGTATCGAGCGACCAAATGTATGGAATAACGCCACGGTTGCTTACCCGGCCGTACGTCGGTTTCAAACCTACCAAGCCGCAAACTCCTGCCGGCCCGCGTATCGAACCGCGCGTATCGGTACCTAGGGCGCCGAAGCACATCTCTGAGATGACCGCTACTGCACTGCCGGTGGAGGATCCCGCCGTAGTACGATCTGGCGCCCATGGATTTATCGCCGGTTTGTAATAAGTGCTCAACGTACTGCCCGCAAAGATCGCCATGTTCAGTTTTCCGAGAATGACTGCACCGGCCGATTTAAGCTTGCGTAGCACTTCGGCATCTTCGATCGGAATTCGTTCGGCGAATAAAAGGCTCGCAGCTGTCGTGCGAATACCAGCCGTGTCGATGTTGTCTTTTAGTGCTATCGGGATGCCATGAAGCGGCCCGCGCCGTTTACCTTTCGCCGTCTCCGCGTCCATCTCGCGTGCCTGTGCTAAGGCCTTTTCAGCAGTTACAGTGATGAATGCATTTAGAACCGGTTCGTATTTGTCGATGCGGTCAAGGCAGGCGCGTGTGAGGTCGAGGCTTGTGACTTTCTTCGATTTGATCAGATCGGACGCCTGTTTGAGAGTAAGGCTGGTAAGTTCGGCGGCGGGAAGCTGTGCCTGTGCACTGGCCGTTTGCGGGAAAGCGGCCGCGGCAACAGATGCGCCGGTCAAAGCCAGAAAATCCCTTCTCGAAAGCGCGCTTTGCGAAAGATGGGACATACGAGGTCCTCCTTCGGACAAGTTATTCATTGAAGAAGGGAGTTAAACCAAAATAACTTTGCCGTAAAAATAGGATCAGAGCGCATTTTACATCCAAGACAAAGGCCGCGATGTTCTGCTTAGCAAGTGCGTTCGCGATTTTCTGAAGCGTCGCGCGCCGCATGTTCGTGCTCGCACCGTGACCCAGTACAAGAAGATGCGTCGCGTCTTCCGGCCGCATAAGAAGCGCGGAGACTTCGCCTTTTTCCGGAGTTGCATTGAAATGAGTTTCCGTCAAATTCATTTAGGCTTTCGGTCGGGTACCTTTCTAGAGCAGACATCGAAGAGCGATAATGTTCTGAATCGCGTTCAGAAGCTCTCTGGCTTTAGTCTTGCGTCGCCGGCGCCCCGAGGTATTTCTCAAACCAGTCGAGATTGCTCTGCATCACCGCGATCTGCATTTTCGGCTCGTTCGGACTGTGTGGTTGCCGAGGCAGAACCATCATCCTGACGGGGACGCCCTGCTGCTTGAGCGCGTTGTAAAATTCGTAGCCCTGCGAGATCGGCACGCGCATATCGGCTTCGCCGTGCTGGATCAAGGTGGGCGTCGAAACTCCCTTGACGAACGAGATTGGCGAACGCTTAGCGTAAAGTTCGGGAACTTCCCAGAACTGTCCTCCGAAGTAATCGCTGATATAACTCGGAATATCGGTCGTGGCAACCATGCTCGTCATATTCGTTATCGGCGCTCGCAGCAAGGCGACTTTGAATCGCTTTGTCTGCGTGACAATCCACGCTGCCAGGTAACCGCCGTAACTGCTGCCCATGACGCCCAAACGATTCTCGTCGGCGACGCCCATTTCGACGACTTTATGACGCCCGACATTACGTCCCGATAATCAACACCGCCCCAGTCTTTGATCAAAGCGCGCCGAAATTCATTCCCGTAACCAGCCGAAACGCGAAAATTCGGTTTAAAAATGGCGTAGCCGCGCTCGGCAAAAGCGGCAAACGGATAAGTGCCGGTGCCCTGAGCGCCGATAAACGATTGTTGAGCAGCGCCGTTCGGACCGCCGTGAATATATAAAATCAAAGGCACTTTTCTTCCCGCCTGATAGCCGACCGGGTAGGTCAGCAGCCCTTCGATCTAACGACCATGCGTGCTTTTCCAGCGTATGACTTCCGTTTTGCCAAGATTAGTTTTGCGTGATTCAGCGTTGGCGCGGCTGATCTGGACGGGAGCGAATCTCTCAGCCGGCGAAATAAAAGCTTCGGGCGGCGTGTCGGAAGTTTGTCGGACAAAGCCAAAAACCTTTCCCGTTCGATTGACCGAAATGTCCTGCAAAACCTAGTTCCCGTTGTTGACTTCACCGAGCGTGTTGTCGGCGATGTTGAGCGCATAGATTCGTGTGACGGTTCCTTTCGCCTCGTGAAAATAGAGCAATTGACCGTTTGGCGACCAGCCGAAAAAGCGCATTGCTTGTCCGTTTAGCACCGGCGAAAGAATTTTCGGAGCGCCGCCCGCCACCGGGAAAAGATAAATTCGTCCGTCAAAACTCCAGGTCGGGGGATTATCACTCACCAGAACCGCGACTGATTTTCCATCAGGCGCAAATAGCGGAGATACCTCGGCAGCGGGTGAGTTTGCCAGCAGCGTAACTCGACCGCTTGCCACGTCAACTATTGCAGCGTCGGCGGTCTGCCAGTTGTCCGGGCTCGAACTCTTTACGCGGCTGAACGCGATGGTTTTGCCGTCGGGCGACCAGTCAAATCTAGCGAAGAGACGTAGTTTTCATTTATGAGTTTCCGCGATTCGCGTTTGCCGCTTGCATCCTTTTCAACGGGAATCACGTAAAGGCGCAGCATTTTAGTATTCTCGTCAATCCATCGAAAATCGTTTCTGCCTTTATCGTTTTTCTCTTCCTCGTCGGTTTTCGTGTCGTTCATCGCGTACGCAATTAACTTGCCGTCGGGTGACCATTCGAAAATTGAAACGCTGCCCCTTAAATCGGTCAGGGGCTCGGCTTCGCCGCCCTCAAGCCTCAAAAGATAAAGATTACTGCGGTTGTCTTTTCGACTCGAAGCGAAGGCGATCATACTGCCGTCGGGCGACCATCTCGGGTTGGTCGAAGGTCTATCGCCAAAAGTAATTTGTGTGGCATTCATGCCGTCGGCGTTTGCCATCCAGATTTGCGTCACGAATTCCGATCTGTCGGCGGTCATCACCGCCTCGTTGATGGTGTAAACAACGCCCGGCCGTCGGGCGAAACTTGCACCGACGCGACCGTTTTGGTTTTAACCTGCTGCTCCGGCGTCCACACCGTTTGCGCGCAAAGAGAAGAAGCAAATAAAACGGTAATCAGAAAAACCTTTACTATTTTCATAAAACCTCCTACTTTTTAATAACAATGACGCGTAAATTCTTTGCCCGAACATTTTATTAACGTCCGCAACATCTACTGTTTCAATTTCCGAAAACCTGGCCGATTTGTATCAATTTTGCCGGTCAGGCCGTCGGCGTTCGTCCCACAGATTTCATCGTGGCTACCGCGGTTGGATTCAAAAGTCTTCTACTTTTGCGCCGATTTATTACCGCCGAGATATTTCTCGAACCAGTCGAGATTGCTCTGCATCAACGCGAGCTGCATTTTCGGCTCGTTCGGATTGTGCGGCTGGCGCGGCAGGACGATCATCCTGACCGGGACACCTTGCGGCTTGAGCGCGTTGTAAAATTCGTAGCCCTGCGAGATCGGGACACGAATATCGGCCTCGTCGTGCTGGATCAGGGTCGGAGTCGTAACGCCCTTAACCATGAACATCGGTGAATGTTTCGCTTAAATCTCCGGAATTTCCCACGAGTACCGACCCAAATAGTCAAAATTCAGTGACGGAACACTGTCGAATCTTGAAGGGCGACTGCGTTGGCTTAGCCCACCAAGCTCATTGCTATGTGTTGGGGGAGTGTCTAAACCGCATCAAAGAGTCAGTTCTGGGGTAAGGCACTATCGACGCGCCTCTAGCTTATGAAGAGGTGGTTGCAACGTGGTGACTTGGACCAGAGACTCCTCAGGGATTGGGTGTTGAACTTCGCTTCCTCATCCCCACGGCTTTCTATTCAAAGCGGCCTTAAACGGCGACTCGTTTTAATTAAGTTTTTGCCCTTCGCGATGTAAATGGGTTCTCTCTTAAAGAGATTACACGGGAGGGTTCCGAAGAAAGACTCGACTCCCTCTTAACCCTTGAAAACGTAAGGAAACGAGAGGTTTTGACCATACAACCAAGTCATCAAACCAACTGCCCGGCATCCCTAAATAATTGAAACGATTGGACTTAAATGGGATTGCCGAAGGGGGGACCCGAACTGATCGCTTCTTCTAAGTTACTGTTAACACATGATTAGTCAGCAAGTCATTATCCGGAGTGGGTTAGGAAATTTTCTCTTTGGTCTCTCTGATTCCCTCACCTCTACCTCTAGTGCTCTCTCATAATAGACACCAAACAGACACCAAAAAGAGTCTTTGATAATCCGCGATGCGTGACTAGAAGATGGACGGTTGGTATTTCGAGCAAGATGATTAGAGAAGAGAGAATATCGATTCGTTGAGCACAACCTCGAGTTCGATCAGAACTTTGAGGGGCTTTAGTAATCCCGATACGGGGGCGGTCACGGAGGGCCGCACCTACAGCTACAGTACCGCGCAACCACTCCTCTTGTCTTCCCATATGAGTCGAGGTATAGTCCTATGGCCAAGCCATAGGAGAACGCTCGGGCTGACCACGTATCGCAAACTCATGTCACCCAAGACTCAAGAAAACCATGTCAAGCAAAACTGAAATCTGGCAAGGGACACTTGCCCTGATGATCTTAAAAACGCTCGATACTCTCGGGCCGCTTCATGGATATGGAATTGCGCGTCGTATCGAGCAGATAAGTGGGGATCGCCTTTCGCTGAATTACGGAACGCTCTATCCATCGCTGCTGAAATTAGAGCAGG
>WNGA01012499.1_pt1 | contig 13939 bp, 8 predicted proteins | sample 5400061 | NCBI WGS metagenome assembly WNGA01 (sample SAMN13153366, study PRJNA577476) | soil metagenome | isolation source: 100 cm soil or saprolite under grassland replicate 2 | place: USA:California | collected 2016-06-15 | reverse complement strand
AACGACGCAAAGCTACCGGAGCCGCAGACGAACAAGGCCCACGCCATCGACGTGGACCTCTGTTTGTAGCCCTGATCCGACACAGGTTGAACCGTCAAATCGTGCAATACCTGGGCAGACACTCCTAAGCCGTGATCGGCAGGCAGCAGAAAGCGCGGCCCCACGAGGGGACCGGTGATATGTGCTAGTTTCCAGCCCGCAGATAGGCCGAGTCTGCTAGGCCGCGTATGGCTCCTTCTCCCATGGATACGGCATGGCCTTGAGCCTCGCGACGTGCGCGAGGTGACGGCGCATACGCTCGGTGTCACCGGCAGCCTCCGCGGCGTCCGCCCATTGCTGCACCTCGGCGATCCATGCCTCGTGGTCAGCGCGAAGCGCGTCCCGAAGCGCCTGAACGTGCGGGTCATCGTTCATGACCTCACCCTCCTAGCCGCTCGTCGAGCCTACCGAGTTCGTACCGGCTGTCCTCGATCTGGCGTCGGTAGAACTCCTGGTGCTCCTCGTACTGCGTTACAAGCATCCGGGCGCGCTCGATCTGCGCCACCAACCGAATCCGCTCGAACTCATCTTGTTCGTCGGGCGAAGTCATCCTCTCCCTCGCTCACGTGCGACGGGTCAGTGTGGTCGGGCACGCACCCGGCGCAAGCTATCAGCAGCCACGGGCAAAAAGAGGCCCACGCCATCGACGTGGACCTCTGGATGTAGCCTCGACCGGATTCGAACCGGCGCTACCGCCTTGAGAGCGCGGTGCCTCGGGTGTGATCGGTGCCGGCGGCTGCCAACCGAGCACGCGAGCGAGTCGCCGCGTTCGCCCGTCCTCCGATCTTCGACGCCTTCCGGCGAGTCGGTGAGACCGTCGCTGGGTTCGCCCGTCCTCCGATCTTCGACGCCTTCCGGCGAGTCGGTGAGACCGTCGCGGGGTTTGTGAAGCCGGTGCTGGGGGTGTTCCAACGGGCAGGCGACTGGGCGTCCGGTTTCGTGGCCTACGGCGCGGGACTGCGCCGGCTGACCGAGTCGATCTTCGGCTCGTGGCTCTGGAAGCTGCCGGATCTTGGCAACATCATCAAGCAGATCACCGACAAGATCCTGACGGCCTTCCGCGTCCTAGGTTGGCCCGGCTGGCCCTCGCTCACGCAGACCATCGCCGGCAAGCGCCTGCCAGTTGGCCGGGTCATAGGCAAGCAGAACGCCGGCTCGGTGCTGGACGAGCACCATCAGCCGGTCGTTGACCACAAGATCGCCGCCGACCGGCATGAGCAGGTCCAGGAGTTCGTCTCGGCGCACCGCGGCTGGCGGCTACGCCTCGATGCCCGGCGCACCATGCGGTTCAACGGCGTGCTGGCCGATCTGCGCGACTGGGCTCGGCGGGTCGGGCTGCTGCGGGGGACAGCGCAACCGTGGCATCGAGCAGGCGCTGTCGGACCTGCGTAACTTCGTCGCCCATCCAGTTGGCTACCACCTGACCCCCCGACCGGCTGCTCGGGCGGGTCAACAGCGGCTACCGGCTCGTCGCCTGGGGCACCAGGCCGCTGGGTGCCATCGCCGGCGGCTTGCTGGCCCAGGTCCTCGGGCTCCGTGCGGTGTTCCTCATCATGGCGCTGTTGATACTCACCAACGTCGCCGGGATGACGAAGGTGACCAACAAGAGCATGGACGCGGCTGAACGCGACGCTGAAGACTCGAACTAACAGCCGTACTGTTTGCGGAACTCGTCCTCGGACAGCAGCTTCCCGCTGGCGTCAAGGATCTTGCCATCCTTGATCTTGCTTGTGTCGAGCGTCGTGGCGTATGTGCTGTCGCCGAACGAAACGCTTAGCGCCACGCGTTTCTTGATGCCCTGACTGGCGATGTTGTTCGCGGTCTCGGCATAGCCGTCGGGCACCGTCCCGACCACGACCTCCGGTACCGCTCGCGCCTGCTGGGCCTCGATCTCCCACAGGGGCGGGTCGATCGACTCATTCCGTTCTTCGTCCATGTTTCGCAGGCGCAGCTTGGTCAGATGGCTAGCGGGTACGCACTGGCGACCGAGCACCACCACCAGACGGTCCCCGTCCTTGCGGAGCCCTATCGGGCTGGCCGGCGAGCAGCCCGCCAGCCCGACGACAGCCCCGAGCAGGACCGCCAGCGCCACGACGGTGCGCAACAGTCGCACCGCACCTCCTACTGGTAGTAGCCGCCCTTGTGCAGATCGGCGTCAATCTCAAAGATGTTGTAGCACGCCGACGCGGTCGTGCACTTCCTGCCCTGCGAGTCCGTACGCGGGCCGGCGACCTGGTAGATGCCCCAGGATACGCCGCTCGCGGTCAGGTACGCCCCGAAATACCCGAGCGGGTTCCAGACGTACCACGAGTATTGGGTGGCATGTCGTGTCTCGTGTTCCATCAGCTCCGGCGTGAGGTCCTTCTTGTCCGCGGTGGTGGTGTAGACGTTTCCGATCGTGATGCCGCCATCTCGCGCCCACCGCTTCGCTCCGGTGCAGGTGACCATGAGGCCGCGGTACCAGCTACAGCTCGCGCCGGTGCTGAGCCCGTAGACGATGCCGATCGCGGTGGCCGGCAGGTTCGACACGAACCGCAGGACGTGCCACCCCCGCTCGAGCGCGTTCGGCCCGTGCACGGCGATCCAGTGACGAGCTTTGGCGAACTTGTCCGATGCCCAGTGGCGGGTCTTGGCCAACTTGTCCGATGCCCAGTGGCGGGTCTTGGCCAACTTGTCCGAGACCCAATGACGGGTCTTGGCCAACTTGTCGGACACCCAGTGGCGTACCTTGGTGAACTTGTCCGACACCCAGTGCCGCGCCTGGGCGAGCTTGTCCGACACCCAGTGCCGCGCCTGGGCGAACCTGTCCTCTACCCAACCCCATCCACTGCTGACCTTGCTGGTCGTCCAGTCCCAGGCGCTGCTGACCTTGCTCGTCGTCCAGTTCCACGCCTGCTTCGCCTTCTTGCACAGCCAGTCCGGTCCCCAGCACAACCCATCCGGGTCACTGAGCGTTTCCGGGGCGTTGTTCGAGTACAGGTAGCCGTGCAACTGTTGTGGGTTGTCCGTGTCGAGGACCGGGTCAACCGACAGGAACCGGCCCGTGAGCGGGTCGTACTCGCGAGCGCCGAGATGGATCAGGCCGGTCGCATCGGTTGTGCCGCCCACGAAGCCCTTGTCCGTGGGCCAGCCGGCCGTGCTTCCCCGGGTGCTGCCGTACGGCGTGAACCGGCGCTGCGTCACCGATTGGCTGGCCGCGTCGATGGCGATCTGCGCCGTGCCTTGCCGGTCCCCGACGAGCCATTTGACGCCCGCGGCGGTCCGCGTCGCGACAACCTCACCCTGATGGATGTAGTACCTGGTCGCAGTAACCGCGCCCGTGGATGCGGTCAGCCGCAGCTCCATCGCGCCGAGGTAGAGCGTGGTACCTGTTGCATCCCGCGACAGGAGCCGATTGCCGGCGGGGTCATAGATGTAGCTTGTGGTCGCGCTGCCCTCGGTGAGGGCTGCCAGGTGCCCTTCGGGGTCCCAGGTCAGGGTCTGCGCACCCGTCGCGCCCGGGCGGGTGAGCGTGTTGCCGGCCGGGTCATAGCTGTAGCTGCTGAGCCGTTCGCCGGTGTTGTCCGTCCGCCTCGTACCGGTCAGCGTGTGCGGTTGCGCGCCGCCGGCCGCCGGATAGGTGTACGTCGTCGTGACATCGCCGGTTGCCGTCGCGTGCTCGACCTGGCTGCGCCGGTTGCCGGTCACGTCGAAGGTCCACGAGTGCCAGTACGGCACCGGACCGCCCAGGCTGTCGTTGGTCGGGTCGGTGCTGCAGGCACCCGACGCCGGGGTCCACGCCTGCGTGGTACGGCCGAGATAGTCATGGCTGAAGCACTGCGTGTCCGCGGTCCCGCCGGCCGGCGTATCCGCGATCTTCGTAACCAGGCCCGCCTCGTTGTACGTGTAGTTGAGGTCGGCGATCGTGGACGGCGCGGTCTCGCGCGTCGCCACAATGCGGCTGAGCCGGCGCGTCGACTCCTCGTAGTACCGTCCGGTCTGGGCGATCTTCGCCCCGGTCGAAAGCGTGGTCACCGCCCGTTCGCCGAACCGGGTGTACTCAGTGTTCGAGACGTAGCCGGTCGTGCCGGGGATGTTCGACGCCAGGGTCGTCGGCAGGCCGAGCGTCGCCTCGTACCCGAGCGTCAACGTCTCCGCCGGGAGGCCGCCGGCGGCCGGCAACCTCATGGTGGCGAGGGTGCCGTCGAGCTTGTAGGTGGCCTGGAACTGGTAGCTGCCCGCCAGTGTTCCCTCGCTGGCTGGGATCGTGATCGTGGTGCCGGTCGCCTGGTAGCGGTCGGTGTATCCGCGGGCCGCGATGACGTAAGCGTTGCCATTCACCCACCGAGTTGCCGACGTGAGCCGGCCCTTCGCGAGGGTGTCGTACGTCCACTCGGCCCGCCTCGGTCCCGTGATCGACCCGTCGTGCAACGCGGTTACCCGGCCAAGGGTGTCGTATTCGTAGGCCAACGTCCGGCCGCGCGAATCAGTCGCGGTGAGCACCTCGTCGGCGTCGTCATAGGTGTAGGTGCTCGTACCCTGGTCCGGGTCAGCGGTGGTGACCACGCGCCCGCGCAGGTCGTAGGTATACGTCCACCGGCTGCCGGCCGCATCGGTCACCGTGGACATCCGGCCCTTGCGGTCGTAGCCGTACGTCGTCGCGTCGTACGCACCGGTCGGGCTCGGGTCCCTGAACTGGCGCAGCTCGGTCACCCGTCCCTGCACATCGTTGTACCGCGAGGTCGCCGTGGCACCGGGGGGCGGCGTGACGTCCGTGTGGTCCCCGCCGTAGGAGGTGGTGGTGCGCCACTTCTCGTCGCCCAACGACCGGAAGATACCTGTGGTGACCCGGCCGGCCGCGTCGTAGCGATAGAGGGTCTGGCTGGCGATGTCGTTGTCTTGCGGGTTGAACAGCGTCGTGCCTGGCGCGTCCGTGTTGTAGTACTCGCCGTTGGCCTTCGTCATCTCGCCGGCCGTGTCGTAGTAAGTGTCGGTCAGCACGCGGCCGCCACCCACCGCCGGCTCCTGGGTCTGCCGCTCACGCATGAGCCCGTCGAAGAGTTCGTACGTGGTGAGGTAGTTGCCAGCCGGGTTCAGGTGACTCGTCGTCACGGCGTTGGCCCCGTCTTTGCGGACCAGGTACGCGTACCGGGTGCTGGGCGTCTGGGACCCCTTCAACCGCCCCGGATACCAGACAGAGATGAGCCGCCCGAGGGGGTCGTACTCGGCATCGGTGCGCTTGCCGTTGACGTCGACCTCCGCGGTGACCGCCCCCCAGGCGGGCTCCAGCTCCGTCGTGGCCACCCAGCCCAATGCGTTGGTGTTCGTCAGCGCCGTGACCGGGCCACCGGTTGGCGGCGTGTACGCCGTCGTGGTGTGGTTGCCGGACACGTCGACGCTTTCGATCTCACGGCCGTAGGCGTCGAACGTCGAGCGCGCCGTCGTCACATACGTCGACCCGCTCGCGGACCACTCCTTGATGGCCTCGACCTTCGTGACGTCACCGGCGGTCGGAGCGACTCCGTACTCCTGACTGTCGAAACTGGACAGTACGTCGCTTACGACGTCATCGGCGCTGGCGGGCTGCTGCCCACAGGGCAGTGCGTACGTCTCGACGCGAGCCGCGGTGGCGAGGATCCATCGTGCGGTGTTGCGTACGTACGTGGTCTTGCGGCACTGATCGTCGGTTGTCGTGTCCGGGTCGCCCCGGTCGTGCACCTGCGTCGGCAGCCCGTACGAGTCGAACGTCGTGACCGTCTCAGCGCGCTGCACGGCGCGGCCGCCGTCGCGGGTGATGCGGGTATGCGAGCCTGCGGTGTTGATGACCCGCGCGTACGTCGTCACGCCGTTGGCCGTACGGGTCGCCGTCGGAGCCGACTGCCACGGGTCGCTGATCTGCCCGACAACCTCGGCCGTGCCGTTGTACGTGATGGTCTCCCGGACCATGCCGGAGTACGCGTCCTCGTCGTTGACTGAGCCGCCCTGCGAGTCGACGATCTGCACGCTGCGCGTACCCGTGGGCAGCCGGTCTCCGTGCATGCCGCGGAAGTACTGCACCTGTGTCATCTGCTGCTCGCCAGGGTCGCCCTTGCGGACGCGGACCTTCTCGTAGCCGCGGAACTGCGCGTAGGTCTTACGTGACGGGGCGACCAGCCCGTCATCGTCGTCGTAGTGCCAGGCGGGCGAGCCGAGGTACTCGTAGCTGGTCACCATGCGCGGGTTGCCGCCCACGAGGTCGGTCTCGATGACCGTCATGACCAGGTACTTGTGGTACCAGTCCCGGATCGGGCTGGAGTACCCCTCCGGGGTCCACATGACCGGGAAGCACCGCAGCGTGTTCGACTCCGGAGCGGTCGGCATGCGGCTACCGGCGATGCAGTCCACACCGGAGTACACCACCGAGATGATGCCGCCGGTCTCGGTGTTCACCGCCGCAATGCGCCACCAGTTCATCGGCGGCGAGTGGTCTAGCGTGTCAACCCGGTTGGCCATCTGCACGCCGGTGAACGTGACATCCGGCAGGCTCAGCGTGCCGCCGACCTTGCCGGTGTGCGCGATCGAAGCCAGCCACAGTCCAGCTCGGGTGCCGTCACCCGGGTCGGGATATGAGTGCGTCAGCGTCCACGTTTCGACGTCCCGGTACCCGCTGCCACCCCAGACCTGCGTGGTCACTGTGGACAGTCGCTTCTGCGTCCAGAACGTCGGGGAGTACTTGCCAGGACACGATGTGGTCGAGGTGCAGTCGAGGTCCCACGGCGTGTCCGGATAGTGGGTCGGGTCGGTCCGCGTGCAGGTCGTACCGGGCACGCACCGCTCGGCGGAGCCGAACACGACGCGCATGGGCACGGTGCCGAACTCGGCCGACTGCCGCGTACCGTAGTCGATGCGGGTCAGCGTGCCGCCTCGGATCAGCGACGACACCGACGTGTCGGTGAGGTTGCGGGCGTAGTGGGTCGTCTCCGGCTCGTACCAGTAGGACATCGTGTTGCCGTTGGTGTCCACGACATAGTCCAGGTTCCACCGCCAAGCCTGGTCGCAGTACGAGGCCGCGAAGTTGGCCTGCCGGCACGGCTCGCCGGCGTTGTTGCCGAAGACCGGCACCGTCCAGGTGGACTGCGCGACCGGCCGGCCCGAGGTCCAGCCCGTGATGCGGTTCAGCCCGAAGAAGTACTGCGTGCCGTCCGCGGTGGTGACTTTCCAGTACTCACCGTTGTCGTCGCCGTTGCTCGCACCCGTCAGCCGCTCGATCCGTGACCCGTCATCGCTGCGGAGCCGCCACACACCGGTGGTGCTGTCCTTGATCAGCTCGCCACCCTGGCCGTTGAACGACAACGTCGCGTTGTCCGTACCCCAGCACAGGTCCCCGGTTTTCGTGGTGTTGTTGGCGTCGCCGCCCATGTCGTCGGCGCACGCCTTGTACCGCCGCTCGACGAAGCCGGGCCAGAACTCGAAGCCCTCGCCGATCCACGACGGTTGGTTGTTGCTTGCCGCGTTGCGGCCGTCGACCGAGCTGGCCGAGTATGCCAGCGCGACGCTCGGCACCGGGCCGCCGAGGGATGGCGGCATCCGCAGCGGGTACGACCACGAGAAGTCGCCCGTCGATCCGCCAGCCGCCCAGGTCGACGACGCGGCCAGGCTGGTCGCCGAGAAGTCACCCGTGTTGCCCGCCGGCCCGGAGGTGACCGCGACGAGCGTACCGGCGCTCGCACTGGCGGCGACCGGGGTGTCCGCCGAGATCACGCCGCCCCGTACGTCGTTGGTGGCGCGCAGCGGGGTGCCGCGGCAGCCGAGAGCGTCCGGAGTGGACAGTGCGCACTCGGGCAACACGACCAGCCGCAGCCGGGCCGCCCAGTCAGCGCCGTACGCCGATCGGAAGCCGTTATAGTCAACGGTCAGCCGCACCAAGCCGGGGGCGGTCACGGCGTCGGTGCGGCCGAGGCGGAGCACGACGCCGTTGTGGTACGCCGTAGGTACGTGCGCCCGGTCGAGCACTTCGGCGCGTACGGTCGCCGGAACGGTGGCGGCGCCAGCCCTCGTCGACGCCGGCCGGTCCAGCAGCACCGGCAGCCGGCCCGGCCGGACCGGCCCGCGGGCCTGCGAGCGCGGGTCCAGCGTCGGGCTGAGGTCGGCCTCCGCGACCGCGGCCGCCGGCCACACCGGCGCCGGCAGCGGCCCGGTCAGCGCGGCAGCCGCGGCGGGGTCGGCCGGCGCCGCCAGCGGCGCCACGGCGGTCCCGCGGACGTTGCGCTCCTCCTGCGGTCGCAACGGCTGGTACTTCGCCGCCGCCGCGATGCCCGGCGCGGCGCCGGCGAGCGCGATCCCCAGCCAGAGCGCCGCACCGACGCCTAGGATCCGATGGGTCGACGCAGAGACATGCATGGTGACCTCCGGTGCGCTGCCGAGCGGACGCGGGTGCTGCCGGGAATAGCTACTGGAGTTCGCTACCGGCGTTTGCTATTGGGAGTAGATCTCGAACTCGAACAGGCGGGTCGCGGGGTCGCTGTCCTGGGTGGGATCCTGCGGCACGAACCCGACGTACCGCGCGACGAGCGGATGCGTGTAGAGATGCCCGGAGCTGTTGGCGGTGTTGGCTCGCTGATCCGTGACGGTCACCCAGTCGAGCCCGTCGGCCGAGACCTGGATGAGGTAGTCGCGCGTGTTCCAGACGGCTGTTTCGCCACCCGCACCCGCATGCCGCAGTGTCACCCACCACACCTCGCGGTCGAATCCCAAGTCGACGACGAGCCTGCGGAGCTGGTCGAGGGTGCACCACTTGGAGTGGATGTCGCCGGTGATGACCCCGTCGACCGCCCGGCTCGGCGTCTCCGTCGTGGTGCACGAGGTCGCGGTGCTCGACGCGGGCTTGCCCAGGGCGATGTTCGTGAGCGTGGTGTCGATCCCGTACGCCTCGACCTCGTAGATGCGTGCCGCCGTGTTGCCGTCCTGTGTGGGCGTGACGATGACGAGCTTGAGCTGGCTGGCGCGGACCGGGGCGGCGAGGCGGTGCCGGCTCACGCCTAGGGTGTTGCCCCGAACCTCAAGGACCGTCGTCCAGGTGCCGCCGTTGGTGGACGCCTGGACGTCGAAGTCCCTGGTGTTCCACGAGGCGGACTCGCCGCCTGCCTGGGCGTGGCGGATCACCACGTCGGTGACCGTACGAGGGCTGGCGAGCGTCATCTGCAACCACTTCGACGCACCGAGCGAGCACCACTTCGAGTCGCCGCTTACGCTGCCGTCGATGGCCTTGTCCGCGGTTTCGGTCGCCGTGCACGCCGAGTCGGCGGTCGCCGACGCCAGCCCGATCTGCGACACCTGCGTATCGGTGGCCAGATCCATGATCTCGCCCGGCTGCAGCATGCGGTCCCACAGCCGTACGTCAGAGATGTCGCCCTTCCACCAGTCAACCGCGGCACCGGCATACTTGGCGCGGCCGATACGAAGGACGCCGGCCGCGTTCCAGGGGGCCGTGAACGCGGCTGACGCGGCGTGGATTCCATTCACGTACAGGCGGATCTGGCCCGCGCTCCGGTCGTATGTTCCGACCAGATGCGTCCACAGGCCCACGCTGGGTGCATCACCGGCGGTGGCCCGAGCGATCGCCGGTGCGTCAACGTCCCCCGACGCCATCGCGAACCTCCAGGCACCATCGAGGTACTGGAGATAGAAGCCGGACAGGCGGTTGCCGTCTTGGCTCACCGCGGTGCGGGGCGCCGTGGTATCGGTCAGCCGCACCCAGGCGGCGACGGTGAAGCTGGCGTCGGTACGCACCACCGGCGCCGCCGTCTCGATGTTCCCGGTGCCGTTGAACATCGCGGCCCCGTACCAGGGCGACTCACCGGTGCGGCCGGCGGTCCAGCCGACGCCGCCGACAAGGCTTCCCGGATGGCCACCGCTGCCGTAGTCGGCCGCGGTCGTGCCGCTCTGCTCGGCCAGCGGCCACCAGCCGACCGGGGACGATGCGGCGTTGACGAGGAAGAGGTAGGTGGCGATGTCGGACTTGTTGCCGGCGCGGTCCTTGCTGCGCACGTAGAGCGTGTTCTGGCCGGGGCGCGACGGGACGAGCGAGATGGTCGCCGAGCCGCCCGTGGTGTCCGCCGCGACCACGGTGGTCGGCGGGTCGACGGTGCCGTACTCGAACGCCACCACGTCGGTCACCCCGTTGGCGGTGAACGTAAACGTACCCGCCAGGCCGACCTCGCCGTGTGACTGCCCGTCCGACGGGTAGAGTCCGTCGGCGGACGCGATGGTTGGCGGCGCGGACGGCCTCGTCGCGTCCACCGTGAGCTCGCAGGCTGGCGAGAGTGGCGACACATCGGTGCCGTCTCCGGCGATCACCTGCCAGTAGTACGTACCGCCGTCCGCCAGCTCGCCAGCCGGAATAGCTCGCGACGTCGTGCCGCCGTTGGCGATGCTGCCTTGTGTGACGGTGTCGGCCTCGCTGCGCGGCGCACCCAGCGCCGCCCAGTAGAACTTCGAGTTGAGGACCTGGCCGGCATCCGCGTCGGTCAGCCGCGCCGACATCGTCGGGGTGAGCGTGCCGACCCACGGGCGGTTGGCTCCCTGCGTACAACCCAGCCCGTTGGTGCGCAGCTGGTCCGGCGTGTTCGGGGCGGTGTTGTAGGTGATGGACAGGGTGGCGTCGTTGCGGAATCGCTTCCAGCCGCCCGGCATGCTCCCCTCGTTGCCGGCGCGCAGGCCGAGCGTGAGACTGGGCCACAGGTTCGCGGCGGCCTCCGCGGCGCCGATCGTCGCGTCGAACTCCACCCAGCCAGGGCCCAACGGGCAACCGGTCTTGCGGGCAATCGTCACGCTGGCCAGCTGGCGACCCCATGTGGAGGCGTGGTTGTTCCAGTTCGTCGCCGACGAGATGGCACCCACCCGCCAGAGCTGGACAGCATCGGCCGTGCAGTCGTACGCGTGGGTCTCCCACGCCCGGAACGTCGCCGAGAGAATGTGGGTGCGGTGCATCGTCGAGGAGAACCCGAACTCCCAGGCAAGCCGCTTGATCTGGTCCCGGTTGCAGCTTGACACGACCTGCACGTCGCACAGGCCCACGCCCTCGTCATCGGCGAAGTTGTAGTACTCCTGGTCCGGGAACCCGCTGGAGATCATGGCCCATTCGTTGCGGGGTGCGGTCACCGACGGGTCGAGGTACACCGGGAACTCGGTGCCCGGATCATCGAGCAGTGCCCGATCAGGCACGAGTGCAACCTCCGTGCCGCCGCCCGGGGTCTTGCTGACCGCGACTGGCATCCGGGCCGTCCGGTCACCCTCGATGGGCCAGTCCGGCCGCCGCAGGCCACCGGCCGCCGACGCCGGCTCGGCACCATTGATGGCACGCGGCGCCCCATCGCCCGCCGAATCCCACATCAGCGGCGCGGGGCTGGTGAACACGGTCGCACCGGCCGCATCCACCGCGACGAACCCGCCGGCTCGGCTCCGGACAGCCAACCCTGTTGCCTGCACCTGAAACCGCAGCGTCGACAGCGCCGGGTTCGCCGCCGCCTGGCGGGTCCGGACCACCAGCACCTGGGAGAACCCGGCTGGCTGGGCGGTCACGATCAGATCCACCCCGGGCAGCACCTCGCGGTACGTCGCCCCCGCCCCGTCCAACACCGGCGCCGGCAACGACCAGGGCAACGCCAGCGCGAGCGACTTGCCGCCCTGGGCGACCCGCGCGAAGGGACCGGAGCCACCAGGCGAGAACCGCAGGTCGGTCGCTGTCGCCACGGGCACCGGCGCGCCGTCCGCAGCGCGACGCAGCGTCGTGTCGACGGCTGTCCAGGAGCCGTCTGCGCGGCGTACGCGCACCGGGGCCGAGTGCTGCTCCACGGTGAACGTACCGTCCGGGTTGGCGAACAGCTGCCCGGTCTCGGAACGGCGACCCGCCACTTCGATCCGGGTGCCGAACCGGTTCGCGGCGGCCAGGGCCGAGGCCTCGTCAGGCAGCTCAGAAGGTGGTACCGGAGCCGGCTCCGCGGCGGCCGGGGTGCTGCCGGCTGCCAGCGCGGCGGTGCTCAGAACCAGTAGCGCTACGAGTGCAGATCCACGCCTTGCCCATGCAGCCATTGCGACATCCCCCGTGTCAGTCCGCCGCGTCAGCCAGTCAGGCTTGGGGGCGGAATTTAGTCCCGTTGGAAGTCAGACGACAATGGCCGGTCGGTTACATTGATGACGTCAACTGCACATCCGCACAGATATGCCAGTTTCGCATCACCCCCGTCCAAACCAGGTGGCGAACCCTCACTGCTCTACTTCCACCAGTACCAGAACGCTTTGCCCGGAACATCGCTGGCGGACAAGGCAAAGACCGGCACCAAGATCAGGACGTTGGGCCGCGATCGCGAAGCGCTGTTGAGCGACTTCCGCGGGGACGTGGCGGCTGGGTCAACTCGCAGCTGTTCGACCACGCGTCATTGATCCGGTTCCTCGAGGCGCGGTTCGCCGGCAACAACCCGGATCTGGTGGAGTCCAACATCATCGTCCGGGCAGTCATGGGGCACGAGAGCACATCGGCCACGCTGAATCTGTACACGCACGCGCCCAGCGAGTTCGAGGACCGGGTGCGGGGTGTCTTCGATGATCCTGATGACGATTCGCTGACTGAGTAGCCGCCAAACGCACTGATAGCAATAGGCTGGTCATCGGCCGCGTAGCCGATGACCTGCCCATCCTTCTGTTGTAGCCCCGACCGGATTCGAACCGGCGCTACCGCCTTGAGAGGGCGGCGTCCTAGGCCACTAGACGACGGGGCCAACACTGGTGCCGAAGCCACCAACACCGACGCGCGAGAGCACCGATGGCTGGGGTACCAGGACTCGAACCTAGACTAACGGAGCCAGAATCCGTTGGGCTGCCAATTACCCCATACCCCATCGGCGCTCGCGCACCGGGAGAGAACTCTACCGGAGCCCGACTCCCCCGCCAAATCTCACCTTCGACACGCTCAGTCCAACGAGACAACGCGGTTGGTGAGCGCGCCAATGCCCTCGACCTGCACCGTCACCGCGTCGCCTTCGGTCAGCGGCCCCACGCCGGCCGGCGTACCGGTCAGCACAACGTCGCCGGGCAGGAGCGTCATCACGTGAGAGACGTATGACACAAGCGTGGCCGGATCGAAGACCATGTCCTTGGTGCGTCCCAGCTGCCGTACCTCCGCCACGGCGTCCGGGCCACCGCCGGCCGGAGTCACCTCGCACCGAACCTCGACATCGGAGACGTCGAGGTCGGTCTCGATCCAAGGGCCCAGGGGACAGAACGAGTCAAAGCCCTTCGCCCTGGTCCACTGGCCATCCTTGCGCTGCAGGTCCCGCGCGGTGACGTCGTTGCCGCAGGTATACCCGAAGATCGCCCGGGCGGCGCCGGCCCGGTCCACCCGGCGCGCCCCCGGCGGGCCGATCACGACGGCCAGCTCGGCCTCGTGCTCGACCTGGGAGGACTGCGGAGGCAGCCGGACCGTGTCGTGCGGGCCGATCACGGCGGTCGAGGGCTTCAAGAAGATCATCGGCTCCGCTGGCACCTGGTTGCCGAGCTCAGCGGCGTGCTCGGCATAGTTGCGCCCAACACACACGATCTTGCTCGGCAGGATCGGCGACAGCAACCGTACATCGGCCAAGGCCCACCGCTGCCCGGTGAACCGGATCTCGCCGAACGGATGCGCGTCGATCTGCGCCACCGTCAACCCGTCCGGCCCGACTCTCGACTCGCCTTCGACGACCCCGAACGACATCCCGGTGCCGTGAGCAAAGCGCGCGATCCGCACGAGCAGACCCCCCTTTCAGCAACGAGCCAGACCGAATCTATCGAACAGCTCCGGGCCCGGGAGCTGCGACACTAGGCCAGTGACCTCGGCGTTGCTCACCACCGCCCTCAAGCCCAGCGTCTGGCAGGCGCGCCGGGCCGCGCACGAGCGCCGCGTCGA
>WNGA01008612.1_pt1 | contig 13946 bp, 9 predicted proteins | sample 5400061 | NCBI WGS metagenome assembly WNGA01 (sample SAMN13153366, study PRJNA577476) | soil metagenome | isolation source: 100 cm soil or saprolite under grassland replicate 2 | place: USA:California | collected 2016-06-15 | reverse complement strand
GAATGAAACGCTATCGAATTTTGTCAGATCGTCTCCGAATTCATGACGTCGAGTTATACAATGTTATTTTGGGCGTCTGCGCAGGCCTCTGGAATTTTTATCTAACTCATTGATTCTGAACATCGCAACAAGTCTAATGATTATGAAAATCAATAGACGGATACTATGTAAGCCCGCGCTCTTGGTCTCGCTCGCGAGTCTTTTTCTCGCGCTACCCTATTCGCGGGCTGATCAAGAAGCGATCAAAGTTACCTTCACCGACGCGACTAAATCCGCCGGCATCGACTTCGTCAACAAGTCTTCGTCCGAAAAGAAATACATCGTCGAGAGTATGGGTGGCGGCGTGGCGATGTTCGATTTCGACAACGACGGGCGGCTCGACATTTATCTGGTCAATTCGTACACGGTCGAGGCGGCGCTCGCCAAGAAGCCCCGCCCTCCCGCCGCGCTCTACCGCAATCTGGGCAATGGGAAATTCGAAGACGTGGCCGCGAAGGCCGGGGTCGCCGACCCCGGATGGGCGATGGGCGTGAGCGTCGCCGATTACGACAACGACGGCTACGACGACCTTTACGTGACCTGCTTCGGCCCCGACAGGCTCTATCACAATCGCGGCAATGGGACATTTGAAGATGTCACGGCGAAAGCGGGTGTCAGCGACGCGCGCTTCTCGACCGGCGCGGCATGGGGCGATTACGACCGCGACGGAGACCTCGACCTGTTCGTGACCAATTACGTCGATTTCAAACTCGACGACCTGCCGCAGTTCGGCAAAGGCGCGTTGTGCCAGTACCGAGCCATCCCAGTGCAGTGCGGCCCGCGCGGTCTGCCGGGCGCCGGCGACGCGCTCTATCGCAACAACGGTGACGGGACCTTCACCGACGTTTCGAAACAGGCTAAGGTGGACGATCCGAAGGGCTATTATGGCCTGGGCGTGATGTGGACGGATTTCGACGACGACGGCTGGCCCGACGTCTTCGTGGCCAACGACGCGACGCCGAATTACGCTTACCGGAACAACCACGACGGCACGTTCACTGAGATGGGGTTTATGCTCGGAGTGGCGGTTGACGAAAACGGCGTCGAGCAGGGGAGCATGGGAGTCTCCATCGGCGATTACGACCGGGACGGGCGGCTCGATCTGATCGTCACCAACTTCGCGGATCAATACAACACGATCTATCGCAAAGGCCCCGACGGCGCATTCACCGACGTGTCGCGCGCTACGAAGACCGCCGACGTAAGCCTGCCTTACGTCGGTTGGGGCGTGAAGTTCTTCGACTACGACAATGACGGGTGGCTGGATCTGCTCGTTGTCAACGGCCATGTCTACCCGCAGGTCGAGGGCGCTTTTCCGGGCGGGATGTACGGCCAGCGCAAGCTCTTGTACCGCAACTTGCGCGACGGGACTTTCGCCGAGATCGGCTCGTCAATTCCGGCCTTGGCCGAGAGGCGCGCGTCGCGCGGCGCCGCGTTCGGAGATTACGACGAAGACGGGGACGTCGACGTGATGGTCAATGAAATAGACGGCGCGCCTACGCTGCTTCGCAACGACGGCGGATCGAAGGCCGGACATTGGATAAGTTTGAAGTTGCAGGGGACGAAATCGAACCGCAACGCCGTCGGAGCGCGCGTCGAACTCAAGGCCGGCGCCTTGACGCAGGTCGACGAAGTCCACGCGGGCGACAGCTACATCTCGCATTCCGATTGGCGGCTGCATTTCGGCCTCGGCGCGGCGACGACAGTCGACGAGATCACGATTCGATGGCCCGGCGGCGCGGTTGAAAAATTGACTAAAGTAAAAGCCGATCAGGTCGTCAGGATCGTTGAGCGCAAATAACATTAACTACGCCTATCTCATCTCATCCTGGAACACCGCCTGCCTTATTGATATTGATATGACAGACCTGTTGAAGCTGCAGGTTTGTATTCATTCAATCTAAAATAATGTGGAGGTGTGTTATGGGAATCTTTGACAAGATGTTCGGGCGCGGAGCGGACAGCGCCGCTCCGGGAGCCGAGCAGAAGTTCAACCAACTCAAGCAGAAATATCAGTCGGTGCTCAACGCAATCGAGCAACAGAACGTGAGGCTGCAAAACCTGCACGTCGAAAACGACAAATTGTTCATCAGAGGCACGGCCCCGTCCGAGCAGGCCAAGAACGCGGTCTGGGATCAGATCAAGCTGGTCGACCCGGCCTTCAGTGACCTCACGGCCGACATCACTGTTGAAGCGCCTCAGCAACGAGCGGCGGCCGTAGGAGGCGCCGAGACGGGCGGTCAAACCTATACCGTCAAGTCCGGCGACACACTCTCGAAGATCAGCATGCAGTTTTACGGCAGCGCGAACGAATACATGCGCATCTTTTACGCCAACATCGACAAGCTCTCTGACCCTGACAAGATTCAGCCAGGACAGCAGTTGATTATTCCGTCTGAATAACAGCGATCGAGGATCGAGGATCGAGGATCGAGGATCGAGGATCGAGGATCGAGAACCATCATCGTATAGCGATCCTCCATCCTCGATCTTCTATTCTCGATCCTCGATTCTCTTCCGCGTTACGGTTTCGGCGTGCGGGAACGGTCTTTCTGCAGTTGCTCTGATTTGATGCGCTCCACCTCGGCGAATTCGCGCGCGGCGTCCTCACGTCTTCCGAGCCGTTGATAAACGCGAGCCAGCGTATAGCGCGCCTCCTGATCGACAGGTTTTTTCGCGGCGGCGAACTCGAGCGGCTTTACGGCTTCGGCGATCTTGCCCTGTTTGAAGAGAATCCTGCCCAGCAGCGCGTTGGCTTCGGGCGATTGCGGATCGAGTTTGAGCGCGGCTTCTATGCGCTCTCGCGCCGAGTCGGTGTTACCGTCCTTTTCCAGCGCGTCGGCCAGATAATATATGGTCGTGAAATCCTGCGGGCTGCGTTTGGCTTCTTCCTCGAAGGACGCGACCGCCTCTTTGTTGTGGCCGAGTTGATGATGGGCCAGCCCCGTCGAAAAATGCAGGCGAGGCAGATCGGGGTTGAGTTTGGCCGCTGACTGCAATTCTTCCAGGGCTTTCTCGAACTCCTGATCGCGCAGGAACGCCTGACCTTGCAGCAAGTGGAGCGCAGGACGGCCTTCGGGGAAGGCCGCCAGACGTTCGAGCGTGGCGCGAAAGCCCGGTTTGCCCAGACGCAGGTAAGCCAGGCCAAGGCTGTAAAGCACAGCCGCGTCCGGCGGGGCGGCGTCGAGCGTCTGTCCGAGCTGCTTGGCGGCTTCTTCATCCCGCCCTAGCGCGGAGAGCGAGAGGCCATAAAGCTGACGCGCCTGCGTCACATCGGGCTTCTGTTCCAAAAGACGTTGAAAGGCGGCTATGGCCTGATCGAACTTCCCGGCGCGGTAATAGGCGATGCCGAGGTTGAGCAGGATCGGAGTCAACTGCGGCGCGAGCTTGAGCGCGGATTCGTAAGCGGCCACGGCCTCATCGTATCTGCCCAGCCGCGCCAGCACGACGCCCAGATTGGCCTGGGCTTCCAGGTAGTCCGGCTTGATCGCGAGCGCGACGCGATATTCGGCGGCGGCTTCGTCGAGCTTGCCTTGTTGTTGAAGCTCGACGGCGCGGTTGAATTTCACGGTCGCGTCTTGGGCCTGCTGAAACGCGACCAGCGCCGCAATAATGAATGCCAGAATGGTTTGACTCACAGTCCGATTCTACATCGCGCAATCGCAGCGCGGCAAAAGATGATGAAATTCGCCCCTGGGTACGCATCGCTTCCAGCGTGCAGTGGTGGATGGTAGATCTATTGGAGGACCGCAGCGTGATTGGAACCAGGCGCCCTCGCTCGTAAGTCATAAGCGATCAAAGCAAGCAAGGCGACTCTGGGGGCTGGTTCCGATCAATGCGTCTTTCGCCGAGACTGCACGCTGGAAGCGATGCGTACCCAGGGGATCGCTTTCTTGCAACTTCCCAAAAGATCAAACAACTTGTGGTTCGGCGCCTACGTAGCGGCGGATCAATTTTGATTTTTTGCGCCCTTGGCGCGGGCCCGCCAATCGGATTCCATCTTTCGCAGGTCGGCGGCGTCCGCCGCGTCGGGTTTCAAGGTCAAATACCGGCGGATCGAGTCGGCGGCCTCATTGAATTTCTGTTCGTGAGCGAAGACTTCGGCCAGATAAACGTGGGCGCGCGCTGAGCTCTCCGGCCCCAGCTTCAATGCTTCCTCCAGACACTGTTTGGCCGGTTCGTAGCGGCTGAGCGAAAGGTTGGCGTAGCCGAGCAGCAACAATGTTAGAGGGACTTTCGGCTCAATCACGAAGGCCCGCTCCAGGTTGCTCACCGCCGCTTCGAACTGCTTCTGCTGAATCTGGCAATAGCCGAGGCCGCGCAACGCGGGGACGTATTTGTCGTTGAGTCGCAGCGCCCGCTCGAAATCGGCTGCGGCCTCGGTCAATTTGCCGCCCCCCATCAGGAGGTTGGCGCGTTCGGTCAGCGCCTGAAAATATTCCGGGTAGAGTTCGACGGCTTGATTGAACGCGGCGAGCGCTTTCTCGCTCTGATTCTCTTTCTGCAGTGTCACTCCTTGATCGTAGGCTTTGCGCGCCGCTTTAGGAATGTTTTGCGCCGCTTCGGCCGCGCTCACCGTGCCGGGCTTGGCCTCGCGTTTGCCGCTGTGCAGAGGCAGACGCAGGTAGACGTCAATCTGCACGCGATTGGAAAACGCTCGCGTGCTGTCTGATTCGGCCCGCTCGCTGTACTGTTCGGGGGCGTCCGGGTTTGTGGCCGAGACCTGATAACGCCCCGCGCTCACGCCGCGAATTTCGTAACGCCCGTAATCGTCGGTCATGATATCGCGTTTCAATCCGCTGGCCATTTCGAGCTTGACCTGGACGCGCGACGCCGGTTTGCCGTCGGGCAGACTGACGCGGCCAAAGACCGTGATGTTGCCCTGCCCCACGGCTGTGGCGATTAACGCATGGCAAATCGCGAGCGCGAATAAGGCCCTCAGGCTTACCGCCTGGCGCCGACTTTTCAGGAATTGTAAGCTCGCCATACACCTCCTCTACGTAGTAACGACTAAAGTCGTTACTACGTGGCGCGTTTTCATTGTTTCAGGGCGTGGCCAAACAACATGGAGTCCCCTGAGAAAAACGGGGGCTGCAAACGTGTTGCAACCCCCGTGAATGGCTTATTGCAGTCGCAGTTTGCGGTTAGAAGTAAATCTTGAGCGCCAACTGTATTCGCCTGTTGTTAGAGACATAGTCGGGTTGTCCGCTGAACTCACCAACCGCGCGGCCCAGACGACCAGTGGCCGGTGAGACTCCGGTGCGCGTGTTACGTATCGACTGAGGCGAACCCTGTTGGAGTTGCCTGTAGCCGCCGCAGGTGCGAGTAGGATCACCGGCTTCTAGTGGGGTTTTGAAATCGCTGCAGATATTGAACGTCAGCCCCGTATTGATGTTATCGAACTGCGCGTGGTTGAAGGCGTTGAACATTTCCAGGCGCAATTGGATGTAACGTTGACCGTCGCCGCCGAGCGGGAAGCTCTTGAAGAAAGACAGGTCAGTGACGTTGATGCCGGGCCGCCGGATGAGGGTGCGCGCTTGCGGACCGGGGTTGATGTTCGGAATGCTGAGCTGCGTGATGTCGAGCGAAGACCCGCCTTGCGTCGAACCGCCCGTGACGTTGGGCTGCGCGTTGCCTGTGAGGACCGGCCGCGGGCCTTCCGTCCACGAGCCGGTGATGCGTTGGTTACTGTCGGTGTTCGGAATACCGAAGCCGAGTTCGGTCGGCACGCCCGATTGGAAGGTAGTGATGCCGGTCACCTGCCAGTTGTTCACGACGCCCTTCACGAGAAAGTTGTTGGTTTTGAGCTTCGGAAGGTCCCACAAATAGTTGATGACCAGGTTGTGCGTGCGGTCGAAGCTGAGCACCCGATAGTCAAAACAACGCGAGCAGATGATGTTGATGAAGTTGCCTTCGACGTCAGAGGCCGTGCCCAGCGCCTTCGACCAGGTGTAGGCCGCGCCGAGACTCAACCCCTGCCTGAACCGCCGTTGCACTGTGGCTTGCAGTGAATGATAGTTGGACGAGCCGCCGAAGGTTTTGAAATCTATCGTGTTGTAGCCAGGGTAACGGCGCAGGAAGTCGGCGGGCAGCGCCTTCGATCCGTCGAAATTCAACCCGGCGTCCTTGTAAACCTGCGCGATGCTCGAATCTGCGTTCGGGACGCCGCCCGCGAATCGCGACGGGTCTTGCGCGGCTTTGGTGAAGAGGAAGCCGTAAGGAATCGCGTTGAGGTTGATGTCTTCCGGCAGATGGCGCGAGAGCGTGCCGACATAGCCGACGCTCAACACCGTATCGAATCCGAGGTCATGTTGCACTTGCAGGCTGAAGCTTTGCACGTTCGGGACGTGGCCGCCGAAATCGGCGCCGCGAATCGTGCCCAGCGTTCCGAGCGCCGGTAACCCCGTCTTCGGGTCACGCGGGAGATTCGAGTTCCCGCCGGTGGCGACAGTCTCGAGGGCGCCGAAATCGAAGCGTGGGTTGACGAAGGTCGGCGGTTGCTCAACCGACGGGAAGATCACGTTGTTGCCCGATACGCGGTCGTAACCGATGCGGTAACCGCCGCGTATAACCGTCTTCTGATCACCGAACAAATCGTAGGCGAAGCCTAAGGCCGGGCCGTATTGGATGCCGCGATTCTGGAAGCCGCCGCGGTCAATGTTAACGTCGGGGCGCAGCATACCGTTGAAAGGATCACCGGAACTCGGCACTACGCGCCCGATGACAATACTCTCAAAGGTGTTGTCCACCGTCGGAGTGACCCCTTGCGTCAACAGTATTGGGTCAATGGCGCGGCGATTGGTACAACTGCCAGACGCGTTGAAGGTGAGGCAGACCGGCCTGAACAGCCGCACCGCTTTTGTCGGGTCATACTTGCTCGGATCGAAGAAGCCGCCCTGCAGCCGTTGATCGAATTGTGGCTGAATCAAGTTGAAGCGCAGTCCGTAATCGAGCGTCAACTTCCTGTTGACTTTCCAGTTATCCTGCAAATACCACTCGACGTTGGTCGAACGATACTGGCCCTGGTAAATGCCAGTCGTCGGCTGGTTCAGGTTGTCGAAGTTACCGAGCAGCGCATTCGCGTAAGGGTGCCCGGTGTTGGCCGAGTTGGCCGATGTGTTGCCGAAGTTGATGCTCATCGAATTGCCGGCCGCCTGATCCTTGCGGCTGCGGTTGATGTAAATGCCGGCCTTCGCCGAGTGCGTGCCAAAGACCTTGCTGACGTTGTCATAAAAGTCGAACGTCGTGTTCGAGTTCTTGTAGGGGAACTGCGAATAACCGTTCGTCCCGGCAAAGTTTTGATTCGTAATGCCGCTGCCCGCACCGAAGCCGATGTTGATGAATTGCTTCGCCGGATAAGGGAATGGCGTCTGCCAGGTGAAGCCGAAGCCCTTGTAGGTCGCCGCGTCCGCATTTGTCGGATCGAGCGTCAGGTTGTTCTGGCTGCCGCCGAAGACGAACTCGTTAGTCAGCGTCGGCGAGAGCGTCGTGGTCAGGTTGTACGTGCCGTTGAAGGCCGGAGCCTGTTTGAAATCGAGCACGTCGATCGGCACCTGATTGTTGCCGCCCGTCCAGCCCAGGCCGTAGGGAAGAAGCTGTTGGTCGGCGTCGCGCGTGTAGCGCACGTACATGCGCGTGTTCTCGCTCAGGTTGTAGTCGAAGCGGAGGTTGTATTCCTTACGCGGGTAACCGGCGCTGAACTGCGATTGGTGATTGAAGCGGAAGCCGTTTTGGGGGCCGCCCAGTGGGGTGTTCGCGAATTTGTTGAAGTAACTCAAAATCGACTGACCGTTCTTCGAGAACGGGACGAAATTGGGATTACTGGGATCGGAGCAAATCACGTTCGCAGTCTTCCCGTCGCATCCCATAAACTGCGATTTGGTCTTCGGATTGATGATGGTGATCAGGTTGCCGTTACCATCTCTAGTGTTGCTGAAATCGCCCGCCACTTCCGCCGCAGTCGGCACGCGCGATTGGCGCGCGCTGCTCGGCAGTAACTGCTCCTGCCACTCCTGCGAGAAGAAGAAGAAGAGGCGTTCTTTCAGGTATTTGCTGCCGATCTTCGGCAGCCAGACCGGGCCGCCGATGTTGTAGCCCTGGTAATTGTAACGATAGAAGTTGCGCTGGAGGTTGTCGGCGTTGTTGTAGTAGCTGTTGGCGTTGAACTGTTCGTGGCGGTGGAAGTAGTAGCCCGTGCCGTGAAATTGGCTCGTGCCGCTCTTGGTCAGCACCTTGATGTCGCCGCCCGCCGAACGTCCGTACTCGGCCTGATATGCGGAAGAAAGAATCTTGAACTCGGCGATGTTGTCTAGGGCCAGCGCGATGTGCTGTGTGCCGTTCGACCCGGTGTCGACGTTGGTCGTGCCGTCAATCGTCAGGTTGTGCTGATTGGCGCGTGTGCCGTTGATGTTGAATCCGCCAAGGCCGCCCGGCCCCGCCGTCTGCGCGTTGACGAAGCTGACGACTCCTGGGGTGAGTTTAACCAAGTCCAGATAGTTGCGCCCGTTGAGCGAGAGGTTGCGCACCTGTTCGCCGTTGATGGTCTGGCTTATTTCGCCGCTCTCGGTCTTGACCAGCAATTGCGCGGCGTCGGCCGTCACTTCGACGGTGTTTTCGATGCCGCCGACTTCGAGCGCGATGACGCCCGTAGATTGGCGGTCCGCGATGTTGAGTATGATCCCCGATTTAACGGTCTTCTTGAAACCGTTGGCCTCAACGGTCACGGTGTAGGTTCCGGGAGGAACCGTGGAGAAAGAGAAGGTCCCTTCAGAGTTCGTCTTGGTTTCGAGTTGAAACCCTTTGTTGGGGTCGCTGACCGTCACTTTCGCGCCTGCGAGCGCCCCGCCGTTGGGGTCCTGCACGATGCCGCTAAGGCTGCCGGTGTTCTGCGCGAAGGCGGAAACGGCCAGCAATAGCGCCAACGACAAGAGCATAGGCGTCTTCTTGCGAAGCGAGTTGATACGCATAATTATCTCCCTGTCATGTTAAACGCGAGCCGGAATGGCTGCGCATCGGGTTGAGTCACCACGCCGCTCGGGCCAACCAGGATCCAGTAGAGCTGACGCGACGCGGAATCCGAATTTGAATTATTTCTTCGCTTGATCTGTCTCTTTGAGCAGAAACGGTTCAGGTATGCCTATTATCCCAGCAGCGAATCATCCATTAACCGCGCGGATTATCAAATTGATTGGACATGCTGTCAAGCGATTTTGTTCGAGGGGCCAACAAATGCTCTTACCTGGCATTGTTGCTTGAGACGCAAGTCAAGTTATGAACTTCCTGCGTTCGATTGATGGATTATGGTTGCCCGCATCGGGCAGACAACCACTCAAGAACAAGCCCAACTATTTTTGAAATCAGAGATGTGGAGGAATTATTTGTCTCAGCGTCTTCCAGCAAGCCAGCGGATTTTGAATCTTGGTGTTAGTTTGAACTACGTCAGCGGGTGGATTATCGGCCCGTTCCATCAAACTGTCAAGATTTGGTCAAGCCATTTGGATATTCGGCCCGCTGACCATCCATTTTTGTCAGTGTTCGGATCATCGGCTACAATCCGGGCAGTTTCACAATACCAGGGATATGTAAATCAGCGCCTAAGTTGGATTGCCGTTTATGCGAATGATTCGGCAATCGTAGCGCAAAACAGTCCAGTTTGTGTCGCTTCGTTCAATGGGCGAATGAAGGAGGCAGGCTGACAATTGGGTTTGCGCAGTTTCCGGCAATGATCAGGCGAACGAGAGACGCAAACCGGACCGCTTTGCGCTACAGCTTCTCGCAGCTTCATCTGCATAGATCGAAAATATTGTGGCTCGATGGGTTTAGCCTGGGAATACAGGGCGCTTTTCACATCAGTGTACGAGTTAATAGAACGCTGATAACGCGGATAGAGCGGAGCGCCGCCTATCTTCTTCGGATTTTATCCGCTATGATCCGCCGCATCTGTGTCATCCGCGTTCCATCGACACGTCCTTTGCAGCAAACACTAATTTGTGAGTATTCGTGTTCATTCGTGGCTGAAATTCTTTCTCTCAACTCATATATCAAAGGAGTGTCCAATGACTTCACGTCGTGAATTTCTATATTCCGTTTCCGCGATGACGGCGGCGCCGTTTATCGAATCCGTCGCCAAGTCCGCTATGAAGAGCTACGGCATCGCCTACACATCTTTCCCGATCCGAACGCGCCAGGCGCGCGAAGCGGCGGGCGGCCCGGGCAATCAAGGCCCGGCGATCACGGCGGAAAAATTCATTGACCTCTGCCAGAGCTTCGGCGGGGACGGATGCCAGCTGGATTTTTCGCAACTGGCATCGACCGACGCCGAGTATTTGAAACGCGTTCGCGCTCAGCTCGAAGCGAAGGGGATGTTCATGGAACTGGCCGTGAGGGCGAGGGCGCTGGAGAGCGAAGAGGAGGTCGCGAAGATCGCGGCGGCGGCTCATCAGCTGGGCGTTTCGCGGCTGCGCGTGGCCTGCTTGAGCGGGCGGCGTTACGAAGACTTCCACGAGATGGCTAAGTGGAAAGAGTTCGCCGCGCAGTGGCAAAAGACGCTCGAAAAAGCCGAGCCGATGTTGAAAAAACACAAACTGCTGGTCGGCGTCGAAAATCACAAGGACTGGCTGGCGGACGAACAGGTCGCGATGCTCAAGCGCATCGGCAGCGAGTATCTTGGCGCGTGCGTGGATTTCGGAAACAACCTGGCGCTGCTCGAAGACTCGGTCGAGGTCGCCGAGAAGCTCGCGCCATACGCCGTGACCACCCATTTGAAAGACATGGCCGTGCGGCCTTACGACGAGGGCTTCGAACTTTCCGAAGTCGCGTTGGGCGACGGCGTCACGCCTCTGGCGAAGATCATATCGATGCTGCGCAAACATCGCGGCGACATTCACATCTGCCTGGAAATGATCACGCGCGATCCGCTGAAGGTCCCATACAAGGCCGATCATTACTGGATCACGCATGAGCGACGCGACGAAGCGCGCATCCGCAAATTCGAGAACACGGTTCTCAAACAGGCATGGGCGAAGCCGCTGCCGCGCGTCACGGAACTCGGCGCCGCGCAGGCGCTGGCTTTCGAGGACGAAAATCTGCGTCGCTGCGCGGCTTACGCGAAACAGACGCTCAAGCTTTAGCGAACGAGGACAGACAGGATTTACAAGATTTGGACAGGATTGGCTTCTGACCTTGAATAATCCTGCTTATTTTCTACGGAGTAGTTAATGTCGCAATGAGCGACGCCCTGAAACGATGAAAATGCGCCCTGGGTACGCATCGCTTCCAGCGTGCAGTCTCGGAGAAAGACCTATTGATCGGAATCAGTCGCCCCCGAACCTGACGCGACGCGTATCCAAGTCTGGTTCCTATAAATTCGTCTTTCGCCGAGACTGCACGCTGGAAGCGATGCGTACCCAGGGATATTCCGCAGGAGGTAGACGAAGATGGACATGCCGAACGGCTCTCATAAAAATGTGATGGAACTTTTTCGATTGGACGGCCACATCGCGCTGGTCACTGGCGGGTCGAAAGGGCTGGGCCGCGTCATCGCGCAGGCATTCGCCGAAGCGGGCGCGGACGTGGCCGTTGTCAGCCGCACGCTGGAAGACTGCCGCAAAGCCGCGAATGAAATCGCCGAGTCAACCGGGCGTCGCGCCGCCGCGTTCGCCGTCGACGTGACCAGCGGGGATGAGTTGAAGCGTTTATCCGCCGAAGTCGAGGACTCGTTCGGCGCCGTAGACATTCTGGTCAACAACGCAGGAATCAACATTCGCGGGCTGATCGACGAACTCAGCGAGAGCGATTTCGAGGCGGTGATGGCGACCAACGTGACAGCGCCATTCATCTGCTCGAAAGTCTTCGGCTCGAAGATGGCCGAACGGGGCTGGGGGCGAGTTATCAATATGGGATCAATTATGTCGGTGGTCTCGCTGCCGGGCCGCGCCCCTTACGCCTCGTCGAAGGCCGCGATTATGGGGTTGACGCGCACGCTCGCGCTCGAATGGGCCACGAAGGGCGTGACGGTGAACGCGATCTGCCCGGGACCTTTCGCCACCGAGATGAACAAACAATTGCTTAACGACCCGGCGAAATACCGCGACTTCGTTTCGAGGATTCCGACGGGGCGTTGGGGCGATTTACACGAGATTGCGGGCGCGGCGGTCTTTCTGGCCTCCGACGCCTCTGCGTTCGTGACGGGCAGTGCGCTGTTCGTCGACGGCGGATGGACTGCGCAGTGAGCGGCGGCCGCGGGATAAATTCATCCCAGCATTTTTATCTGGCGCCCGCGGCCACCGCGAGTCGCGCGCCCCTAGGCTTGCAGGTTGTTCATAACCTTGAGCAGCGCGGTCTTGAACTTGGCCATTTCTTCTTTCGTCCCGACGCTGACGCGCGCGTAAGTCGGCCACGCGGGCCAGACGCGTCCGATATAGACCTTCTCCTTCTTCATCGCCTCGACCAGCCGCCGCGCCGGCATTTTGGCGTCGAGCATGAAACAGTTGCTCACCGAAGGCACGAACGTGACGTTGTTTTTTTGCAGGAAGGCGAAGACGTCTTCGCGGACGTCTTTGAACCGGGTCTTTGTGTTGTTGGATCATTGTTTTTCCCTTTCGTCTATCGCTGACGACGTAGATAATGTGTCGCTTGACTCTTTGTTCTCGTTGTCAGCGGTTATTCTTGAACCGGATGAACGCTAACGCACGCAGATCAGAGAGTCAAGTCTTTTCCAGTAGATTTCATTGACCAGTCAATCCTTTCGAGATACAATCATCTATGTCGAAAAACCCGCTCGAACCGGAAATGATGACTCCGCAAGATGTTGCTGAGTTTCTTGGGATTACAAAGCAAAGAGTGAGTCAACTGATTCAATCCGGGAAACTCAAGGCGTCAAGGAATGTTGATGGAACTTACTCCATCAGACGCGAAGACGCTGAGAAAGCGAGGCATCGGAAAACCGGGAGACCCAGCAAGGATGAATCGAGGTCTGAAGCGGAGACAGAAGAGAGACCAGACGAATCACAAAGAGAGGTCTGGAAAATCACGATTGAAGCAGTGGTGAAGATCGAAAGGAAGGGAAAGAGCAATGAAATCGAAGACGAAGACAAATCAGAGCAAAGCGACGATGAGCAGCGTGAATAAGAAAGCTGCTGTCTATGTTCGCGTCTCAGGAGAGAGCGACAACCGCACAGCAAGTCTCAGCACACAGACAGACGCATGCAGAGCGCTCGCTTTGCAAAATGGGTTTAGTGTTGACGATGATGATATTTTTGTGGAGCGTCGCTCCGGTCGCTACCTACGCGAGCGTGCTGAACTGGAAAAACTCAGAGCGTTAGTTGATGAAGAGGTTTATTCAGCGGTTGTATTTTACCAGCTAGACCGCTTTTCACGCGGGGGAGCAAAGCACCTATGGGTGCTCCTTCCCCATTTCAGGGAGCGCGGTATAACGCTCTTGTCAGTCAAGGATGACTTGAGCGACAACCCTTACAACAACATCGCACTTACGATCAAAGCAGAACTCGCTTCACAAGAGATTGAACATATTCGTGATCGGGTACAGCGGGGTCTACAAAAGAAAGTCGAGTCGGGGAAGCATCCCGGTAACGGGGGAAACCTTTATGGGTATCGCATGGATAAAGAGAGTTGGAAGCGTGAAATATATGAGCCGGAAGCGGAAATAATCCGAGAGATTTTTGCTGACGCTGCAAATGGAGTCTCCACAAAAAAGATTGCATCGAACCTAGCAGCCAAAGGAATCCCCTCGCTTGGAGAGTCGCTTGGTAGGAAAAAAGCATCGCATAAATGGTTCAGCGCGGGAGTTGCGAGAATCATTCGCAACCGTTCTTACATCGGAGAAACCGTCATCAATCGCTCCGACAAGGAAGTCGATCTAGGTGAAGTCACTCCACCGATTGTGAGTG
>WNGA01017884.1_pt1 | contig 13955 bp, 12 predicted proteins | sample 5400061 | NCBI WGS metagenome assembly WNGA01 (sample SAMN13153366, study PRJNA577476) | soil metagenome | isolation source: 100 cm soil or saprolite under grassland replicate 2 | place: USA:California | collected 2016-06-15 | reverse complement strand
ATCGGCCGCGAGGACGAGATCAAGCGCGTGATGCAGGTGCTCAACCGCCGCACGAAGAACAACCCCGTTATCATCGGCGAGGCCGGCGTCGGCAAGACGGCGATCGCCGAAGGCCTCGCCCAGAAGATCGCCGCCGGCGACGTGCCGGAGAACCTGAAGGATAAGCGGCTGCTAGCGCTGGACATGGGCGCGATGGTCGCCGGCTCCAAATTCCGAGGCGAGTTCGAGGAGCGCCTCAAGGCCGTGATGGACGAGATCAAGCGGGCGGCCGGCGAGGTGATCATCTTCCTCGACGAGATCCACCAGGTGGTAGGCGCAGGCGGCGCTGAAGGCGCCATCGACGCCTCGACGATGATGAAGCCGGCGCTCTCCCGCGGTGAGCTGCACGTCATCGGTGCGACGACGCTAGACGAGTATCGCAAGAACATCGAGAAGGACGCCGCGCTCGAGCGCCGTTTCGCCCCGGTCTACATCGACGAGCCGTCGATCGAGGATACGGTCGAGATTCTGAGGGGGCTGAGGCCCCACTACGAGGCGCACCACAAGGTGAAGATCACCGACGCCGCGCTCGAAGCCGCCGCCAAGCTCTCCGAGCGCTACATCACCGACCGCTTCCTGCCGGACAAAGCGATCGACCTCATCGACGAGGCATCTTCGAAGCACGTGATCGAGGCCCAGAGCATGCCGCCCGAAGTCCGCGAGCTGAAGGAGAGCGTGGAGAAGCTCCAGCGCGAGTCGGACGCTGCCGCCGAGCGCGACGGAGCGGAGCCGGACGCTGAATTGAGGACCGAACTGGACGCCGCGCGCGCTGAGTACGAGCGCGCACGAGACGAGTGGCTCGCCCGCGAGAACATCGAGCTGGTCGTCGACGAGGACGACATCGCGGAGCTGGTGGCGAAGATGACGGGCATCCCCGTCCAGCGCATGCTGGAGGGCGAGCAGGAAAAGCTGCTCCAGATGGAGGAACGCCTGCACGATCGCGTCATCGGCCAGGACGAGGCGATCCGCGCTGTCTCGGACGCGATCCGCCGCGCACGCGCCGGGCTGAAAGACCCGCACCGGCCGATCGGGTCGTTCATCTTCCTCGGCCCCACCGGCGTCGGCAAGACCGAGCTGGCGCGCGCCCTCTCAGAGTTCATGTTCGACGACGAGGAGTCGATGGTGCGGCTGGACATGAGCGAGTACCAGGAGCGGCACACTGTGTCGCGCATGATCGGCGCGCCGCCCGGCTACGTCGGCTACGACGAAGGCGGCCAGCTCACCGAGGCCGTGCGACGCCGCCCGTATCGGGTAATCCTGCTCGACGAGATCGAGAAGGCGCACCCGGAGGTGTTCAACGTCCTCCTCCAGATACTGGACGACGGCCGCCTGACGGACGGTCACGGCCGCACGGTGGACTTCCGCAACACGGTCGTCATCATGACCTCGAACCTGGGGAACGAGCAGTTCCAGCGCCCCGCGCTCGGGTTCGTGCCGTCAAGCAAGCCGACGCAGAGCGAGAAGGAGCGGCAGAAGGCCGACGTCGAGAAGGCGCTTCGCCAGACGTTCCGTCCGGAGCTGCTGAACCGCATCGACGACATCATCGTCTTCGACCCGCTTACGGAGGACGACCTCAAGCAGATCGTAGAGCTATTGCTCAACGACGTGCGCGAGCGCCTCAGCGACCGCAAAGTCGGTCTCGCGCGTCGCCAATCCGCTCTCCCGCCGCATCCTCGCCGGCGATTTCGCCGAAGGCGAGACCGCGCTGGTAGACTACGTCGACGGCGAGTACGCGTTCGAAAAGAAGCGTGAGCGCGTGAAGGCGGGGGCGAGGGCGTAGAAACGTAGCCTCGAAAGGCTGGGAGTGGAAGCATGAAAGAGGATGTCCCATCGCAGGCGGAGCGTCGAAGGACGCGGCGACGAACGGTTATCGACATCGCGCGGCGGCGGCAGCGGCCTGGGGCCGGCACCGCGGGCGCCGTCCTTTCCTTACGGAGCGTGCGCATGCGCTGGCCTGATTTAACGGACGTCCTGGGGCGGCTGCCGTGGGCCGTCGTGGGTGCTGCCGCCACCCGTCTCTACATGCCCGAACGCTCCACCCACGATCTGGATATGGCGGTGCTGGCGAAAGACGGGAAGGCGGCGCGAGAGCGGCTGCGCACAGCCAGCTACCAGTTTCAGGGCGATCTGGCCATCGGAGGCTCGTCCTGGGCAGCCCCGGATGGCACACCTGTGGACGTCATCGAAGGCCGCGAACAGTGGTGGCCGAAGGCCCTCGCTCGTGCCGCGACAAATCGCGATGCTCAGGGCCTCCCCGTTTTGACTCTGCCCTATGTGGTGTTGAGCAAGCTGCTGGCAGGACACGTTCAGGACATAGCCGATGCAGCGAGAATGCTAGGCCAGGCCGATGAGACTAGCCTACAGGAGGTGCGGCGGGTAATTGGCGAACTCCAGGCGGTCCTTCTCGAGGACCTGGAAAGCCTCATCTCATTGGGCAAGCTGGAGGCGGGAGACGAGAGCAGCGACAGATCTTGAGGTGAGAACCCGGCCTGGGCTTGCCCCGGGTCGGAGGTCGCCGGCGACTTTGCCGAAGGGGAGACGGCACTGGTAGTCTACGCGGATGGTGAGTACGCGTTCGAGTAAACGCCTGAGCGCGTGAAGGCGGAGGCGGGCGCTCGGGCGGGCTGAGACGACCTCTTAAGGGGAGATTAATTGGGCGAGGCCCGAGCCGACCCCGCCCAGGCATTTCTAGATGCGGCGCCTAGACTCCGCCTAGAGAACGGTGCGAGGTCTCCATAACAGATGAGGTGCCCTCGCAGTTAGTCACGGTATCGCCTCCGTCTTCGCCTTGACATGAGTCGGCGCCGCCGCCGCCGTTGATCTGGTCGTTGCCCGCCCCGCCGAAGATTGTATCGTTGCCGCCGCCGCCTTCGATCTGATCGTCGCCAGAGCCGCCGAACAACACATCGGCTCCGCTGCCACCCTGCAGGGTGTCACTCCCGTCGCCGCCAACCAGGCAGTCATCCCCGCTCCCACCGTTGATCAAATCGTTCCCGTCGCCTCCAAAGATCAAGTCGCTCTCGGGTCCGCCGCTGATGCTGTCGACGCCCGGCGTGCCAGCTATCACCCGATCGAAAGCCATCCCATCGCACTCAGCGGGGATGACGGGCGTTGCCGTCGGTGTTGGCGTGGGTGTTGGCGTCGGCGTTGGAGTGGGGGTCGGCGTTGGCGTCGCGGTGGGGGTCGGCGTTGGCGTCGCGGTGGCGGTCGGCGTTGGCGTCGCGGTGGCGGTCGGCGTTGGCGTCGGGGTGGGGGTTGGCGTTGGCGTTGGAGTGGGGGTTGGCGTTGGCGTTGGAGTGGGGGTTGGCGTTGGCGTCGGGGTAGCGGTCGGTGATGGCGTAGTTGTGGCGGTCTCGGTGGCGGTGGCACTAAGCGTGGTGGTAGTCGGCGTCGACGTTGCTGTTGGAGTAGGCGTCGGCGTGGGCGACACCGATGACCGGAACGCGGTGAGTGTTCCGCTCGCGGGCACGATGAGCATGCCGTCGGCAGCGGCCAATCCGGTCAGCATTCCAAGACTCCCCTCGTCGGTAGGAGCAATCGCGGTGCCTGGATTAACTGTCCCAAGCAGAGCGCCTGTGTATTCGTCGTAGACCCCAACTGAGCCGGAAAAGCCCACCATGACCTTACCGTCAACCACAATAGGTGCCGTCGTCACGCCTCCACTTCCCGTCCACAAGACGTTACCGGAGGTCAGGTCGACCGCTCGTAGCGATACTCCTTGTCCAAGCGAAGGAGTGTAGAACGCCAGATTGCCGTCGAACGCTGGGGCGTGCACCGAGGAGAAAGTGCCTACCAGTGACCCATCGGCCTTAGCGAGGATAACCGGTGGCGACAGCGCCCAATCACGGACATACACGCGGTCAGCGTGGACGACGGGTGTACGTCCGCCGCCACCTTCACAGAAGGTGGTGTGCGTCCAGATGTTCTGGCCGGTCAGCGGATGAAAGCGATACGTCCACTGACATGCGTAAGACACGTAAACACCGTCGCTGGTGACAGCGGGCGAGCTGTGGTCACCGTTTGCCACGCCAGCCATCCAGAAGACAGAGCCGGTGGCCGGGTTCACTGCATAAAGGGTGCCCCCACTCCCGCCTCCACCGACGTAGAGGATGCCGCCGGACACGGTGGGCGGCGACGTGAACGCGTATTGGCCCGGCAGTTGTCTTTGCCAAACCTCCTGTCCGGTTGCTTGATCGAAGGCGCGGAGTAGACCACCAAAGTTAATGGAGTACACGTTGGCGCCGTCCGCTGCGATTCCATTTATCTGGTAGAGTCCGGGAAGATCGACGGGGCCCCAGAGAATGGAGCCTGTTTGCTGGTCAATCGCGTACAATTCCGCGCCGTACGGTCCGCCCGTGTTTCCGGTGGCGACAAATACGCGGCCATTAACCACCAGGGGGTACCCGGGGTTGCCGGCGAGAGGCACCGACCAGGCCTGAGACAACGGCAGCGACAGTGTACCGGTGGCCAGACCATCATGAAGCGGATTCAGTTGGTACGTGGTTACGGAGCCGGGGGGAGCCGAAGGTGGAGGCGACGGCGTTGGCGTGGCCGTCGGCGTGAGCGTACTCGTGTTGGTCGGCGTAGGGGATGGGTTTGTGCTCGCGGATGGCGTCGGAGTGGCAGTTGCGGTAGTGGCCGGCGTGAGCGTGGGCGTCGCAGTGCTGGTTGGCGTGAGTGTCGGCGTGGCCACCGAAGTAGGCGTTGGAGTGGCGGCTGGAGTGGGCGTCGGTGTCACCAGGGAGCCGCACGGCTGGTTCACTGCGATATTCGCGAAGTTCACAACGCCCGGCGCATAGACGGTGTTCGACGCGTCCTTGTGCCCCGCGTTTCCCAGCCAGATCGCGTACTCGCCGGCGCTGGCGCCCGGGTCTGTCTCGATAGTCAGGCGATCAAGTATGCCGTCGCCGCTCTCAGGCGTGGTCACACCCGTGCCAGCCGTGTCCACCGCTCGGCTCATCCACAGGTCGTCGGTGCCCACATCGGGCAGGGGGTCGCTGGCCGTCGTGGATACTAAGCTACCGGCGTTCGATGCCAGTTTATTGTAGAACGGGTTCGTGGACGTCCGGTTCCTGATCGTGAGTTGCACTGATGGGTAGTTGAAGTCGAACTGGTAGCCCGTAATGCCGCCGTTGTCGTCGCTGCCCATTTGCGGTGTGCCATTGTCATTAAAGGCCGGGATGCCCTGCGCCGTGACATCGATGCGGAGCTGGTCAACGAGGTATTCGTCCGCATCCAGGACACCATTCTCATTGATGCGCGCACAAGTATCCAACGGGCCAAGGACGTTCGCTCTGCGCTCATGCCTGCGAGGGTGGTCGTGGCTGTTGTCGGCCCGGATGCATCGAGCGCTGGGAGGGCTGCGTACACGGAGACGATGCCGAGAAAGGCGCCCGCCACGAGCAGCGCGACAAGGGGATGGTTGGCATGCATGCGGAGAATAGACGCCTCTAGCAGCCGTGCGTTACGGCTGCCTGCAGGCGATGCTACTTTCCGATCGGGCGCATCGACGGACCCCGGGTAGCGCCGCTATGCGGATTGGAGCCGCTTAAGGGGACGGTTCAAGCAACGGGACGAGTCGACATCGCCTCTTAATGCCAAGTCGCCCGATTGGTGCTAAGCCAAGGCGTTGTTGGAGGCCATCAGAGGCGCTCCAGCAACGTTCGCAGCGCGCCGATTACTTCTCGACCGCGGGCCTGCCGCCGTCGGTGGCGGGGATCAGGCGGTTGCGGCGGAGAAACTGCGGGACGCGGGCGCCGGCGCGCTCGACGGCTTCGCGGGCGTCGCCCAGGCCCTGCCGAAACAGCTCGCGGTTCTCGCGCTGGGTCTCGACGGCGTCCTCGAACCATTCGCGCGAAAGAGCGATGGTGCGGGACTGCGCGTTACCGACGGCGTCCGAAACAGCTTCGTAGACGCCCGTGATGTCCGTGGGGTTCGTGATCAAGCGGCGGCCTACCTCCAGCCAGTCGCGATTACCCTGGCGGGCGCTCTCGATCAGGCTGCGAGTAAAGCGGTGATTGCGGTCGCTGGTGCTGCGAATCGAGTCGAAGATGCCGGCCTGGCGCTCGAGAATGGCGTCGGTCAGGCGGTCACTCGTCCTGGTCTCGCGGGTCGGGGGCATGGTTATCCTCCTAGGGGTGCTGTATGGGGATTGTCAACAAACCATTCTAAACAGGCCGGGGTGCGGGCGCAAACGTGGGCGCTCAACTGGTATTTTCAGGTCTGATCAGCTAGCCAACGGGCGTGTGACTCGACTCTATGCCAGTTTGGCATATATGCGCACGGCTGGCCTATAATGTGTATGCAGGTTTCGACCGGGATTTCCTTGTTTGGTAGCTAAGTTTGCGGATCGCCCTCGGCAGCGACGAACGGTCGCATCTGACGCAATTCGTTGAAGAAGAGCTGCGGCGTCGCGGCCACGACGTCGAGCTATTCGGTCCTCCGAGCGGCGACGCCACTCCCTGGCCGGAGGTTGCCGAGGCCGTCGCTGAGAGAGTGGCTTCGGGGAAATCTGACGAGGGTGTGCTCTTCTGCTGGACCGGCACGGGAGTATCGATAGCGGCGAACAAGGTGCCCGGTGTCCGGGCGGCCCTCTGCGCGGACGCCGAGACGGCGCGTGGAGCGCGGGCCTGGAACCAGGCGAACGTCCTTTGCCTGAGCCTGCGCGGGACATCCGAGGTAGTCGCGCGCGAGATACTGGACGCCTGGTTCTCAGCCGAGGCGGACGCGAACGAAGAGGGGAATGTGGAGAAAGTGAACGCACTGGACCGTCGATACCGGGGCGCGGGATCGACGGTGATGCGTGAGAAAGGGAGAGCGGTTTGACGCAGGAAGGGAAGAGAAGGAGGGGCCGCCGGCGGTCCCAGCAGGAGGGGCGAGAGGAAACAAGCCTTCGGCCGGAGCAACCACAGGAGCGGAAGGAGCCACGGGCCTCCGAGCCGGCCGAAGAGCCACGCCCTGCGCGCTCTCGCTTCAGCTTCCGCCGGAGAAGGCCCGGCGACTCCGGCGGCGAGCAGCGGCGAACTAAGGAGCGGCCCGCTGCTACACAGTCGGCGCCGGCAACGTCGCCGATGGACTTCTGGCGCAGCGGCCAGGCCAGGACATATCGCGACCCGCAAGCAGCGCGCAAGCAGATGGGCCTGTGGAAGCGCATTTCCGGGTTCCACTTCCCCGCCTGGTTTCCGGTCGCGACGATCATCGCCGTCGTATTCGCCATTCTCGGTGGGCTCTTCTTCCTGCGTTCCGCCGCCGGCGCGCCAAACATCGGCGACCACTGGCACGCACCGTACGCCATCTTTATCGGCGACCAGTTGCAGCCGAACATCCAGCAGGTCATAACGCCGCAGGGTGTTCACACGCACGGCGACGGTGTCATCCACATCCACCCGCACATACCTGTAGCGGAAGGGTCCGGCGCCCGGCTGGCAAACTTCTTCGGTGACCAGGGCGGCAAGCTGTCCGATTCTGAAATGAAGATCCCGGGACGCAAGGATACCTACAAGAACGGCGACCCCGTGGACGGCAAGCCGGCTGAACTGAGGATCCTGCGGGCGGACAGCGGAATCCACCCACTGGGCGGCGACTTCAACCGCGCCATCCTGGCCTGCAACGCCAAACCTGAGTCGGAGTTCCAAAAGGTGAACTCGCGCTACGTCCCTCAGGACGGCGACTGCATCCGCATCGTCTTCGGCCCGCCGGAAGATGTGCCGGTGGTCCAGCCGGACCGCACGATCATCGATCCGTCCACAGCGGACCGCGAGATTCGTATGGAAGTGACCGGCAGCGGCGAGACGACGGCCTTTTCGCCTGCGTCGATCGACGTGAAGGCCGGCGAGACGGTGAAGGTGATTCTGAAGAACAACAGCACCGAGGCCGCCTTCCACGGCTTGCGCTTCAGCGGGTCAGACCGCGAGTACGGCACCAGCGACGACTACGTACTGAATAATATAGATCCGGGAGGGGAAGACTCGGTCGCCATCAGGTACGACACGCCGGGCGAGTATGAGTTCCGAGACGAGCAAACGATCGAGGGCGTCGCTCCGGCGACGGGCAAGGTCATCGTGGGCGAGGCGGAGGCGACACCGGCGCCCGGTGCGACAGCAACCCCCGCGCCGGCCGATATCACGCTTGACGTGTCGGCGAGTGATTCAGCCTTCGATCCAGCCGGGTTGACGGTCGAAACCGGGAAGTCGTTCTTGATCAGGCTGACGAATAACGGCACCGAGGTCCACAACCTGCGCATTGCCGGGCCGGACGGCCAATGGCGCACTGAGGATGACATCGCCCTCAGCACTTTCGTGAACCCCGGCGGCACGGGTGAGGTCTCCGGCAAGATCGATACCCCGGGCACGTACGCCTTCCGCGACGACTTCCACCCAAAGGTCCTTACCGGCACCTTGACCGTCCAATAGCGAGTAGCTGTTGAACCAGGCGGAGCTCCGACGGCTCGCCATCGTCGCGTTATCGGGCGTGGCTGCTGTACTGGTCGCGACCCTAATCGTAGCCGTCGCGCTCGGCGACGGCAGCTCTGGCGAACGGGACTCGGGCGCGCCGCGGATCGGAGACCACTGGCACGCGCCTTACGCCATCTTCATCGGCGACCAGTTGCAGCCGAACATCCAGCAGGTCATCACGCCGCAGGGCGTCCACACTCACGGGGACGGCGTCATCCACATCCACCCGCACATACCAGTGGCGGAAGGGTCCGGCGCCCGGCTGGCAAACTTCTTTGGCGACCAGGGCGGCAAGCTGACGAACAGCGAAATGCGTATACCAGGGCGGACGGAGACGTACAAGAACGGCGACCTCGTGGACGGCAAGCGGGCTGAACTAAGGATCCTGCGGGCGGACAGTGGCATCCACCCGCTCGGGGGCGACTTCGCGGCCGCAATCGGAGTCTGTAGCGACAAGCCGGACTCTGATTTTGACCATGTTGGCCCAGACTACGTTCCGCAGGACGGCGACTGCATCCGAATCGTCTTTGGGCAGGCCGAGTGAGTCGACGCCGGAATGTAACCGCGGCACGTTCAGGTGGCGCGGGCATTTGGGGGCCCTCCGGACCGTTCGAAGCACTGACGGGAGGAATGCCGGTTTGTGCCGGGTTGCACAGGTATTGACAGACCCGCCGTTTACCGCAATACTGATGTCGCTTCTTATGGGGTAAGGAGGACAAACATGCCCGTGATCTCAATAACGGGCAACGTGGCCAGCGGTGCGCTTGCCGTCGGTCAGGCGGTTGCGCGGGAGCTGCGCATCGACTTTGTGGACCATCAGTTGCTGGTACAGGCAGCCCAGCGCTGCGGCGTCCCGGTCGGCAAAGTGGCCGAGCACGACGAACGTCGTGCCAGCTTTCGCGAGCGGCTGTCGTCGCTGGTGAGGACGGCAATCGAGCGCTCTGCCGCATCGGGGCTGGATCCTCTCACCGGCGCCACGGGCCTCGAAGCGATGCTTTCGCGCACGTACGCGGAGATGGTGGCGGAGGAGCCGCAGCTGAGCGATTCTCTGTACCTGGAGACGATGACCGGCATCATTCGGGAGCTGGCAGCGCAGGGAAACGTGGTGATTCTTGGCCGCAGCGGCCAGATGATACTGGCGAAGGTGCCAGACGTGCTGCATGTGCAGTGCGTGGCCCCGCGCCAGGTGCGGGCGCAGCGGCTGGCCGAGCGCGACGAGATCGGGATGGAGGAGGCCACCCGCCGGACGGCGGAGAGCGACCGCGCGCGCTGCGCCTTCTACAAGAAGTTCTGGCGTGTCGAGGTGGAAGACCCGAAGCTTTACGACCTGACGATCGACACTTCTCGCCTTTCGTACGAAGTCGCGACCGATCTGGTGGTCGCGGCGGCTAAAGCGAAGGCGGCCACGCCTACCGCCGCGTAGACCCAGCCCGCAGGAGTCCGAAGACCTCGACCTACATTCCGGAGCTGGACTGAGCGCCGGCCGCCTCGACGTCAGCAAGTAGGCCGCGCAGGTACTCCTCGGCTCGCTCCAGCCGCGCCTGCATGCCCCAGGGGTTCTGCGGGGCGAGGGGGAGGCCCCAGCCGCGGGCTTCGGCGCCCTCCCCTACGATCTCGAGGAAGCCCGTCTCCTCCGCCGATCTCTCGCCGAACAGCGTCACCAGCAAGTAGTCCGTGCTGTCCACCCACTTACCGTAATCGTACGAAACGGGCCCCCGGCCACGCAACCGCGGGACGGCATCGAGCTGGCGTTGGAGCTTTTGAGCTGAAGTAGACATGCCGCTGTCAGACTAACGAAGGGGAGAAGCAAAGCGCAACCGGAAGCCGTTCAGGTCGGTGATCACAAAGTCGCGCAGACCGTAGTACCGGTCGGCGATATCGTGGACGATCTCCACTCCGTTCTCGCGGCAGCGGCGGTACATGACGTTAATGTCACTGAGCATGATTCGAATGTCCAACGCTACCCCGCGCGGCGATCTAAGGTTGCCGCCCATCGCCTCATACAGATGGTCCTGCGCAAACATGACGACAGCCCGCTCCAGCGTGACGATGCCGAACTTGCTATGAGGGCCCGGCTCGCCGAGCGGCTCGACCCGATAGAGGGTGAAGCCCAGTTTTTCCGTATAGAATCGTATAGAGGCGCCGACGTCCGGGACGAATAGCTCAGGGCAGACGGGAGCGACCTCTCGCGGGTCAGCAGCGGTCACCTGACTACGCTTCCACCTCGAAGCGACCCCAGCGGCGCTCGTGGTCGGCCTTGAGGGCGTGGAACTGGTCCATGAAGCGTCGGGATAGCACGGAGTTCAGGGTGAGGACGTAGGCGTCTTCGTGGTTGTCCGAGTAGTAGCGCGGCCGCAGCCCGACCTTCTGAAATCCGTACTTATCGTAGAGAGCTAGCGCCGGCCCGTTGGAGACCCGGCACTCGAGAGTGACGAGCGCCTGTCCCTTCGCCTGGGCCAGTTGGAGCGCGAGGATTAACAGCAGTTCCGCTATGCCCCGGCGACGGTAGCTCTCCCGGACTGCAATCGTTACGATGTGCGCTTCGTCCGCCAGTATCCAGACGCCAATCACGCCGGTGACGAGTTCCGGACGCTCTTCCGGCGGGGAAAGCTCGCGTCCATCCTCCGAGGCCAGGATGTGCCGCAATTCGCCGAAAAGACGCCCAAAAGCGCCGTGATTCTCCGAATGTTCCGCCTCGCGCCGCGAATTTGCATCAGCATTACGCTGGACAGCCACGACATAGTGCGCGAGGCGGTTCTGCTCCAACTCGCGCTTGTACGCCGTCGGCGGCCACATCGTGGGGAAGGACTCCCGCTCGATCTCGAGCACCTGCGGGATGTCGGCTATCCGCATAGGCCGGATGGCGTCGCGCGTGGCGGTGCGCATGAGGAGATTATGGAAGGAGCAAGGAGACAGGAGCAAGGAGACAACGGCCCGTTAGGGGCGGGTTTCGTTCCTGGCGCGAGGGTCATCAGCACAAGGAGGCGAGCTTCCCGGATAGGCGCCAGGCCGGTGTACTCGGCCAAACCCGCCCCTACGCCGGGCTTACTCGAAACAGCCGCCAACTTTACGTGCGCGTGAGGGTTGGATAGAATCGTATTAGGGCGCGACCGCGCGTCTGCTCCTCACGATCATCATGTATTCGTTACGACTGTTGAGTTTCCTGCGTCCCTACTGGCGCCGCGCGGCGCTCGCCACTCTATGCGTGTTTGCTTCCGGCGCCTCGATTCTGGCGATGCCGCAGCTCATCCGCTGGGCAATCGACTACGGTCTCGATATCCAGACGCAGGGCGGCAGGCGCGTGGCCACAGGCGAGGAACAGCTGCTTGTCATCGCCGCACTGGGGATCGTCGGCTTCGCCGTCCTGCGCGGAATCTTCGCCTACGGCCAGACCTATCTCGGTGAGTGGATCAGCCAGCGCATCGCATACGATCTCCGCAACGGCATCTACGACCGGCTCCAGCGGCTCTCGTACGCCTATCACGACCAGCAGCAGACGGGACAGCTGATGTCGCGGGCAACGCAGGACGTGGAGGCCGTGCGCATGTTCGTGATGATGGGCGTCGTTCGGGGTGCATACATCGTCATCCTGCTGTTGGCCTCCTTGGCCCTGATGATGATCACGAATTGGAAGCTGGCGCTCGTCGTTTGGGCTTTCATCCCGTTTATGGTCTGGCGTTCGACCGTTATGGCGTTCAGCCTGCGACCCCTGTGGACGGCTATCCAGGAAGGGCTGGCGCGGATCGCAACCGTTCTCCAGGAAGCGCTGACCGGCGCGAGAGTGGTGAAGGCGTTCGCCCGGGAGGAATACGAGGGGCAGAAGTTCCGCCGCGAGGCAGAGGCCGTGTTCACCGACTCCTATACGTCCAGCCGCATCCAGGCAACGAACGCGCCGCTGATGTCGGGCCTTTGGCTCGCCGCGACCGCAGCGACGCTCTGGTTCGGAGGCCGCGAGGTCGTCCACGGAAATCTGGAGCTCGGCGGACTGACCGCCTTTTTGCTCTACCTGTACATCCTCCAGATGCCGGTGCGCATGTTTGGCTGGGTGATCATGATCACGGCGCGCGCCAACGCTGCCGGAGAGCGCATCTTCGAGATACTGGACGCCGAGTCCTCTGTCAGGGAGAGGCCGGGAGCGACGGAACTGGCGTCTGTGAGCGGGCACGTTCGCTTTGAGAACGTCTCGTTCGGCTACGACGCGATCAGTCCGGTACTATCGCACATTGACATCGACGCCAAGCCGGGGCAGGTCGTGGCCCTAATGGGGCCGACAGGGAGCGGCAAGACGACCGTGGTTAACCTGATGCCGCGCTTCTATGACGTCACAGCAGGCCGGATCACGATCAACGGCATTGACATCCGTGACGCCACTCTCTCGTCGCTTCGGCAGACCATCGGCTCGGTCCAACAAGAAGTCTTCCTGTTCTCGGCGACAATCCGCGACAACATCGCCTACGGCGCCGTCAACGCGACAGACGAGCAGGTCCAAGAGGCAGCGAAGGCAGCGTTTATCCACGATTACATCGTGAGCCTGCCGGACGGCTACGACACGTGGGTGGGCGAACGCGGTATCACACTGTCCGGCGGTCAGAAGCAGCGCGTCGCGATTGCGCGGACGTTGCTGATGGACCCGCGCATCCTCATACTGGACGACTCGACATCGAGCGTGGACACGCAGACGGAATACCAGATCCAGCAATCTCTCGCGCGTGTGATGGAGGGGCGGACGACGTTCGTGATTGCGCAGCGGCTGCGTACGGTGAAGATGGCAGATCAGATCTTGGTCCTTCAGGACGGGCAGATCGTGGAGCGCGGGAGGCACGATCAGCTGCTGCGCCGCGACGGCATCTACCGTCAGATATACGACCTCGAGCTGCGCGATCAAGAGGAAGCACTCGCGGCGCAGGCGGTAGAGCCTATGATGGCAGCGGGGAGCTAGGTGGCTGATGCAGACGTATTCCTGGCGAAGGCTGAAGAGAGCCTGGCTTCAGCCGAGGACGATTTCGCGAAGCGGCGGTTCAACTCGTGCGCGAGAGGTGCGTACTACGCCGCTTTTCAAGCAGCCGTCGCCGCGGTCGCGTCCGCTGGAATACGTCCACGGGGACGTTGGGAGCATGACTTCGTACACTCGCAATTCGCTGGAATGCTGGTCTACAGGCGTAAGTTGTACCAGCCGGCATTTAGGAGTCTTCTTCAGGAGGCGTTCAACACACGTACAAATGCAGACTACACCGAGAAACAGGTTCGCCGCCAGGACGCGGGGCGACTCTTGACACTCACGAGAAACCTCGTCCAGCAAGTGACGGAGCGGATGCATGGCAATCGCTAAGCGGCCTCCCCAACGGTCGCGCAAGAAGGAACGGATCGCTGCCCACATTGAAGAGCTCGAACGAGACATTCTTGCTCGGTTTCCAGAGGCAGAGTTCGACGTGGGCCCAGTCCCAGAATCGCGCTGGCCAGGAC
>WNGA01010583.1_pt1 | contig 13955 bp, 13 predicted proteins | sample 5400061 | NCBI WGS metagenome assembly WNGA01 (sample SAMN13153366, study PRJNA577476) | soil metagenome | isolation source: 100 cm soil or saprolite under grassland replicate 2 | place: USA:California | collected 2016-06-15 | reverse complement strand
CGGTTTCTGTTGGAATTTACGCGGGCCGAGGTCACTCGGACAGTCGTGATGAAGGTTTGTGACAATTACACGGCGCCTTGCCGCCTCAAAAAGCCGCCTCCGGACACACTCCGGCCTGGGCGCGGCGGTGGAAGCCGCTTCAGCCCATTATTACGCTTCGTCTCGCTATTTTTGGGGCAACGCAAGCGCCCCCGTAAAAACGCGATCGCCCTTCCAGGCGAAGACAAGTTCGCGGCCGGATCGCGCCATCTGCGGAAACCCATTTGAACGCGCCGTTCCGGAAGGCGCGACTGTGATGGCCTCATCGAGTTTGCCATCCGGCCTGACGCGCCGCACGCGCACGGCGCCGCCTTCGGGCAGCTTTTCGAGCCAGCACACCAGCGCGCCGCCGTCATCGAGCAACAACACGTCCACACGGCCCGCCGGGTTGCCGTCGTCTACAGCAACCGGTCGACCGAAGGTCTCCCCCGCATCGTCGGAAAAGGCCACCTTCACGCGCGGGGTCTTATCGGCTCCCGTGAACCACGCGACCGCGACACGACGACCGGCGGCCGCGACCGACGGGCCGTTCACGGGGCATCCGTTGATTTTCCAGTTGTCCTCGAAGACCGAACGCGACTGGCTCCATTTGCCGTCGCGCAGGCGCACGATGGAGATGTCGCGAATCTCCTGTTCCGAGCGGTCGCGATATACGACGACCGGCCCGTCGGCGGTCATCGCCGCCGACGTCTGGCAGCATTCGCAGACGCGCATGTCCAGCGCCGCATCGTCAACCAGCGCGCCGTCGCGTTTGATCTTCACGTAGCGTAGCGTCATATTGCCGTGACCGTGGCCGTGCACATTGTTGGGGTCAGCCTTCATCTCGCGCCCGTCCAGCCACACCGCCGCCAGCGAGCCATCTTTTGCCGCGAACATTGAAACGAACCCATGTTCAGCCTTGACGCCATCGCGGTGCGGGACGAAAGGCTTTCCCCAGGTCTTGCCGCCGTCGAACGACCGCGAGATCGTGACGTCGTAGTCGAACGTCTCCGGCCCGCTCTTTACCAGCCAGTGAGCCGCCAGCGAGCCGTCGGGCAACGCGACCATCGAAGGGAAATCCGCCCAGTTGACGAACCAGTTCGCGCCTTCGGCGATGACGCGCGGCGCCGACCAGTCGTCCCCTTCCTTCAAGGCGAAGCGCAGCGAAAAGCGCCCTTCGCCCAAACGCTCGATCCAACTCAGGTAAACGCGGCCATCTGGCGCGACTGCCAGATTGGGCTGGCCGCTCCCTCGCCCGGCGGGCGCAGGCAGTTCGCGCACTTCCCTTTTGTTAAGTTTAATTCTCAATCGCTTCGCGTTTTTCAAGTGATAAGGTATCTTTTGCCTGTGAACGACAGCCCTTCCGGGCAAAGTCATCAACCAAGAAAAGGAGATTTCGTGAAGACATTTAAAGCATTATTTCTAAGTATTGCGATGAGTCTCTGCGTCATCGCGGCGGCGGCGCTCTCCACTACTCTGTCTGCCGCTCCTCAAGGCCAGTCAGACCAGCCAAAAGGACAGGGCCTGGTTCAAGTCGAAGCAAAGTACGTCTGTATGATCAACAACCAACGCTTCAATAAAGAGCAGATACCCGTGGCCGTAGGCAATCGGACTTATTACGGGTGTTGTGAAATGTGCAAAAACAGGCTGCGCAACGACCTCAGGAGTCGCGTGGCGATTGACCCAGTCAGCAAAAAGAAGGTGGACAAGGCGACCGCAATCATCGGCGTTGACGCCGATGGAAGCGCTTACTACTTCGAGAACGCGGAGAACCTGAAGCAATTCAAGCCAGGCCCCAAGGCTTCCGGCAATAAACAGTGATGGATGCCCGCGCGGGCGCGTCGCCGGCGGTGGCGACGCGCTCCGAGCGGCTGTCAGTTTCCTCATCTCACCTCAAAAGTCAGCGTCTGGAGCTTAGTTGATCGTTCTCATCGATCGCGGAGCAGACTGTTCGCCTGAACTTGTTGGGACAAAGGCGCAGCCTAGTTCCGATTCAGTTCTTTTTCTCAGCGCCGGCCGCAGCCGGCCTGCGCGCGCTGCTCGTATGCCAATGCATGATTTGGCAGCCGTTCGGTCCGAGTTGCAGTACAGCCGTGCCCATCCCGCCGCCTTCGATATGGCGCTCTCTGAAATCGGCTGTGATACTGTATTTGAACGTCGCCCACGCTAGATGGCCTGAAGTATTCACCTTGATGTCGGAGAGCGCGTACTTGACGTTCTTCATTTCCTTCAGCTCCTAGCCGAGGTGGTTGTCGCGGTAATCGGCCCAGCCGTAATTGGCGTGCCCGTTCCCGATCACCGTCACCGATTCGTCATTCGACCGGAGTTTGCCGATGGCGTCCAGATCTCCACGCTCGACGGCGGACGTGTACTGCGCCAGCACGGCGCGCACATCGGCGTCGCTATTGCCGCTGGCGGCGGCGTTAGCCTGCGAGTGTCCGGCGTGCGAGTCGGCTGATTCGCCGCTGTGTTCTGCATGTGCGTGTTCGCCCATCAGGTGTTTGAGGTAAAGCGTCACCTTCCATCGGTCTTGAATGCTCGCTTTAGTCTTGAACGCGGGCATTCCACTCTTCGTAATGCCGTTGGCGCCTTCCCAGTAGATTTCCCCGTCGGTGATGCCGCGCATCTCTTTGGCTGTCAGGTCGGTTGGCCTCTTCTTCATCGCGGCGGAGATGTCGGTTTTGGACTTGCCGTCCGCGCCGTGACAGGACGCGCAGTGATTGCCGAAGAGCTTCCTCCCGACGTCTATCGTCTCCGCGCTGGCGATCAACGGAGTTTTCAGCTTCTTCGCGCTAGCGGGAGCGTTGCTGTGCTTGTGGCCTTCGTGCGCCGAGAAATGCGCGCGGGCTTAATTCTTCGCCCGCGTAGCCGATGATCGGATTGGGCATGAGTCCGGCCTGCACACGGCGGCCTTCGGCCGCGCGAATGGCGGCCTCGGCCTGCGCGACGGTCGGGTTGTTCTGCAAAGCCATCCGCTCCAGGTCTTCCAGCCTCAGCGCAGGGCCTGTGATGGTGGCTTGCTGCTCGCGTTTTTCGTCCGCCTGATGTCGCTCGTGTTCGCCGCCCTTCGTTTGTGGCTGCGGCGATTGAGAAGGTTGATTCCGCGCCGGCTCCGATTGCGGCGTTGGCGCGGCGTTGCTCGCCCGTTGCGGCGACGCCATAACGATCAGAAAAATGAATGAAGTAGATATGATCGCGCTCTTGCGAATCGCGCGGGCGCCGAGAAAGCGCGCCACGCGCGGCCTGCCATTGAACATGGCCCAATCCTCCAGTTGTCTGCTTGTTGTGAAAACTGTCAGTAGATGAAGGACACACCTGTCCCTTCACCTGCGAGGCGAGAGTCGAGGGTGGGATTAAATACGGATGACTGTAAAACGCGGTGGTCGTGGCGGCGCTCGGAATTGACCACCTCGATAAGTTCCGCTTCCGGCTATATCGAGCAGAACGTCGAAGGAAGAAACAAGCTCGGCTGGCGCGGGCTGTCAAACGTGATGCGAAACGGCGGTCGAGATCGTCTCGGACGGCAGAATCGAGAATGCCGAGCGGTGACCGGGGCAACTGTGCGAATCGTCTGACGGCTGCCCCTGCTGCGACGACGGCTGCTTCTGATGGCAGTGACCGGAATGTTCGGCGTTCGCCGCACGTCTTCCCGCGGCTGCCCCTGAACAATTAGAAAACGAGCAAATGACGCCCGCACACCTGCGAATACAGCAACCCCAGGCTGATAATTAATACCAATGGGGGGTATGTGTATTTCGCAATCCGCATGGCGCTGCTATTATAGGCGCCGGGCCAGGTCAGAGCAACCGACAATTCCGAAACCTTTCGCGATTAATGCTTTTCGCCCTGCGGCGGTTTTAACAATGAATAATCTGCTCGCCGGACAGCAAGCCACGCGGCGCTGCGCATCAAAGACCGGGCCTGAGGAAGACAATATCACCCCTGTTAGTTCGATACACAAAGACAAAGAAGACACCCACCGCGAATTAGTTTAGCAGAGCCATGAGGCGATCTGCGTGGGGCGGTTGCGGCAAACCGCTCTTGTCACTCACTCCAATCATTTCAACACAGAGGTAAAACGTGAAGACGGAGAATAGATTCAAGGATTCGACAAAGAGGGCAAAGCTCGCGCGGAGGATAGCTCCGGCGCTGGCCCTTTCGCTGGGATTGGGTTTGTTCGCGCCGGCCTTCGGCCAACAAGCCCCGCAATCAAAGACATCCGAGGCGACCGATCCGACTCAGATCGCTTCGCCCTCGGAGATTTCGCGCACCTTCGTCGAGGCGGCAAAGCGGATTAAGCCCGCCGTCGTTCATATCAAGGTGGGAACGAGGGGCGCGACCGGTTCCGGCGTGATCGTCAGCCCGGACGGTTACATTCTGACAAACAACCACGTGGCGAGCGCAGCTGATGAACTCAGTGTCAAGCTTGCAGACGGTCGTGAACTCAGAGCGCGACGCATAGGCGTGGACCCCAGAACCGATCTGGCGTTGATTCAAGTCGAGGCGCAGAACCTGCCGTACGCGACGCTCGGCGATTCGTCAAAGATGGAGCCGGGCGAGTGGGTGATCGCCCTCGGCTCGCCCTTCGGCCTCGAACAGACGATGACCGCCGGCATCATTTCGGCCACCGGCCGTAAATTCGGCGGGGCTTACGACAACTACATTCAGACCGACGCTTCTATCAATCCGGGCAATTCAGGCGGGGCGCTGGTGAATATGAAAGGCGAGGTGATCGGCATCAACACATCGATCTTATCGCGTGGGGGTGGCAGCGAGGGCGTCGGATTCGCGATCCCGTCGAATACGGCAAAAAAGGTCAAAGAGCAACTGCTCGGGAACGCGGGTGTCTACGCCGGCGCCAGCGCGCGCGCCAACAAGGGCGCCAACGCGCCTGTCCCGCGCAGCTATTTGGGCGTGAGTCTGCGAGACCCGCAAACCGCAGGGAGCGGCGCAGTGGTCGCCGAGTTGGCCGGTGGCAGCCCCGCATCGACGGCGGGACTGCGCGGCGGCGACCTGATCGTTGAATTCGACGGCAAGCCGGTGAGATCTCCCAACCAACTGGCCGAGATCGTCGCAGGCACGCCTGTGGGAAGAACCGTTAAGCTGAAATTCGTTCGTAATGGACAGGCGCAAACGGCTTCAGTAACGATCGCCGAGCGCCCCGGGCGGCGCGCGGCCTAGAACGATCAGGGGCCTTTGAGCGGAGGGGCGGGCGCAAAAGCGCAGCCCCTCTGTTGCGCCAACGATGGCTGCGGCAAGGCGCATCGAATAATCACACAAGTCAGCAGGCAAATCGCCGCCGCTCGCGGCGTGTTGAAGTGAAACCGCATGGCCACTCCTCACTCCACGATCAATTTGCCTTTGATCATGCCCATCCTGCAGGCAAACGTGAATTCGCCCTTGGGCGGCGTGAATTCGACCGTGACCGGCTCGTTGAGCGGATCCCAGGCAATGTCTTTAAGCGCCTGTTCGGTCATTTGTGGCGTTGACGCGGCGCCGGAATCCTGGCGTTTGCGTCGTACCTTCTCACTTACAGGTTGGAACTGAGGGGGCCAGGAGCGTATGCCGGAGCGGCTCAGACGAAGTATTTTGAGGATCCACTTCATACAGCGATGCCCAAAATCCACCGGATCGCAATACATCATCGGGCAGCCTCCGACCAGACAGTTGATGTTGTGCCGCTCGCACTCCGCCACGGCCTCTCCGGATACGCTCCCCTGCCCGAAGGAGCGGTGCAGCCATACGTGGCGGATTCCGAGGTCCGCGCATTCCCGGACGACGTTCGCGGCTATATCCGGGTGAGTCACGATTATCACGGCTTCGACCGGTTCAGGGACTGAATGAAGATCGGGATAGCAAGCGTCTCCCTCTGCTCGCTCGGCGTTCGGATTGATCGCGTATACCTGGTAACCCGCGCCCTTCAAATTCCGATATATTGCATTGGCCGGTTGCTGAAAATCCCTAGACACGCCGGCGACAGCAATATGCTTCTTGCTAAGAAACTCGGCGACTTGTTTTGGTATCTTTGACATAGTGGACACTCCAGGTCTTCCGCTATTTCAGGAAGGCCGCCATCTCGGACGTAACTTCTTTCTGGCGCCCCACCAACAAATGGCCGCCGCTTGGATAGCCGATGAAGCGGGCGTGCGGAACGTGCTCGGCCGTATAGCGAGCGCCGTCGAAGGTCCCGAATAAGTCATCGGCCGCGCTTATGACAAGCGTAGGAATGGCGATCCGCTCAAGCTCGTAGCGTTGGAGCGAGGATGTAACCGCTGCGTCGTTCAGCAGCCCCAGCCGGCGCGGACTGACGGGCAGAATGTGTTTTATAACTTTGCCGATGCGCGCCTGCTCGTCGGCGCTCGCGTTCTCTACCATTGCCGGCGGTGTTGCGAGAATCGACCGGGTCATGGTCGGACAGGCTTAGGTTCAACCCGCGCATCCACACCGCCAGCGTTTTTCAAGCGGGAAGCGAGACGATGAAGGAACTGCCATGTTCGGGGGCGCTCTCCAGACTGACAGAGCCCTGATGCGCCTCGGCGATCCATTTTACTATGGGTAATCCAAGTCCGCTGCCCCCCTCGGCGCGCGATCGCGCTTTGTCCACGCGGTAGAAACGCTCGAAGACGCGCGCGGCGGCTTCCGCCGATATGCCGATGCCGTTGTCGGTGACGCGCAGCTTGATCAGTCCGTCTTCACGCCACAGCTTGACCGAGACCGAACCTCCGCCAGGCGTGTATTTGATCGCATTGTCCAAGAGATTGATGACCATGCGGCGGAGCAGGTCTTCGTCGCCGCGAAAGGCTATGTCCCCGGACGATTCGAAATCGAGCGACAGGTTCTTGTTCAAAGCCAACGCGCGCGCGGAATGAACGCACTCCTCTATCAGGTCGTTGAGGTAAAACTCTTCCAGCTCGAGACGCCTCTGCCCGGCGTCGGCGCGCGCCAGCGCCAGAATGTCTTCGACGACGCCCGAGAGGAGCCTGGCCTCGTCTTGTATGATCGCCAGCGTCTCGCGGTACTCGCCAGGCTCGCGGTCCTGCGAAAGCGCCACATCCGCCTCGCCGCGAATGATCGCCAGCGGCGTCCGCAACTCGTGCGACGCGTCGGCCGTAAATCGCCTCATGCCGTCGAACGAGCTTTCGATCCGCGCCAGCAGATCGTTGAAGACTCTCGCCAGTTTGCCCAATTCATCGCTCTTATTTTTAACCGGCAACCGCTCGTCCAGATTTTCAGCGCTGATTCGCTCAGCCTGCGCAGTCATCCCCGCGATTGGAGCGAGGCTCCTGCGCGCCAACAAATACCCGGCCAATCCGGCCATCAACAGCATCACGGGAAGGCTGAGCAGAAAGATCTCCCGCAAGGCGCGCATCTGATCAATCAACTCGCGCCGCGATTCGGCCGCGACGATCACGAACTCGGCGATCTCGCCGCCCGGCGCATACGCGACGAGCCTCCATTCGTCTTGCCCGTTGATCGCAATTGTGGTGAGCACGGGGGCCCGCCTGGCGACGGCCTGGGCCAGAAACTCTTTGGCCGCCGCCGCCGCCGGGTGTTTGTCGGCCGGCGGCGATTCCGCATTCTGATTACGGTTCGCCGCCAGCAACCTGTCGTCGTGGAAAATCGCCAGAAACAGGTTCGGCTGTTGATACTCGCGCAGCGCGTGCGCGGTGGCCACTCGCTCCTCCTGGCCGTTCTCAATCAGCTCTTGATGAAACAGATTGGCGATGGTTTGCGCCGTCATCGTCAGCGAACTGTCGAAGCGGTCGTGCGCGTCCTTGCGGATCAGCGCGTAAAGGGAAAGGCCGAATGCGCTGAGCAACACCCCGAAGATCGTGACGTACAACAGCGTCAACCGGGAACGAACACTATTCAGCATCTCCGTTTTCCTCTTCGGATGACAATATGTACCCGGCGCCGCGTCGGGTGTGAATCAAAGGACTGCCGAACCCTTCGTCAACCTTCTTACGCAGGCGACGCACGTAAACATCAATGGTGTTCGACACCGGGTCGAAGTTTTCGTCCCACACGTGCTCGGCGATCTCTTCGCGACCGAGCAGCCGGCCCCGATGCAGCGCGAAATATTCGAGCAACGCGTACTCCTTAGCCGTCAGGTCAATGCGCCTGCCCGCGCGAACCGCCGTATGGTCGGCGGTGTTCAAAATCAGATCGGCGACCCGCAGCACGGAGGGCCTAAAATAACGAGCGCGACGCAAGAGGGCGCGACCCCGCGCCAGCAGTTCTTTAAATTCGAACGGCTTGATCAGATAGTCGTCAGCGCCGCTGTCCAGACCTTCGACGCGGTCGTCAATCGCGTCTCGCGCCGTCAGCATCAGAACGGGCGTGTTGACGCCGCGCCCGCGCAATTCGCGGCAAATCTCAAAGCCGTCTTTACCCGGCAGCATCACGTCCAGAATGATCAGGTCGTAATCGTTTATCTCGGTTTGATAGAGCGCCGGCTCGCCCTCCGTGGCGATGTCGACGGCGTAACTTTTCTCGCGCAACCCTTTGGCCACAAATCGGGCCACGCGCGGTTCATCTTCGACCAGCAGAATTCTCATCCATTCACCCCTTGCAAAACTCTATCAGCCAGTGGGAACGCGCAAAATTTCTTGCGAGTTAATGCTCCGTTAATCTTCGATTAGGTATACTATTATCATTGCGAGATTACTTTGAGTAAGGTAATACGGAAGCAATGAACCCCGCTTATTATTATAGTCGATAAGTACAGCAGGCATCATAAACATGTGGGGTAAAGTCGAACATCCAAATTAATCCTCACAATATCTCTTTAACAACACATATTCAATAGTTTGTCAGACCTTTTCTGTTAGTGATTGGCGTAGTTTGTCGGGGATTTTGAATCACGGCGTTACTTGTCAGCTTCGGCAGTAGTGCGTTTGGCGATGTTTGCCGGCTATTGGCGCAAGTAGGTATGCCTGCGCCTTAAGGTGGTCGTGCGTCTGGCAATACGATTAATCACAGGGACAAGTATATGAAGCCTGTGCAAATTAAAGCTAATTGCCATGCTCCGTACTAAGCAATCACCAAGCGGTGATTGCTATCTAAATCGGGCCAGACAACATTGGCACACGCGGCGGTACGGTACCGGGAGCGGTAGCGACCGGGCGCCCGTCGAAGCGCTCTCTCCGCCGGCGCCCGGTCGCTACCGCTCCCGGTACCGTACCAATGTTACTTGTCCTGATTTAGGCGTTGACCGGACCATCTGTCTGAAATTACTTGGCAACCGCTGAACATACACCGGATGCTTCAATTACTAAACCGAGAACTGCTGTTCCAAAGTCTTCCCAAGGAGGTATAACTCAGATGACAAAAGTCGTAAAGATTTTCGGACTACTCTTATTCGCCGCGGCGCTCACATCGCCAATGTGGTTGTCGCGGTCCACCACGGTTATCTCGGCGCAGAGCCAACACAAACACCCAGGCAGTCGGCATATGCACATGAAAAACTGGGCTTTAGAGCCGACCGGAATCCCCGGCGTGTTTCCACTCGATCCCAGAACCATTCCGAAATGGGTGAATCAGTTGACCAAGCCTCCGGTCCATGTTCCCGTGGGAACCCGCCGCGAACCGTCGACTGGCAGAAACCTTCCCCTCTATGAGGTCACGGAAAAGACAATTCAGGCGCAGATGCTGCCGCCGGGATTCCCGACGACGAAAGCCTATGCTTACGGCGGCCAGGTGAACTTCAGCGAGAGCGGCCAGTTCCCAAACATTCAGACGGCATTCACGGCGCCCGGACCGACTATCGAGGCGGTTCGTAACCAGCGCATCTTCGTTCACTATCGCAATGAACTCGATGGTGATCTGTTTTCCCCGTCGATCCGACGATCATGGGGGCCAATGTCAACAACTCGCCGATACCTGTACCTCCGTTCAAGCCCTTCCCCCCTGGCTACGAGCAGTTTCAGGATCCCATTCCAACTGTGGTGCACTTGCACGGAGGCGTCACGCCGTCTGACTCGGACGGCTTTCCGGAGGCCTGGTTCACAAAGGATTTACAAAGGAAAGGTCCGGCATTTACGTCCACCACGTTCGAGTATTTCAACGCCCAGTTCGCGACAACGCTCTGGTTTCACGACCATACGCTGGGCATGACGCGGCTACTGGTGGAAGCAGGCCTGGAGGCCACGTACATCATCCGGGACAGAAACGATCCGATCGCACCGCTTCTGCCCTCGGGCAAGTTTGAGATTCCCCTGATGATCCAGGATCGCGCCTTCAACACGGACGGCTCAACCCATTTCACGACAGTCGGTGACAACCCCGACATCCACCCGTATTGGGACCCGGAATACTTTGGCGACACGATTATGGTCAACGGCAAGGTGTGGCCGAACCTGAAAGTGGAGCGGCGCCAGTATCGGTTCCGCATCGTCAATGGCTCCAACGCACGATTCTACAACTTGAAACTGTCGAACGGCATGTCCTTCATTCAAATCGGCGGCGACGGCAGCTACTTGCCGTCGCCCGTCACGTTGACGGAAGCGCTCATCGCACCCTCCGAGCGGGCGGACATCCTCATCGACTTCTCAAATGTTCCGGCCGGAAAGAAAATCATCCTGCAGAACACCGCCAATCAGCCCTTCCCGGGCGGCGATCCCAACGATCCGGACACGACCGGTCAGGTCATGCGCTTCGAGGTGCTGAATACGCCGGCCGTGCATCCGAGTCCCCTGCCCGCCACACTGATCACCATTCCTACGTTCGTCGAGACCGAGGGCATCGGGAATCCAAAGCTCTTCACCCTGAACGAGCAGGAAAGCGACGTCGGCGAGCCGGTGGCGGTGCTCCTTGACGGACAGCATTTTGATGCCGATGTCACCGAGACCCCCAACGTCGGAACGACGGAGGCTTGGTACTTCCAGAACCTGTCGGAAGATGCCCATCCAATACATGTCCACCTAGTCGAGTTTCTGTTGGAGGATCGACAGAATATCGACGTCGATCGTTTCAAGGCCTACTGGGAGAGCCTCAACGGTTCGACGCTTCCGCTCAATCATCCAACGGTGAGAGCCAACGTGGAGACTGCGGTGTTCGACCCGGCGACAGGTACGGTCCATGATTTCCTGACGGGTCCGTCGGAACCGCCCTCGCCTCGGGAGAGCGGCTGGAAGGACACCTTCGTCTGCCCGCCCGGACAGGTCACTCGAGTCCAGATCCGCTTTGCGCCGCAGTACTCGAGGAATGCGGACCTGGTTCCCGGGCGCAATCCGTTCCCGTTCGACCCGACGGCGGGCCCGGGTTATGTATGGCACTGCCATATTCTCGATCACGAAGACAACGACATGATGCGCCCGATGAGGGTGACGGCGGTGAGATCCACAGCCGGTATGCCCAGGGCGCCGGGAAGCCCCATACCGGGCTCTTCAACACCGGCCTCCGCCGGGCCGGCCCACGATCATAGGGTGTCCATGTCCAAGCTCGCGCCGCGATTGCGGTAGATGGTCCCTGTGACTTTGAGGAGGTGGAGGAAGGAGGAAGGGCGCACGGCCCGTCTCGTCCGCCTCCTCGAAGGCCACTCGCCGAGTGCGGGGTCAAGGAGCCGCGTCTTAATGATAACGAGCGCGGCTTTCTCTTTAGGCATGAAAGTGAAAATCGAAAAGCCGATCAGAGTGAGGCTGGTCGGCTTTTCTGCTGATGGCCGCGAGTTCTGGTGATGCTTTTTACGTCGTTTTGACAGTGTCAACGGTACGACGTGCTGGCGGATCGTCCCGTTCAGGCGCTCCAAGAGCGAGGTCGAAATTTGCTTGAGCGGGCTGTAGAACGGGATGTCTCGCTTGAGGTTGGCGAGCAGAGCCTGAAACTCCTGCCTGACGAGCGCCAGCGAATCCTGGAACGCGTCCTCCCTTTTGCATTTCTCGGTGATGATGATGTCGTCTTCGGGGTGGAAATTGCGCCGCCAGAAGACGCAGTCGCTCGAGCGCCTCCAGGACAAGGCGCTCGAGCATGTCGGCGTTCTCGGCCTTCGGCCCCAGGAACCAGGAGTAGAGTTTCGTCTCGTCCATATTCATAAAAGTACTTTCACCCGCCCGTGGCCTCCGATTGATATGAGGCGGCGGCGCGCGAGCTTGATCAGCTCATCGTGACTGCATGGCATCGCGCGATATTTCGGCAACACTCCCGCCAGAGGGGCCGCCGCGATCCTGCTCTGTTCAACCAGCACGGGAATCTGCGCATGTTCCTTGCTGGCGCGAAGGTTTCCGAGCAGCGGCTCCAGCAGCGCCGGGCCGACATCGACCACCGCCAGGTCGTGCCTGTCGCCGCTGACATACCCCCACTCCTCGGGAAACACGGCGCTGGCGATATCGACCTCCTGTGAATCGAAGCCGGCCTGTAAATGCGGGATGCGCTCCGCCAAATCGCTGATGATTAAAATGCGCGGACGGCTCACGGATTCCGGCTCACGACCCTGTCGCTTCAACCTGAGGGCCTGATCGAGAGCGAAGCGCAGTTCCTCCAGGTTGATCGGCTTGCCGATGAAATCGTCGGCGTCGCCTCTCAGAGCCGCGACAGCATTTTCGTACAGCGTCTCCGCCGTGATCATAATCACGGCCGTCTGCGGGCTGCGGCGCTTGATCTCGCGCAGCAGGTCGAGGCCGGAGCTGTCGGGCAGATTGATGTCCAACAACACCGCAGCAGGTCGCTCGGTGACAAGGGCCGCGAGCGTCGCCGCTCCCGTCTCGGCCTCAACCGTCTCGTAATCCCAGCCGCGCAGAGCCTCGGCGAGCACCCACCGAACCGTCGGCTCGTCGTCTACAAGCAACACTTTGTTCCAGGACTGATTACTCATATTTGATCAAGAGTTCCTTCAACATTTTCTCTCTCAGATAAATGGCAATAACCGTGCCGATTGGATTTCTTGCAATAATGCAGGCCGAAAACGCCGTCAGCCGTTTCAATCAGCCCGACACTGGGTGTTCTTGCGCAGTAAGGTGAGTAACTTTCCACAAGGGCGTGGTTCTTTTATAACGGCGAGGAGGACACGAATACGCGGAAATAACGGAAATCACGGGACGGCAAGCGGTACACTACGGGGAGCGTCAGCGGCCTGAGAATAGATCATGTGACCACATGATCTATTCTCAGGCCGCTAATGAGGCGATACTTGCCGCGCTTCAAGAAAGCGAACAGATATTGAATGATATGCCTGTGGGCGACTCATTCGCGAAGTCGCTCGAAACCTGAGAGCGCGGGGGCGGCTGTCGCGGAAGGAGAAAGTCTGGAAGGCGCCTTCACACGCGGGTAGCGGGGCGATAAGAGCCATACCCGAACGCATCGATCGTAAATTACTTCAGATCAGAGCGCCTTACTACTCTGCTAACTATGCTCGACTTTATCCACCACGCCGCATAACAAATGGCGTCAATTACGCCCTCCAGCAATGAGCGCGGGATTTTTACAACATCACTGTTTGGACCCGACGTTGAAAAATGGCATCCGAGAAGCCGCTCCTTCAACCGTCTGTTGGCCGCCCTCAACCGTCGCTGCCGCGACTCGCGGATTTCTCTCACGCGCGGCGCCGGCGTTAAAACGCCGGCCTAATATCAGACCGTCGCTCCGCGACGTGAAAACAAAGCTCAGGGAATGACCTTTCAAAATCAAAAAATGGATAAGGTCGAGCTATGTTGTTTAGCGTTTTTCCGTATCGAAACAAACGGCATAAGAGCCATTCGGTTTAACCACAAACGCTCACGAGAGTGTGTTTAGAGTACCGGCTTGCGGCCGGCAGTGTTGGGGATCCAAGCCAGACCGGCTAAAGCCCAATGAGGTTAAGTGAACTCGAATCTTTGTTCTGTCCTTTAACCTGAAAAGGCGACAAGATAAAGCATAATAAGGCTAGCGCTGCTATGACTTGTTCTCTTATTTCTGTCTCTCCTCTATCAACACTTCGGCAGAGTTAACCGGCGCGCTCTTCA
>WNGA01008598.1_pt1 | contig 13957 bp, 6 predicted proteins | sample 5400061 | NCBI WGS metagenome assembly WNGA01 (sample SAMN13153366, study PRJNA577476) | soil metagenome | isolation source: 100 cm soil or saprolite under grassland replicate 2 | place: USA:California | collected 2016-06-15 | reverse complement strand
TGGAACCGTCGGGATGAACTACATCCAGCTCAGTGCCTACGCTAGATCCGGTCAAGGTGCCAGTAGCCGTTCCACTAATGTTGAAGGTGACAATCAAGTTTTCACCGACTTGGCGAGGAGGACCAGCGTAATTGAAGCAGGGAAAAAACTCTCCGCTTGCCGGTTCAGGTCGTGCTCTGGGTTCGAGAGCTTCAGCGCCTGACAACGTTAATAGCGTTGCGGCAATAGCGAGCACGCAAAAACTTGTGCGCAGATGTGATAGGAGACGATTTCGATTAAACCAATTATAAGTTTTCATACTCATCACTAAAGGAACTGGAAACCAAAGTTCCGGAATTTCTTTGGAGATTTCAGGTGGACTCCACTTTTTCTCATAAGATGGGCGTCGAGCTAGAGGCCATCTTTCAATCTGTGCGCCAATGGGCGTTACCGCCGTGATGGCTGGCTCCGGACGTAGCGGGCAGGGTCACGGGGTGGCGACCCTGGCGACGACCCCGGCGTGGTCGGATGGATAAAGGCCGGATGGTGTGAGGTCGTCCGTGCCGACGAGAATATCGGTAACAGGGCGCAGTCCGCGGGTGAAGATGAGATCGATACGTCGGTCGGGCGATGTCTCATAAGGAAAGAAGTCTTCGCCGTGCAAGGGCAAGGTGAGGCCGGGATCATTGGGTTTGGTGATCGACCAGGTGTCCGTCATCGTGGCGGCGATGACGTCATAGGCGCCGGTGGTTGTGCCGGGTCCGCTATTGAGGTCGCCAGCGACGACCACAGGCAGGTTTGTGACTGCGGGGCCGATCAGGAGCTCGTTCGCTTGGGCTGCAGCTATCGACGCGGACCGGGATTCCAGGTGCGTATCGATGACGCGAACGGTTGAATCCATCGCGGTGATGTCGATTGACGCCCAGCCCGTTATCGCGGTCACGATACCAACCGGCGTTTGGAAGGAGAGCAGATGCGTGTAGTGGCCTACTTGGGGGTTGGATACTGTGAGGACGCTGGCGGGCAAGTCTGATCGAACGAGAATCGCCTCGCTGTCGCGAATACGAAGGAGATAGCCTGCGTCGGACGGAGCCGCAATGTCGAGCTCGTGGACTTCAAGGGCAAGCGAATAGGAAAGACCAAGTTGAGCGAGCGCGGTTTGGAGGGCCGCTAGTTGATCGATCTGGTCGATGAATGGCCCTTGGGTCCCGGTCCAGACGAACCGTTGCACGAGACTCACTTCTTGGAGCGACACAACGGTTGGCATGGTCTCCTGGATCTCGCGAGCGATGCCGGCGGCGCGTTCAGCGATGTTGCTGGCGACAATCTCGTTGTAGATCGTTGCCACGCCATGGAAGAAAGATTGGGAATCGTGCGCAGCGAGTGCGGGTCCGTAGTCGCTGCCGAGATCCATGTTGCGCGTCATCACGCTAAACACGGTGTTATGCGTATCTTCCGCATTCGCCATGTTGGGTATCATCAAGACGACGCCACTAACGAGCACCAGCGCGCAGGCGAACTGGGATTTTACCAAGCGTATCGCTAATCTTGGCAGTAACGCGAGATGTGATAGAAAACGATTTTGATTAAACCAATAATTAGTTTTCATACACATCACTAAAGGAACCGAGAACCAAAGTTCCGGAGAATTTTTTGGAAGCTGTATTTGCTTTGCTATACCGGAACCGCAGAATCCCAGACAGAACGATGCGACCTGACGATGATGGAGGGCGGAACTCCGCGACGCCGAACGAACGTCCATCGGTGCCGCATCGGAGCGAGGCTCGCGGAGCTCGCCCCTCGCGTTGGCGTACCCGTTTTTAGGCTTGTAGAGGAACTAAAAGATAATCACACTGCTCGCTGTTGAATGCGGAAGTTGAGCCGCGGGTGTTCGCCACCACGCGCTGGAGTCTCGTCCTTGCTGGGGCGAACGCCGATGGTGACCAGCAGAAGGCTGCTGAGGCACTGGCGGAACTTTGCCGGACTTACTGGCGACCCATTTTTTCCTACGTCTGCCGCCGCGGCTATTCGCCTGAAGATGCGCAGGACCTTACGCAGGATTTTTTCCTGATGATTCTGGAAACTCACTGGCTGCGGCAGGCCGACCAAAGCCGAGGCCGGTTCCGCTCGCTCTTGCTCAAGTCGGTCCAGAATTTTCTTCACAATGTCGCCGATAAGAAGCAAACGCTGAAGCGAGGCGGCAGCGTTCAATTCGTTTCCTGGGATGCCTGGATGGCGGAAGCGCCGTCGCAATTATCGATCTCGGATCGCGCGCTCGACGCGCTGGCGCCCGAGCGACTTTTTGATCTTCGCTGGGCTGCGACAGTCGTGGAGCAGGCGCTCCGGCGTTTGCGAGAGGAGTGTGAAGGGAAAGGACGGCTGCGGCTTTTTGAGGGATTGCGCGACTATCTTGCAGCGGAACATGCCGAGACTTCGTATGCGGATCTCGCCGCCGCCTTGGGAGTTGCAGAGACGGTCGTGAAAAAGCAACTACACAATTTGCGCCAGCGTTATCGCTGGCTCCTGCGCGAAGAGGTTGCTCACACGGTCGAGAGCCCGGCCGATGTGGATGACGAAATCCGACACCTGTGCGCGGCGCTAGCCGCCGCAGCCTGATGAACAAACCAACCGGACCTTCTCATTCCGCCGCAGACGGAATCGAGAAGTCAACGCAATGCCCACAGTGCGGCGCTATAACCCGGCTCGATCACGGGACGTGTATTAACTGTCTGTTGCGCGAGGGACTTGAAGCTAAAGGGGAGCCCTCCCGGGAAACGTTCGAACGCATCCTTGCGGAAGCGGACGTGTCCGACAAAAAGTGGCGCCTCGGTCATTACGAAATCCTGGAGGAAATCGGACGTGGCGGTATGGGAGTGATTTATCGCGCGCGTCAGCAGCACTCGCGCCGGATCGTCGCCGTGAAGCGCGTCCTTGCTCACGAGGTGAACTCGCATGAGACGCTGGTGCGCTTTCGGCGCGAAGCCGAGGCGGTCGCCAGCCTCGATCACCCAAACATTCTTCCGATTTACGAGGTCAGCGAAAGTGAACAGGGCCTGCCGTTTTTCAGCATGAAATACGCAGAGGGTGGAAGTCTCCGTACCGCGGCGTCTGCGCTCCGCGCTGAGCCTCGCGAGTGTGTGCGGGTGATTGCAAAAGTGGCGCGCGCCATCGACTATGCCCATGGCAAAGGAATTCTGCACCGCGATCTTCAGCCGGGAAACATCCTCCTTGATGGAAACCGCGAGCCGATGGTGAGCGACTTTGGTCTCGCGAAATGGCTCGATCAAACTAGCGATCTAACAAGAACCTTGGAGACACTTGGAACACCGGGCTACATCGCACCCGAGCAGGCTGAGAGCCAAGCAGCTGATGTTACGAGCGCCGCCGACATTTACAGTCTCGGAGCGATTTTGTTTTACCTCCTCACCGGCCGGCCGCCATTCGTGGGCCCGAATGTTATTTCTGTGATTCATCAGGCCGCTGCAACTCCGGCGCCACATTTGCGTTCACTAGCACCATCGCTGGACCGCGATCTGGAAACAATTGTGGCTCGCTGTCTGGAGCGAGAGCCGGAGACGCGTTATTGCACTTCGGGTGAATTGGCTGTCGATCTTGAGTGTTGGCTCCAAGGACATCCTATCATGGCGCGTCGTGTGTCGCCGCCAGTGCGGGCCTGGCGTTGGTCCAAGCGCAATCCGAAACTGGCCGCTGCGACAGCCGCAGTTTTTTGCTCCGCAATGGCTGCGACTTTTTTGTTCTTCTCTCATCAAGGGCTGCCGTCACTCGCGGCCTTTGCTGCCACCGCGGTCGCATTTTGTTCTGCGATCGCAGTTCCATTCTTGTTCTTTTCCCGCAAAACCACGCCCTCTCTTGCGCCACCGGAGAAAAGCATCGCCGTCCTCCCGTTCCTCAACATGAGCTCAGACCCAGAGAACGAGTACCTGAGCGATGGTCTGACAGAAGACCTGATAATGGCGTTCTCGCAATTGAAGGGATTGCGCGTGCCTGCTCGAACTTCGAGCTTTGCATTCAAGGGAAAGAACGAGGACATCTGCCGGATAGGCCAGCAATTGAATGTGACGAAGATTCTGGAAGGCAGTGTGCGTAAAATTGGTGATCGGCTACGGATAACAGCGCAAGTGATTAACGTGGCTGACGGCGATCATCTTTGGGCCCGGACCTTCGAGTGCCAAATGAAAGAGGTCTTTGCAATTCAGGATGAGATTACGCGCGCAATTGTGCAGGCCCTTGAGATGCAACTGATCGGTGCGGGCGATCAGCCGTTGGCGAAACACGGCACCTACAACACGGATGCCTACGAGCTTTATCTTCAGGGCAGGTATCACTTTTGCAAGCTTACCGGAGATGGTTTCAGGCGCTGCATAGAGTGTTGCAAGAAGGCCCTCAAAATCGAACCCAGCTACGCACTAGCCTATGCTTCGCTATCGCTTTGTTATCAACATGGCTGGTTTTACGGCTATCTCTCGCTTGAAGAAAAACTGCCTGCGATCGGTCGCGAGGATCGAGACGCAGAAAGGGAAGTGGAACTCCATCCAAATCTGACTGAGGCGCAGACTGATGATCTGCTGATCGAGGCTTTGAGATACCCCCTGGCTATGGTGAGATTTTGGTCTCATGCCGCAGAAAAGGCAGCAGAACTGGATCCGAACTTGGCCGAGACGCAGACGGTCCTGGCTATGGTAAGGTTTTACAACGACAGGGATTGGCCAAAGGCGGAAGAGTGTTTCAAGCAGGCCATTAAACTTAACCCGAACTACGTCACGGCTCATGAGCAGTATGCTGTGTTCTTGGCGTGCATGAGGCGGACTAGTGAGGCAATAACTCATGCGCGTCTGGCGCAACAGATCGATCCCCTGTCGCCGATGATTAATCTTCACGTAGGATTGGTCTATTGGGTTATTCACCGCTATGATCTGATGCTCATACAGGCTCAGACCTTACTTGACCTAGAGCCAGACTTCTTTGGGACCTATTGGCTCTTGGGATTGGCCCATTGGTGTCAGGGAATGCACGAAACTGCCGTTACGGAGTTACGCAAGGCAGTCGCGCTGGGGGGAGGTCCTCTTCAGTTAGCTGACCTTGGATGCCTCCTTGGCTGTTTAGATAAAAAGGCCGAAGCTCAACGGATTCTCGCAGACTTGGGCGAACTCGGAAACCGGATGAATGTCTACCCTACCTGTCTAGGTTTCGTTCACGCAGGTTTAGGCAATCACGACGAAGCCTTCGCTTGTTTTAGGCGAGGCTTCGAACACAAAAACGCCCCTATCGTGTATCTCCGCGAGTACTGCGTCTGCGGCGGTTTGGATGGTTTACGTGCCGATCCACGATTTCCAGCATTGCTTAAGAAAATCGGAGTCAAACCATGAGGGCCTGGCTACAGTGGTTCGGTCTTCCCCGTCCATTTCTTGGGTTACGGTCAGTTAACGTTGCAACGGTTCTGGGATCCGCGTCTGAGAAACTCATTGAGAGGGCGAAGAATCCAATCGCGATGAAATAGCCTGGGGACGTTGCAGACATGGTCGTGAAAAAGCAACTAGATAAGTCTGTTGCCGATGTAAGCGAGAATCCGGCGGAGTGCGCACAGTGCGGTGCGATAATCCGGCTTGATCACGGGACGTGCATCAACTGTCTCCTGCGCGAGGGACTCGAAGCCAAAGGCGAGGCGTCCCGTGAAACCTTCGAAAGCATTCTCGCAGAAGCGAACGTGACTGACACACAGTGGCGTCTCGGTCATTACGAAATTCTGGAGGAGATCGGGCGCGGCGGAATGGGAGTGATTTATCGTGCGCGCCAGCAGCACTCGCGCCGGATCGTCGCGGTCAAACGCATCCTTGCGCATGAGGTGAATTCGCACGAGACGCTGATGCGTTTTCGACGCGAAGCCGAAGCGGTCGCGAGTCTCGATCATCCAAACATTCTTCCCATTTACGAGGTCAGCGAAAGTGAGGAGGGCCTGCCGTTTTTCAGCATGAAATATGCGACGGGCGGAAGCCTTCGCACGGCGGCACCTGCGCTCCGCGCCAAGCCTCGTGAGTGTGTGCGACTGATGGCGAAGGTCGCGCGCGCCATTGCTTACGCTCATGGCAAGGGAGTTCTGCATCGCGATCTTCAGCCGGGAAACATTCTTCTCGATGAAAACGGCGAACCGATGGTAAGCGACTTTGGCCTGGCAAAATGGCTTGATCAAACTAGCGACCTAACAAGAACGCTGGAGACACTTGGAACACCGGGTTACATCGCGCCTGAGCAGGCCGAATGCCGAGCAGCCGATCTCACAGGTGCCGCCGACATTTACAGCCTAGGCGCAATTCTGTTTTATCTCCTCACTGGTCGACCGCCATTCGTGGGTCCGAATGTCCTTGTTGTCATTCATCAAGCCGCTGCGACTCCGGCACCACGTTTGCGTTCGCTCGTGCCGTCGCTTGATCGCGATCTGGAGACGATCGTGGCGCGTTGTCTGGAGAGCGATTCTGAGGCGCGATACAAATCCGCCGGAGCACTGGCCGATGATCTTGAGCATTGGTTGCGACACGAGCCGATTCGGGCACGACGCAGTGGAGTTTTCACTCGGGGAAAAAAATGGGTGCGACGAAATCCAACTTCCACCATGCTAGTGGCATCACTGGTTGCACTTGGAGGGGCAATTGGTGTGATGCTCTGGCAGAGAGAAGCAATACACCCGGTGTCGACCGGTTACAGGTCGATTCCTGACAAGAGCATTGCGGTTCTCCCTTTTGAAAATCTGAGCGCTGATCCCGAGAACGCGTTTTTCGCTGATGGGGTGCAGGACGAAATCCTGAATAAATTGGCGAAAATCGCCGATCTCAAGGTGATCAGCCGGACATCGGTGATGCCATACAAGAGCGGTGCGAAACGAAACCTGCGCCAGATTGCGAATGAACTCGGGGTCGCGCACATGGTCGAGGGAAGTGTGCAGCGTGTTGCAAACCGCGTCCGAGTCAGCGCGCAGTTAATCGACGCGAAGACGGACGCTCATTCGTGGGCCAACAGCTATGATCGACCACTGGGTGATGTCTTTGCGATCCAGAGCGATATTGCCAAAGCAATTGCCGCCCAGCTTCAGGCTAAGCTCTCGCCGGCGGAGAAATCTGCGATTCAACAACCACCCACAACGAACCTCATCGCGTACGATCGCTACTTGCGCGCCCAGAAGCTATGGGCGCAACAAACGACTCAGATCCCAAAGGATTTACGCGAAATAGTACGCTTGCTGGATGAGGCGGTGGGACACGACCCAACGTTCCTGCTCGCTTATTGTGAGCTTGCGCGGACACATGCGTATATTTCTCTTCTGGGAGTTGACTCCACGTCCGCCCGTATCACGCTTGCGGAAGAGGCACGGGATACGGCTTTACGGCTTGGCGCAGACCGTGGCGAAGCGCATTTGGCTGCAGCATACGTCGCTTATTGGTGCTATCGCGACTATGAGACGGCCCTCACCCAACTTGGCATTGCCCGGCGCGCATTGCCTAACGACGCGGAAGTTCTGGAGGTAACGGCTGCAATCGCGCGCCGACAGGGTCATTGGGAAGAATGCATAAGGAATTTCGAACGCGCCATCGATCTCGACCCACGAAACCTATCTATGGTTGGCGGCGCGGGACTGACTTTTGAGTATGAGCGACGCTTCGCGCAAGCCGCGGCTTATCGAGGTCGCGCTGTAGCGATCGCACCGGATGAGCCGACTGCGCGTGTGGCGAGTGCGCTAGTCGATCTGCAGTCGCGCGCGGACACGCAACCTGTCCACGAAGCTATTCAAAGCGTTGTAACGAAAGATCCAAGCGCGGTAGACAGAATTGCTGGGTATTGGCTTTATGTTTCTATTTGTCGGCGCGATGCCGACGAGATGGCCAGCGCGTTAGCATCGTTGCCTTCCGAAGGGATGATCCCCGGGGTAGCCGGGATCGTAGCAATGCCCCGCTCCTTTTTAGAAGGTCTGGCCGCGCGCGTTCGAAATGATCTGACCGGTGCTCAAAGGGCATTTACTGCGGCACGTGTTGCGATGGAAAAGATTGTGCGTGAGGAACCCGATTACGCTCAAGCTCTCTCCGGCCTTGGGCTGATCGATGCAGCGCTCGGTCATAACGAAGATGCGATTCGTGAAGGCCGACGTGCACTGGAACTCTTACCCGTTACAAAAGATGCGATGGCGGGTGCGGAGCTGCTGACGAATCTCGCAATCACGTATGCCTGGGCAGGTGAAAAAGATCTTGCGATTAAACAACTGGAAGAAGTTTTACGCATTCCCAGTGAGGTCTGTTATGGCCGATTGCGTTTGGAGCCCTACTGGGATTCGCTGCGCGGCGATCCGCGTTTCGAAAAACTCATAGAAGAATCGAAGAAACCAGTCGCGTTGGAATCGCCCCAGCCGCTGCCGGCTGGAATTGCAGTGCTGCCCTTTGAAAATCTGAGCGCCGACCCTGAGAACGCATTTTTCGCTGATGGCGTGCAGGACGAAATTCTAAATGATTTAGCAAAAATCGCGGAGTTGAAGGTCATCAGCCGGACATCGGTGATGCAATACAAAAGCGGCGCGAAACGTAACCTGCGTCAGATCGCAAATGAACTTGGCGTCGCGCGTGTGGTCGAGGGAAATGTGCAACGTATCGCAAACCGTGTCCGTGTTAGCGCGCAGCTAATCGATGCAAAAACTGACACGCACTTGTGGGCGGAGAGTTACGATCGACCACTGAGTGACGTTTTTGCGATCCAGAGCGAGATTGCCAAAGCAATTGCCGCCCAACTCCAGGCGAAACTATCACCTGCGGAGCAAGCTGCCATTGGGCAGGCTCCTACGACCAACCTAATCGCGTACGATCGTTACTTGCGAGCCAGAAGACTAGGAGCAAGGCAAACGGGTCGCGTTCCAGCAGAGATGCGCGAAGTGATACGGCTACTGGATCAGGCAGTAGCATACGATCCCATGTTCGTGCTCGCCTATTGCGACTTAGCGCGAGCCCATGCTTATGCTTACCATCTGGGAGTCGACCGTACTGCCGCCCGCATGACGCTTGCGAAGGCAGCTCGCGACGCGGCCTTACGAGTCGACCCCGACCGTGGTGAGCCCCATCTCGCTGCCGCAGACGTCGCTTTTCACTGTGACCTCGATTACGAAACCGCTCTTAACGAGGTCGACATTGCCCGGCGTAGATTGCCCAATGCTGCGGACGTTTTCGCGTTAACCGCTTACATCCATCGTCGACAGGGGCATTGGGAGAATTGCGCAAGTGATTTGGAACGCGCCGTCCAACTCGATCCACGGAACGTCTGGCTACTTCAGGATACCGCGCAGACTTACCAGTTCCTGCGGCGTTTTTCGGAGGCGGCGGCCGCTTGGGACCGCACTCTAGCGGTTGCACCCGGCGATCCGAATACCCGTGTGTGGCGCGCGCTAGTCGATATGGACTCACGCGCGGACACGCAACCTATGCAGGATGTTATTGAGAAAATCATAAGCGAAGATCCAAGCGCGGTGGACACGATTCCCGAGCATTGGCTCTATCTTACTCTTTGCCGGCGCGACCTTGCCGAAATGGCACGCGCGTTAGCTTCAGTACCTCCAGAAGGAATCGTTCGCCGTGACCTAATAATGCCGCGCTCCTTTTGTGAAGGCTTGGTAGCGCAAATTCGAGGTGATGTGACCGGTGCGGAAAGAGCATTTAGCGCAGCGCGCGCGGAAATGGAAAAAATTCTGGGCGAACAGCCCGATTATGCTCAAGCTTTCTGCGTCCTGGGGCTGAGTGATGCCGCGCTCGGTCATAAGGAAGATGCGATTCGTGAGGGCCGTCGTGCGGTGGAACTTTTGCCTGTTACAAAAGACATGATGGCGGGCGGGGTAGTGCTAGCAAATCTGGCAATCATCTACGCCTGGACTGGAGAGAAGGACCTTGCGCTTGAGCAGCTAGCTACAGCGATTCGGTTTCCTTCCTCCAATTTTCTCAGCTATGGTCAGTTGAAATTGCATCCCTTCTGGGATCCTTTGCGCGGCGATCCGCGGTTTGAGAAACTCTTAGACGACTCGAAGAAGCCGATCGCAATGAAATAAATTGTGAGGCAACCCCTCCGATTGCCAGACGCTTGCCAGACGGAGCGCGTGCTCTACAACGGTTGATTCAGTTTCGCTAGAATTTCAGGATCGCGGACGTCTGCCCATTCACCGGTTAGTTCCAACGCTTTTACTTTCTTTCCCGAATGCGCGAGATCGCGGATTGCATCTGTGAGTTCGTACTCGCCGCGCGGTGACGGCTTCAGCTTTGCGATGAAGTCGAAAATCCTCGGTCGAAATGCGTAGAGACCCGCGTTATACCACGGGCTTGTCGGTTCGCCTGGCTTTGGTTTCTCACGAAGATCGACCAGCTCCATTTGCTCGTTCACAAAAACGGCGCCGCCTTTGCTGACGTCTTCGCCACGCGTAACTGTGATGATTCCTTCACAGTCGTCGGGAAGATCGACGACGCGTTTGTAATTTAGCGGGCTGATCAAAATATCGCCATAGCTCAAAATGAATGGCGAGGCGCCAGTGAAACTGCAGGCAAGATTCACAACGCGACCCGTACCATCCTGCACGGTTTGCGTGACATAGTTGATGTCGACTTTGTGACGCTGACCATCGCCAAAAAAGTTCCGCACTGCTTCGGCGTGATAACCAACAATAATTATAAATCTGCGTACACCCGCATCACGCAGCCCTTCTACGATGTGCTGCAAAACCGGTTTGCCGCGCACGTCGATCATCGGCTTGGGAACGTCATTAGTCAGCTCGCGCATGCGCGTGCCGCGCCCAGCTGCCAGCACTACTGCCTTGTCGATCTTAGTCATCGCCTAGCAAGGTACTTCAAGCGCACCGGTTGCTAGGCCGATGACGCAAGTCAGATGTTTTGCCTACTTTTTCTCGGTAATTGTAAGAGCGGGCAGGTTAGCTTGTTTGATTAATTCGCTTACTTTTGGCACATCTTCGGTTTTTAGTTGCGCCCACTTCTTTAACTGCTCTTCCAACTGGCTGCTCAACATTTGGAAAACGTTGAGCTGACCCTGGGTCGGCTCCCTGTCGCCATACTCGATTGTGTGGCTAAATGTTTCGAAGCGTTCGTTCAGCATGTCCGGGAACGCGAGGTTTCCTTCCGAACCTTTCATATTCACCTGAATTAATTTCTGTTCGATATCGGACATTTTGTGGTCGAGATCATCTGTTGCCGCGAATGCCGCTTTTAACTTGGGATCGTCGCCGAAACGTTTGTGCAAGGTCTGAATCTGCGACCTAAGCTCGCGGATTTCGTTCACGGCCTGATGCAATCGCGACATGGAATCATTCACCTGTGTCGCCAAAGCAAATTGCTTTTGCACGGCGGCCTCTGCCCCCTTGGTCCGTGGATCAATCGCCAGATGCAGCGGCGCAGTTTGCGACTTGCCGCCGACAGTCAGTTTCACTTGATAATCACCAGGCTGAGCGAGCGGTCCTCTCGGTCCGACGCCGGAGTAAAACGCACCGGGGATCTGGATCGGATCATCGTAGCGCAGGTCCCACGCGAAGCGGTTCATCCCTGCATTTGCAGGAATTGTTTTGACGCGCTCGACGCGATCGGGCCATTCCGGCGGCTGTTCGCCTTCCTTTTTCTCTTTGCTTGAAAGATGCCTGACGACTTTGCCTGAAGCATCCAGAATATCGAGCGAGACTTCGTCTTTTGGCGCAGCCTTGAAATAATAATTAATGATCGCGCCTGACGGCGGGTTATCGCCGACTGGCTGGCGCTTGTCGAATTCCTCCGGATAATGCAAACGCACTGCGGTCTGCGGTTGATAAAGCATCACATCTCCCTGGGCGGATTGCGCGCTCAACTGGCGCAGCGGCGTCATATCGTCCAATACCCAGAACGAACGGCCATGAGTCGCCACGACCAGATCGTCATCCTTGACAACCAGATCGTGAATTGGTGACACGGGCAGGTTCAACTGCAGCGGCTGCCAATGCGCGCCGTCATCAAATGAAACGAAAACTCCAAGCTCTGTGCCCGCGTAGAGCAGTCCGCGTTTTTTAGGATCTTCGCGCACCGCATGGACGTATGCGCCGCCGGGAATTCCAGTCACAATCGCGCTCCAGCTTTTTCCAAGGTCGGTTGTTTTGAAAATGTAAGGCTTGAAGTCGTCGAGTTTATGCCGATCCACGGCGACATATGCAGTGTTGGCGTCATGCGGAGAGGGATCGATGAGGCTGACGGTGCTCCACTCAGGCATCTTTGGTGTAACATTCGACCAATGCTGTCCGTCGTCGGTTGTAACGTGGACCAGTCCATCATCGGTGCCGGCCCAGAGCGTCCCTTTTTTCAGCGGCGACTCAGCCAGTGCGAACACGGTGTCGTAATATTCAACCGAAGTGATGTCGTTAGTCAGCGGTCCGCCGCTTGGCCGTTGTTTCGATTTATCGTTACGCGTTAGATCGCCGCTGATCTGCGTCCAGCTCTGGCCGTGATCGGTCGATTTGAAAACTGACTCTGCGCCTGTGTATAAAACCTCGGGGTTGTGCGGAGATAATGTGAGAGGCGATACCCATTGAAAGCGATGAATAAGATCGCCTGCGCCGTGGCCGGAATTATCCAGAGGCAAGACGCTGACGTCCTGCGTTTCTCCCTTGGCCTTATCGTAACGATCGATGGAGTTTTCGTAGCCTGAATAAATGATATGCCAATCCCGGGGGTCGGCCAGAACGAAGCCGCACTCGCCGCTGCCCGCTACGAACCAATCTGCTGGCCCGATTGCGCCCCAATCTGTCCGACTCGCGATGCCAACGCTTGTATTGTCCTGTTGCGCGCCATAAATGTGATAAGGGAAAGCGTTGTCCACGGAAACATGGTAAAACTGCGCGGTCGGCTGGTTGTTTTGGGTCGTCCACGTTTTTCCGCCGTCGAGTGAGATACTCACGCCTCCGTCATTGGCGTTCGCGATCCGATTAGGATTTTGTGGATCGATCCAGAGGCCGTGGTGATCTCCGTGACGGGCTGGTAGCAAGTTGAAGGTTTTTCCGCCATCAACCGAACGAAACAACCCGGTATTTAAAAGATAAACTGTGTCCGCGGATTTCGGGTCAGCATAGACTTTACTGAAATACCAGGCACGCTGGCGAAATCGGCCGTCATCATTTACACGGGTCCAATGTTGTCCGGCATCATCGGAACGATAAAGGCCGCCTTCTTTCGCCTCGATGATCGCATAAACGCGGTTTGAGTCGGCGCCGGAAACCGCGATACCGATCTTACCCAGGATTCCTTCGGGCAGGCCGTTGCCCTCGAGACGTTTCCAGGTAACGCCATTATCTTCGGATCGATAGAGCCCACTTCCCGGTCCGCCGCTGGAAAAAAACCACGGCTGCCGTCGAGCCTGCCACATTGAAGCGAAAACAATGTTGGGATTGTGCGGATCAAAAACGACATCGATCCCGCCGGTATTTTCATCTTTGGACAAAACTTTCGTCCACGTCTTGCCACCGTCGGTAGTTCGAAATATTCCGCGCTCTGCGTTCGGACCAAACGCGTGACCAAGAGCCGCGACTAAAACAACGTTCTCATCTCTTGGATCGGCGATTAGTGCGCCGATTTGACGGCTGTCTTTTAACCCAACATTCTGCCATGTCTTGCCGCCATCGATAGATTTGAAAACTCCGGTGCCATAGGTGGTATTACCGCGTATCGCCGCTTCGCCCGTGCCTGCATAGATCACGTTGTGATCTGATGGCGCAATAGCAATCGCTCCGATCGATGAAATTGGTTGCTTATCGAAGAGGGGAGTCCAGTTCGCGCCGCCATCGATCGTTTTCCAAACTCCGCCCGCAACGGCGCCAAAATAATAAGTGTCCGGCTCGCCCGGCACGCCTTCAATGGTTAAGGCGCGCCCGCCACGAAACGGTCCAATCTGTCGCCACTGCATTCCATTGAACAATTTTTCA
>WNGA01033803.1_pt1 | contig 13959 bp, 13 predicted proteins | sample 5400061 | NCBI WGS metagenome assembly WNGA01 (sample SAMN13153366, study PRJNA577476) | soil metagenome | isolation source: 100 cm soil or saprolite under grassland replicate 2 | place: USA:California | collected 2016-06-15 | reverse complement strand
CAAAAACAGATTTTGCTCATCCAAACCAGTCGAGGAGCGGAGGCAGTTCCAGATGTCATGTCGGCGCTGGATGGGTTGAAGGTGGGGCGGGTCATCGTCCGCGAACCTACCCTGGAAGATGCCTACGTCCGTTTGGTTGGAGGCAAGGAATGAACATTCGGCTGCTTGCCAAATACTGGCGCACCATCCTTGTTGTCGCGGAGATGAATATTCGCCAGCAAATGACGGATGGCTTTATTCTCTTCACCGTGCTTTTTCAGCCTATCATCATTGCGCTGCTTGGATTGTGGATGCTGAAAGACAAGGGCGCAGACGCAGCGATGTTTGTCGTCGTGGGGAGCGGGTTGACAGGCTTATGGTCGAGCCTGCTATTTATCTCCGGGAACAGTATCAACTTCGAGCGCTGGACCGGAACTTTGGAGTCGTTGGTTGCGATTCCCACTCCGTTTGAGGTCATCGTCTTTGGAAAAAATCTCGCGAATGTCATTCAGTCCCTGCTCTCCATGGTGCTTGGATACATCATTGCGGCGTTTGCATTTGGCTACTCGCTTGGAGTTCAACAACCCTTGTTGTTTGTTATTTCAATCGTTCTTTCCGTGATCGCATTCATTAGCTTTGGTCTGATCATCGCGCCGATCTTTGTCATGAATCCCGGCGTACGGGCCTGGCAAAATGCCATGGAATTTCCGGTCTATGTATTATGCGGGTTTCTCTTCCCGATTGCGTTACTTCCGGGTTGGACAACTCCCGTTTCCTATTTGCTTCCGCCTTATTGGGCGGCGATCGCGTTGCACGGAACTTCAACAGGAGGTGCCTCATTCAATGAGACTCTTTTTGCTTGGGGCATGATGCTATTATTTTCGCTGATCGACCTGCTCATTGCCTCGCGCCTGTTCAAGCTTATGCTCTACAAAGCTCGCGCGGATGCGACGCTTGGAATGGAATAAAGATCACCCCGCTGGTTGAGTAGAGCGGCGCTTTCCCGCTCATATCGAAACCAGCAGTTAACAAGAAGACAAGAACTTAGAATCAAACTGTTGGTCTCGATATGACCTCGACGAACACTCGGTCTACTCGACCAACGATTTTCTTGGTATTTATATGAAAACCCTCTCTAACAACCTCCGTCTCTTCTGGCAGGGCGCACTCCTTTCTTACATTGCCCTCTTTCACTGGATGCGCCCCATTCAATATATGGCGTCCAAGATCATCATGCCATTGGCGCAGATGTTCTTCTTCGTTTATTTAGGAACGTTTGCAACCGGTGAACGAAATGCTGCATTTTATATCGTTGGCAACGCACTTCAGATCGCAGCGGTTAGCGGGATTTACGGTATGACCATGAGTATTGGCGGCGATCGCGACAGCGGGACGCTTGGTTATATCCTTGGCACACCTGCCAATCGTTTTGTGGTATTCATGGGACGCGCCTTCATGAATATTCTGGATGGCGCGCTGGGTGTCGTTATTGCATTTACTTGGGGCGTCGTATTAATGGGACTGGATCTTTCCCATACGAATATTTTTGCGCTGGCTCTGACCATTATCATTACCATTTCTCCTGTTGATCTTCTCCGGTGCAAACGTGCGGCTCGATCAAGTTCCAACCTGGGTGCAGGCCACCTCTTCCGTGCTTCCACTCACGCGCGGGATTTCGGCAGCGCGCTTGCTTATTCAGGGCGCGAGCCTCACAGAAGTAATGCCTCTGCTACTGGGAGAACTCGGTGTCGGTTTGATATACACCTTGTTGGGTTATTTGCTTTTTGCGGTCTTCGAGGTCGAAGCTAAAAAGCGCGGGACGCTTGAAGTGTTTTAGTAAATCAAATGATAAAAAATCCCTTCTCACTTGAGAAGGGATTTTTGCTTATGGAGTTGCTGTTGCTGTATCTGTAGCGGGCGCTGTCGTCGAAGTCGCCGCTGGCGCGCCTGTATTGGTTGCAGCTGCCCCTCCGCCGATCACGACCTGAACATAAACTTCATCGCCGAAAAATTGCCCGCTGGCTGTGGACATGCGCCAGTTGCCGCGGATGGTGCCGGTCTTGTTTGGAGCCGTCATAGCAACCGAGATATCGGTCACAGCGCCTGCGGCAATAGATGATGGCAAAGTATAGGTTGTTCCGCCCATGGCATCACCGCCCGTAAACGCAAACTTGAATCCGGCATCCCAGGCACATGAGCCTGCGTTTTTCACTTTCCAGGTCTTCGTAAAAGCTTGACCGGCTGTTACTGGGGTGTTATCTGGGATGCTGACATCACTTACAAACGAAAGCCCATAGCAGGAGGCTGTCGCGGCTGGCGCGGGGGATCCCAGTGCAATGCCTCCCGTGCTGGTCGCAGGAGCCGCAATCGTTGGTGCCGCCGTCAGTGTGGGAACTGGTGAATTGGTGGGTGCGGCAAATGCGGTCGCGGTCAGGTCCGATGAGAATGTCCCAACCGCTTGCGTTCTGATTTCATCTGCACTAAAAGCCAGGGTTGGAGTGAGAGGTGGTTCATTTGCCCCACATGCGCTGAGCAGTAAAGCTCCCATGATCAAAAGTGTCTGTGTACTGAATATTAATCGAAATTTAAGCATTCATACTCCTTTCCACAAGAGGCGCTATTTTACTTGGAATTTACTTTTTGTCCAACGGTAATTGGATAAAAAGAGTAGTGAAAATGATAAACAAAACCCTTCTTAGCCACAGACAGCACTGAGAGCTTTAAGAAAAAATCTCTAAATCTCAGCGAACTCATTCGCTACTCCTCCACAAGCAATTTACGAATTTCGTATTGATTGACATGCTATAATCTGCGCCTATGATTTATTTAGACTATTCTGCGACGACCCCAGTGGATTCGCGCGTGGTCGAGGCAATGACTCCGTACTTCTCGGATTCGTTCGGGAACCCCTCCTCAGTCCACCGTTATGGACAGGTTGCCGAAGCTGCCATCGATTCTGCGCGTGAGACGGTCGCCTCCATCTTGAATTGCAGACCAGAAGAGATCATCTTCACCTCCTGCGGCTCCGAGTCGGATAATCTTGCGATCCGTGGGGCTGCCTATGCCATGCGCGAAAAGACCGGCGCAAAATGGATCCTCGCTTCGCGTGCCGAGCATCCCGCGGTGACCAAAACGTTATCTCATCTCGAAAAATACGAAGGCTTCTTAATCGAGTGGCTGGACGTAGATGAATATGGCATGATCACACCGGACGCGGTCTCACAAGCAATTTGTGAGAACACCGCGATGGTTTCGGTGATGTATGCCAACAATGAGATTGGCACGATCAATCCAATCCAAGAGATTGCCGAAATTTGCAAAGCCAACAACATTCTGCTGCATACTGATGCCGTCCAGGCTGCGGCATATTTGCCGCTTGATGTTCAATCGCTTGGCGTAGATATGATGTCGCTTGGCGCCCATAAGTTTTATGGTCCAAAGGGTGTTGGCGCGTTATATGTTCGGAAGGGCACGCCGCTCATTTCACATCTGACCGGTGGAGGGCAGGAATTCAGCCTGCGCGCCGGAACTCAAAATGTGCCATACATTGTTGGTTTTGCAGAGGCGTTAAGATTGACAAACGAAGAACGCGACCAACGTGTTACGCATGTGAAACCGCTCAGAGATCAGATCATTGGAACGGTACTCGAAACGATTCCCGATGCGCGGCTGACTGGTCATCTCGACTCTCGATTGCCTCATCACGCCTCGTTTGCCTTCAAAGACGTGGATGGAAATTTATTGTTGACCCTTCTGGATGCCGCGGGGTTCGCCTGCTCGTCCGGTTCTGCCTGTAAGACGGGCAACCCAGAGCCGAGTGAAGTGATGAACGCCATCGGCTTGTCTCGGGATTGGGGTTTGGGCTCCTTGCGTGTGACATTAGGTGTTCATACTACCCCTGCTGATGTCGATTCGTTTTTGAACGTATTGCCTGGATTAGTTCAGAAAGCAAGAATGTTGAAATAGAATGGTAAACAGGAAAACACATATACAAGTGTGACCTGTCTACCTGTGTACTTAAACCATGACTACTGTTGTCGTCGCCATGTCTGGAGGAGTAGATTCCTCGGTTGCCGCAGCCTTGCTCAAAGAGCAGGGCTATGACGTCATTGGCATGATGCTGCGCTTGTGGAGCGAACACGGCAAGGAAGATTCCAATCGCTGCTGCACGCCAGATTCTATGGCACAGGCACGCCGGGTCGCGGCGAAGCTTGATATTCCCTTTTATGTGATCGATGCAAAAGATGTCTTCCATAACACGGTCGTGCAATATTTTCTGGATGGATATGCGCGCGGCGAGACGCCCAACCCGTGCTTGATCTGCAACCGGCAAATCCGCTGGACGTTTTTGCTCGATCACGCGTTGGCTTTCGGCGCAGACTTCATGGCAACGGGACATTACGTGCGAATTCGGAAGTCAGAGGACGGTTATCAATTATTGCGGGCGGTTGATCGAAGTAAGGATCAATCGTACGTGCTTCATGTATTGAATCAAGAAAAGCTTGCCAGAGCCTTATTCCCGATTGGCGATTATCCAAAAACGGAAATTCGTGCGATTGCTGAAAAATTCGGATTGCCCACAGCTTCCCGTAAAGATTCACAGGATCTGTGCTTTCTGGCTGGGGAAGATTATCGCAATTTCCTTCAGCGCAACGCGGCGGAGATACCTAAGCCAGGAGAGATTTTGACTCGCGATGGCAGGTCAATTGGCGAACACACCGGACTCGCGAATTACACAATTGGTCAGCGCAAGGGATTAGGTGTTGCCTCACTCGTTCCTTTGTATGTGCTTGGAAAAGATCCGGCAAACAACACGTTGATCGTTGGCACACACGAAGAATTGGGATCACGCGAGTTAACGGCGCGGGATGTCAATTGGTTGTCTGGAGAAACGCCGCGTGACCCGTTCCGAGCGGAAGTGAAGATTCGTTATACGGCGAAAGAGGCCGCGGCATTGGTCACGCCTATGAACGGGAATCAGGCTAGCCCTGAGTTGGATCGAAGGGTCCAGGTCCAGTTTGACGCCTCGCAGCGAGATATCACAGCAGGGCAGGCGGCGGTCTTTTTCCAGGGCGATGTGATGATCGGTGGCGGAATCATCCTCTAAATCTGCGTATAGGCAAAGAGGGAGTGTTGCCGAAAATTAGGAAAAAGGTAGCGAGGGGCTGTATCCTATTGTTTCAAATTCAGTCTAGTACATAATTAAACTTCATATGACACTTCCAGCCTTTCTATTTGCCCTGCTCGTTGCCTTGTTTTATGGCGCCGTATACCATCTGATACGCGGCGGAGGTTTCTGGCGCCTCATTTTGTATTTTGGTCTTAGCGTCTTTGGTTTTGTCGTGGGCCACCTGATTGGCCTTTGGCGCGGCTGGACCTTCATTCCGCTTGGTTCGCTGAATTTTGGTCTTTCCTCTCTTGGAAGTGTTATGGTTTTGATAATAGGTGATTGGCTTAGCCGCGTGGAAGCCCACTAAAAAAGCAAGGTATAATCTGCGCCTGCTTACAAAGTGCTGCATAATCATCTAAGCTAAAATTTGAAAACCGAGTTCATATTTCGCTCCAAAATTTTAGTAATTGAACAAACAAGCAGCAAATTTGCCGCCTTCAATATCCAGGCAGTTGGCTTTATCTATCATTCTTCAAAAGAGCGTTTGGAGATTAATCCAAGAAGCGGTGAACTGGGAGTTATTCATGGAACAACTTAAATTTCTAATTGATCTTTTCTTACATCTCGACGAGTATATGTCAAACATTATCAATCAGTATGGTGCCTGGACATATGCCATTCTCTTTATTGTTATTTTTATGGAAACGGGCTTTGTCGTGACACCTTTCCTGCCGGGTGATTCCCTGATCTTTGCGGCGGGTACGTTTGCGGCACTTGGCTCGTTGAACATTTGGGCATTGATTGGTTTGTTGATGATTGCCGCGGTTGGCGGTGGACCGCACACATGCCTTCTTTGAAAAACATGGTGGCAAGACGATCTTTCTGGCGCGTTTTGTTCCCATCGTACGCACCTTTGCGCCGTTCGTCGCGGGCATGGGACGCATGTCGTATGGTTACTTCTTTTCCTACAATGTCTTCGGTGGAATTGTGTGGGTATTACTATTCACCTTACTGGGCTATTTCTTTGGCAATCTGGAGTTTGTGAAAAAGAACTTTGAGTTTGTTATTATTGCCATCATTCTCATTTCAGTGGTCCCTGCCGTTTGGGAAGCCTTGAAAGCACGGCGAGAAATAAAAGCAGAAAAAGCTGGCAAAATGGAAGAGACGCTCTAGGGCGTCTCTATTTTTTTATGAAGTGGCTCACCATTCTCTTCACGCTTTTCATAATTCTCATTATTGTCCTGGCAGATACGGGAAACCTTGGCATCCTCCAAACAGTCAACCAAATTCCCTGGGGAGATAAAGCAGGGCATTTCATTCTGTATGGGATTCTCGCTCTGCTGATCAACTTGACTTTCTTTCGTTCGTTTCCTCTTCAAAGCCGACAGCGGGTCGCCATTATCAGTGGCTTGATCCTCGCCCTCTTGATCGGACTTGAAGAATTTTCCCAGCAAAATTTTTCCAACCGGACTTTCAGTTTGAGTGACCTGACAGCAAGTTATCTTGGTGTAATCTTCTTTTCGTGGCTGGCAGTACGAAGAAAAGAGAAGAGGTAGTGGAGTCCAAAGCGGCGCCGTGGCACTATGGCGACATCTCCTGACTTTGGTGCTTTGGTACTATAAAAGCAACGACTGGTCCCACAGGGATGCTACGCAAAGTCGTTGGACTCCTATTTGGTTGGTCTTAATACCAAATGCCCTTCAGCTTGCGATGTGATTGACTGCTGATCCCAAAGCATTGCATAATACTGAATATTTGCCCACATGGGAGCCATATCAACGTAGTGTGGATGATAAGCATGTCCCGACTGTCCGGTCGTGTGAACTGTCACGGAATTGTTCAAATCTCCCAAATCGACGATCATGCGCATGGAGGGAAGCCAGTTGGTTTCGTAGCCATCTATGACTGACCAGCCCGTTGCATTGACAATTGCCTCACCACCGCTCGTGGGAAAAGGACCGCGGTTGAATAATGCTTCAATTGGTGAAACACCTGATTCGCCAAGAGTGCTATTTCGAAATGTAGACGCGTGCATCTCTCCCCATTTCCAATTCGCAGAATTTTTACCGAACATTTCTTCAAGTTCCGCAACACCTTGCTCGAAGGATTTCCGGATCATTTCGCCGCGCGTTTCTCTTACATCGGTTGTGGTTTTGTCATCCCACCACGTGCTGCTCTCCTCAAGCTGACGCATGATCTCATTCCAGCGTGAGCCTCCATCCGGAAAGTAATGTTCATCCGGTATATCGTCATTAAATGTGTTTTGCAGTAAGTGACGCCAGAAGGCTTCAAAGACGGCTGCTGCAGAAGAGTCTGCTCTGGCCTGAAAATCCCAATCTTTGAGCAGCTTTTGTGCTTGCGCCTCATTGTTAGAGAGTTCATCCAATTCCAAAAGCATCGGCACATAGATGGGTCCGTTGGCATCAAAGGAATCGCCTTGGATGGATTGTATATAGGCAATATCAACCTTTGTTGGCGCGTTTTCGACCAAATCGAGGATACGTTGTGCGCGGAAGCCGTAATCCCAATCGCGTGTAATCAGATAAGGATAATCCCACGGCTGGCAGCGATTATTGGCTGTGACAATATAGCCTTCTGGTGGATTGAATGTGTAAGGCAATTCCTCGAATGGAATATAACCTGTCCATTCATATTCATCGGTCCAACCCTGGACTGGCAGAGTGCCATCTCCATTCGCGCGCATCGGAATATCACCGGGCATCTGATAACCAATATTTCCATCTACGTCAGCGTACAAAAGATTTTGTGCAGGCACATGAAAATTCTTCGCGGCCGCGCGGAAATCCTCCCAATTCTGGGCTTTATCGAATCCCCAAATCGCTTCGAACGGAGTCGAAGGGGCTAGGGCTGTCCATTTGAGCGCGATGACATATGGATCAGGTAGCTCAATTCCTGCACGTTCTTTGAATGGTACAAAGTCTGGAAGGTTATCTGGATTTTCGTTTTTGAGGGGACCAAGGGCTTCAGACACGACAGGCCCATGCCTCGTTATGCGGACAGTTATCTCTACTGGATCTCCTCCAACAACTTGAATGGTTTCGATACGAGTTTCAAAATCCACCCATTGACCGTTCACTTCATATTGATTCGAGTTTTCTGGATTGAGGCGTTCAATATATAAATCCATTACATCAGGCCCTACGTTTGTAAAACCCCAAGCAACTCTGTCATTGTGTCCGATGATAACTCCAGGTACACCAGCGAAGGTAAAACCAGCCACATTGTAGGGACATTCATTTGTCACAGGCTTGCATTCGAGGTGTGCTTGATACCAGATCGAAGGCATTTGAATGCCGAGATGAGGATCGTTCGCCAGCAAAGGCATCCCTGTCACTGTGCGTGAGCCCGAAATGACCCAGGAGTTGGAACCGTAAAGTTCGGCAACCTGTTGCGGCGTGAATGTTTTCAAAAGGATAGCCCGTGCGATCTCTTCATCCATATTGCCACGTAGATCCCAAGCCATCGCCTTTCCCCAGGTGAGACTGTTGATTGGCGTCCACAGTTCGATTTTGTAATCAGGGCTGAGCAGACCGACGATGGCGTATTCAAGACTCAGCGCAGTCGTATTATGATTCTTGAGATATGTGTTTACACCCTCCGTATAAGAATCGATAATCGCTTTTGATTCAACGTCCAGTTCCGAATATTCCTGTTCGGCCGTGACACGCCAGCCCAGAGTGCGCAGAAATGTGTCTGTTACAACCTGTCCCTTGCCAAACATTTCAGAGAGCGTACCAGAGCCAATATGCCGCCAAGTGTCCATTTGCCAAAAGCGATCCTGGGCATGGACGTAGCCTTGCGCGAAGAACAGGTCATGGGAGGTCATCGCGTAAATGTGCGGAATACCCATTTTGTCGCGGTAAATGTCTACGGGACCGTTCAAGCCATCGAGTTGAATCTCCCCATCAATTTTTGGAAAGGATTTCGAGGCGACCGTGTTGGGTAGATAACTCTTGAAATAATAAGCGCCGCCTGCAACCAAGATGAGAACGAGAATGACGATCACGCTCAGCCCTCGCAACAGAAATTTACCGATTTTTTTCATTGTTCCTCCGGCGAAAGAGTCTGACACACTTACGTAGAACACGCTTCTATAAAGAAAGAGACGCTCGCAGACGAACGCCTCTTCCTTTTATGTCATTGCGAGGAGCGTTTTGTGCGACGAAGCAATCTCAAACTTATAAAGCGATTGCTTCGTCGTTGCTTCGCTCCTTCTCGCAATGACATGCTATTTGATGTTCCCAAGCAGACGTGGGAACCAATACCATAGCATATCCGCGGCGGGTTTGCCAAAAATCGAGGCAGACTTATCTTGCAAAGCTACAGGCGCAAAATAGCCGCGGCTAATCAATCCGTTGACCCAGGTGCGCGCGTTGATTGCGTTGAACATCGCATCGTAAATGTCCACTTGCTGCTGTAAATCCAGATTGACTGTGCTCAAATCGGGGTTCGGACGGCTCAGCGCGGTCCAATATAAGCACCCTCCACTGCCGTTGGGAATACAGCCCGTCGCCGAATAGGTAGAGGCTGGATACGAAAGCCCAATAATGAACGGCTTATTCACCTGGATCTGGGTAGGTGACATATTCGTATCGAGCAAGCGTCCGGCTTCGGCGAGCATATCTGATTTATTAGGACTAGATTGATCGCTCAATCGTACAAACCATAGCCAATAAACGGCGTCGGTACTTTTTAATATGTTGATCGGTGCAAAGATAACGCTGTTATCGTAAGGGAGCGCGAAGAGGACACTGCCACGGAAGTGCTGCCGGATTTCGGCAATGATATTGAGCCAGCGTGTTTCCGCGTCCGCTGGGACGCCGCTGGCATTACCATTTGCAAGTGTCCCCGCCGGAAGAGCCGGAGCGATCCAATCTCCGCCGATGACCAAAGCCTGCGCGCCGGAGAGGTTCGCCAGATCCGCATACTGGATGACAAAGGCTCGATAGTGATCGAACCAGTTATCCCACCATCCAGCATCGCGGGGGGCACTATTCCAGAAATCATTTGAATCCGTCGTGAAGCGGGGCTGAGGGAACAATGCCACATTCAAATTGATGGCGCGCGCCTGTGTGACGGACGTGACCGTATCTGACCAGAACGCGTCCGCGCCAGGCTGTTCGGAAAAGATCAACGGATTATTGCGCACATATGTCCAGGATGGCGTGAGGAAGACCCAGTTGGAGCCAATGGCCTGAATATTTTTTAAAGCATTGGGAATAAATGTTGGCGTACTCGGCTCATAATAGGATTGGAATTCAACGCCGGCCATAAAGCCTGTGCCGCGCGAGGGAATATCTGTCGCGACGAGGGAGGGACTGCCTGTCTTTTGCGGCCAGGCCCATTCATTCACCGTATCGAAGATTTCCTGTGGGGCAATGCTGGGAGTGACCATATGACCGCGTGAACTTGGTCCGACGGTTTGCGAGTCGTCGGCTGAGTCGCACTGCGCGTTGCGGCAGTAGCGATAGCCAAATGATCCAACGATATTGAGTGGACCATAGAGTTTATACGCCCATTTATTTGTTCCAGTGGGCCACATTGGGATAGGTGGTGTCCAGCCATAGGGGTTGAACTGGATGTAAATGAGGTTGCCGGTGGGCGTATTTTGTGGCACGGTCACTTCGAACAGGATAGGCGCGTTGGGTCCGGCTTGCCAGGATTGCACAACATCGGTCACGGTCATATTTTGTGCCGGGACGATCAAGTGCCGCGTCATGTATTGACCTGTGGCGGTAAACTCGGAATTCCAGAAGCCATCTCCGAGCGTGTATTTATATTCAATGTCTGCGCCAGCGGGCAGGAAAAGCGAGACCGAATATCTTCCGTCAGGCAGAGGAGTGAGGATCGGCATCCGATCTGCAGAGGTACTCAAGCCGCCGCGTAAATCTGAAAATGTATTGCCAAGCTGAAGCAGATTTCCTGCGATGCGTAAGGGTACCCCAGGTTGCGTTCCCGAGGGGACAGAAACCGTAAAAATAACATTCACCTGTTGAGCAGGCTTCAAGCCGACATTTACTGGCGTGCTTTGGTTTTCAGCGACGGTCGCACCTTGTTGAAACGTCTGATAGGCTCCATCCAGTGCGTAGGCTACAAAATTATGAGCCCCGCCACGCAGACCCATCAATTGAAAGCGGCCAGCGGAATCGGTCTGGGTTTGAACGCCACCCGCTGTCACCATAATATCCGGGATGGGCACACCGGTATCAGAGTTCACCACCGTGCCAAATATGTTACCGGAAAGTGTGCTCACGGGTTTATCTGCCCAACTGTTTACCGTATCCACAACCTGCGTGGGTCCGCTCACTCGCAACAGACGATAGCGAATGCTGGCATCCAGGTTTGTATCTTCGTTGATGCGTGAGGCGCCGCGCCGCACATAGCGATACTTGAGCAATGCCTGGTCTGGAATGGCAAGCGTGGCCGTAAACGTAATGGTGTCTACTGCCGTCATCGGGTAATCAACCGCGTTTAACGCCAGTCCCGTCACTTCATCTAAGATGCTGAGGGCAAGCACTTCATTGGCAGCTAACGGATCCGGCAGGCGCACGGTAAATGTGACCTGGGCGCGCGGCAGGTCAGTGGGCGTGGGGCCGCTTGGAACATTTGTATTGGATGGGCTGGCGGTGGGGAATGTCGGCCATTTGATGAGGGAAATGGCACACGCCTGACTGTTTAGAACAAGAATAAGGATAAATAATAGAAAGCGACGCGAAAAAACAGAACCTGATTTCATAGTCTCTCCTCAGTGCTTCACACGGCAATGTTCGCTCAGTTTAGGATGAGCCCGATTCCGTCAAACAGATGTTTCCATCTCTGGCATGTTTCGTCTTCGCCCGGCGTAGGCGATATAACTCAGACCGATACTGACAAAGTATAACAAGGACATCGGGAGCATCACCAGTCCCATGTTCACAGGATCGATAGTAGGCGTAACAATGGCAGCGATGATCGCGATAATGACAATCGCCAGTCTCCACTGGCGTAGAAGTACCTGGGGTTTGACCAGCCCAATGGAAGTAAGGATGTAAATCACCAGAGGAAATTCAAAGAAGAGTCCAATCCATAGCATGAGACTGGTTACGAAATTGAAGTAATTATTTGCAGTCCAGGCTTGAGGGATGTTTGTGAAGTTTGCCAACCAGGGCAGGGCAGGTGGCAAAAGCAAATAGTATGTGCAAGCCAGTCCCATGAGGAAGAGAATTGTCGCAAGCGGTATGCCAAGCAGTCCCATTTTGCGGTCTCTTGCTTTTAGACCCGGTGCGGCAAAAAGCCATAATTCAAAAGCAAGATAAGGCAACATGATGGCAACTCCACTCATTAAGGCCACGCGCATGTATACGCCAATCCCTTCCGTGACTTGAATAGCCTGTAATTTTTCTAGGCCTCCAACCGGCTTGGCCAGATATTCCATGAGCGGGATGGTGAAATAGAAAGAAATGCCAACACCGATTGCCAACCCGATAATCATGCGCAAAAGATGCATTCGCAATGCATCCACATGCTCCCAAAGACTGGCACGCGCCTCTGCTTCCGAGGCGAGGCTTGAAAATGTATCAATTAACGGTCGGTCTTCTGGAGGTTCCTCGTTGAGAAACTGGCCAATATGGCGCAAGCCGCGGAATGGAAACGCAATGATGTTGAAGAGAAGAATAAATGGAAATGTGATCACCCGCCAGGTTGTATTAAAAAATTTACGCATTTTCATCCAGGTCGTTTTCCGTGGGTTTGGTGGAGGATTCTGGAAGGGAGTTTTCCGTTTCCTTTGACAGAGCCTGTTTGAGGCTTGGAGAAGATACGGGTGGGTTGGAGCGCGGCTCTATGACGCGGCGCAGATCCTTTTCTGCCTCCATTATCTCCATGTTGGCTTCCCTCATTAGGTTGCGCGGCAAACTTCGAAGTTCGTTCGATGTCCTCTGAAAGAGCTTCCAGCTATCCGATTGGATCAATTGATTTAAGAAGCGCCCAATCGTCCTGCCGGCTTTTTGCATATCCTTGGGGCCAAGGATGATGATGGCGATAAGGATGATAAAAACGAATTCAGAAGCACCAATACCAAAAATTTCCATTTTGTTTAATCCTGTCGAGGCTGACCTATCTTAGGACTTTTGAAATGCCTGTTTAATTTCATGTTGATGTTCTGCCAGCGCGCCCAGCACGCCATTGATAAAACGCGGCGCAGAATCAGAACCATATTGTTTTGCCAGTTCCACGGCTTCATTGATGGCCACTTTGATCGGCGTGTCGCCGTACACAGCAAATTCCCAGAGTGCCATGCGCAGGATATTACGGTCGATCGCAGCGATCTGATCAAGCGGCCATTCCGGAGCATATTTTGCAATATATTCGTCGAGCGTATTGGTAAGAGGCAGAACACCGAAGATGATCTGACGGGCAAAATCGGATAGCTCATCCGAAAGCGGCATTTCCTCCAATCGTAACTTATATATATCGGCAGGGGGATGCTTTGCAATATCTACTTCGTAAAGGACTTGCAGGGCAAGCGAACGTGCCCTGGTACGGGGTTTCATGCAGATCTGGCCTCTACATCCTTTTCCATATCGATATCTTCAATGTGGATCTCGATCCCACCAATATCCATTCCGACCATTTCCTGAAGGGCGCGCGCAACCTGATGTTGAACGTTCCGGCTTACCTCGCGAATGTTGACATCTTGCTTCAGGATAAGATAGAGGTCCGCCCTCACAACGTTATCTTTCACTTCCATGCGGACTCCATCGCCGATCCCACGCTTAAAAAGACGGTTCACTCCACCCGGAACCTGTGCCATGCGGCTGACGCCTGGCACACTCAATGCTGACAGTCGGGTGATTGTAATCAGCACATCG
>WNGA01008592.1_pt1 | contig 13960 bp, 13 predicted proteins | sample 5400061 | NCBI WGS metagenome assembly WNGA01 (sample SAMN13153366, study PRJNA577476) | soil metagenome | isolation source: 100 cm soil or saprolite under grassland replicate 2 | place: USA:California | collected 2016-06-15 | reverse complement strand
CTCTCCTCTCAGGGGAAGGATGTCACGCCTACCAGCGTGGAAGAGTCGTAGGACTCCTGCAAGCCTAAAAATTTATACCTATAGTTTTTATAGTTCCATGCTTATTGGTTAGTTTTTAAGAAACTAACACCATTGGTTACTTAACCTGCGGCTAATTCTATAGGCTGAAAATGGCCTTGATCACGGCGTCGGCCAGCCTCTTCCCTCCGGTCTATCCCACGCCTGTCCCCACGTGCTCCTTGGCGATCAGGGTCCCTGATGCTAGAATCTATGTCTGAACACAGCGTTTCGCGCGATGTCCTTTTCTAAGCCGGTTCTCCTCACCACACAGCCCACGCCTGTCATGTTCGCGCCGCTTCGCATGGTTTCTTCTGAGAAGGAGCCCGCTATGTCGCGGGGAACCATTATTCCCATATTCCCCATTCCCATGGGCTATTTTCACGAGGACGAGCGGCCCTGCTATCACGTGCCGCCGGCACGTCCTTCCTGGCTGCATCGCCTCTGGCGGCATCTGTGCACGCACGCCCCTACGGCCTCCAGCACCGTCGCGGCCCCTCAGGAGGAGAGGCGCAGGGCTCGCACCCGCTACCCGTGCGATATCTACGGATGAACCGCAGCCCAGAAGCCGTTGGGTTGGTTGATGCCATGATCAAGGGCCGCTACGCTCTCCCGGAGCACCCCGCAGAGCGTCGTGGAGGAGGAGGATGCGTATGAGGCAGGACAGACACGAGACGGGCCGCACACGAAGGCAGGGGATGGCCCTGCTCGGGATGCTCGCCGTCCTCCTAGTGACCAGTACGGTGCCAGGAGAGGCGCGTGGCGGGCATGGTGGGCATGGTGGACATCGCGGTGGGCATGGCTTTCATGGCTTCGGGCACAGCCACCATGGCTTTGGGCATGGCTTCCATCATTTCGGGCATCGGTTCCACGGGTTCATCGGGCCGCGTATTGGCGTGTCGATCGGGCCGTACTGGGACCCCTACTGGACGCCCTATGCCTACCCACCAGTCGTCGTTGCCCCACCGCCTCCCGTCTTTGTCCAACCTGCGCCCCCGGTGGCGGTCCAGCCTCCTACACCGCCCTCCTGGTATTATTGCGATGATCCCCAGGGCTACTACCCGTATGTGCGCCAGTGCCCTGGTGGCTGGCGTCCGGTTGCCCCAACGCCGCCCTAAGGTCTGGAGCGCCCTCTCATCCGCTACGCGTTGACCGTGCTGTCAGGGGTATCAATCCCCAATACTGCTGAGCGAGAATATAACCACAACACTGCGTCGCCCCACAGTGACATGGGAAGTCTTGGTAACTGTCCGGCTCGTACTCATAGCCATAATTGTACGTCAGCTCTTCCCCGTCGGTGATAGCCCGTAAGGCCACAATCCAGATGGTGCGGGAAGTGATGTCGACGTCACAGTTGGGAGCACAGGAGTGGTTGATAAAGCGGGCCGTATTCTTCAGGGTTTTGCCATCGATATCGTAACGGTCATTGAAGGTAAAAAGGTAGACATTGCCTTGAGCTAATCGTTTCGCACTTTCGTCTTTGGGAATCTTTTCGCCGATGTATGGGAGAATGCGGGTCCCTTTCCGAATACCCTGCGCCGCAAAGAGGCCGAGGCCAGCAATACGGGATTTATGGACCCAGACACGTACCTTCACTGCATCCTTCCTCACCACACAAGCTTCGACTGGCTGTTGAGCCAACGATGGCTTGTTTCGTGACGCCTTTCTCGTATGGTTAAATACTGCGCCGCGTCACGCTGCCTCACGATGATAGTAGCTGAGCAGTCCACCAAGGCGCTCTCGCCGCACCACGTGCCCTGTTTGGCCACCAACTGCTCCCTCCCGCGCGATTAGTTGGTTGGCGAGACCCTGATGATTCCGCTCGGTATGATAGTGAGCGAGGTATTGGTGGATCGCAAAAGACAGCACCTGTGCGCCCAGCATCACCAGATGATCCAGGGCTTCCTCTTTGATCGAGCGCACGAACCTCTCGCCATGGGCATGCAGATTGGGACTCCGGGGCGGCAAGACGATGGGGTCCACCCCGCTGTCCTTGAGGAAGGCATCAAACGCGTATGTGAATTTGGTGTCCCTGTCATGGAGCAGGTACCGTTTTCCCACGAGAAACCCCTCGAAGGGATGCGTGAGCTGCCGAGCGCATTGCTGCATGAACGCGGCGGTCGGATGCGGCGTGATACCGGCGACCTGGACACGCCGTGTCGCCAGCTCCATCACAATGAGCACGTAATACGTCACCAAGCCGTGCCATGTGGCGACTTCCACGGTGAAGAAGTCCGTTGCCGCGAGGACCTCCCAGTGCAGCTTCAGGAACTGCCCCCAGCTCATGCCGCCTTTCCGTCGTTGTGGAGCGGGGTCCATGTGGTGGCGACGCAGGATATTGCGCACGGTAATCTTGTCGATGCCATGCCCCAGATTCGCCAAGGCGCCCTGGAGACGGCGATAGCCCCAGCTCGGATTCTCCTCGGCCATGCGCATGACCAACTGCTCCACCTTCTCGGCGACACGAGGTCGGCCAAGCGGTCGTCGCTTCTTGCTGCCGTCAAACTTCTGCGCGACCAGTCGCTGGTACCAGCGCATGAGGGTATCGGGAGTCGCGAGGGTCGCCACCTCTGTGAGGCGCTTGCGGCCAAGCGGGTGGGCGAGCGCCGCGAGGCGGCGGCGTTCGGTGTCGGTGAGCCGCAGTCGGTAGCCGTCGAGGTGGGCTTTCAGGACGCGATTTTCCTCGTGGAGATAGGCGATGACGTGTTGCTGGTGCCGTGGGATCCAGCCGGCGATCATAGCGATGAGGACATGCAGGATCATGGGGTTCCCCGGGTTGAAAGCCGTGACGTGATGGTGGGCTCCAGTATACTGCCAACCTGAGATATTTCAATAGGGTAGCGTCAGCCGTTTATTTCAACACTACGGGTGTCAGCAAGCAGGGGGGTGGGCAGCGGCACGGGAAGAGAGCCTGAGCAGACGACGTGTGTCCACACGCCCGGCGTCGAGGACGTCAGCAGGGATGAGAGGGCCACTGGGAGGCCCTGAGGGCTCTCTCGTCTAGGCCTTTTTGCTCTTGTGACGGTCGCTAGGCAAGCCTCTGGTATTTACCCGCACGCTGGAGGTACACGACCCCGCCATCTTATATTGACATCGCATCATGGCATTGTGTATTCTGTATACAGAATACTGATAGTGCTTCCCCTTGACCCTCACGAGAGGCCTCGCCCTATGGCATCCCGTAGCTGGATTGCTTCCACTGCCGACCTGACCGAGCAGGTGTACCAGCGGCTGCTGTACGCCATCTGTGACGGGGAACTGGCCCCTGGCGTGCGGCTCACGCAGGAGGACCTGGCCGCAACGCTCGGCGTCTCGCGCCAGCCCGTCCTGCAGGCGCTGCGTCTGCTCAAGAAGGAGGGTTTTGTCAGCGATACCGGACGGCGCGGCCTGCGGGTGGCGCCGCTCGAGGCACAAGCAATCACCCAGGTGTACGAGGTGCGGGCCGTCCTCGCCGGCCTCGCCGCCCGCCGTGCTGGGCCGCGCATCGGGTCGATGATCGACGCTGATATGCTATTTCATCACCTGATCTACGCGGCCTCGGGCAATCCGCTCATTGCCGAGACCGCCAACCATCACTGGCCCCATATCCGCCGCGCCATGGGGGCGGTGCTGCAAACCGTCGGCCTGCGTCGTCCTGTGTGGGACGAGCATGAGGCGATCTTGCAGGCGATCAACTGCGGTGATGCGGACCAGGCGGAGCGGTTGGCACGTGAGCACTGCGCGCGCCAGCGACCATATCGCCACCCAGCTCACCCGCACGTGCGTACACTAGACATTATCGGGAATAGGAGACTTGCGCACGCAGAAGAAACACCACCGCCCCATGGCCACGGCTTTGGCCCTCCCCCCAGCGGGGGGAGGCAGGAGGGGGGAAGTCTCGGAGGGCGCGAAGACTGGGGGCACCCCGTCCGCGCAGTGCCCCTCTCCCAACCTCCCCCCGCTAGGGGGAGGAGGCAGAGACCGTCTTGTCTCCGACGCTCATGGCGTTTCTTATTGACGATAATGTCTACTGCCTGAGCGCCTGGCCTGGCAGGCGGCGCCGCCATGACAGGCCCGCACGTCGCGGTCCCACAGCGTTCGCATCCGGTCGCTCACGGTGAGAGGCTCGCATCGACAGCGCTAGCGTGTGTGGGAGCGCGCTGGGCACACATGACTGACAGAGGAGGAGGGATTATGGCGATGGTGGCGGTGAACGATGATATGCTTACCGACGACGTGATCGCCGATCCCTATACGTATTATGGCCGCCTCCGGGAAGAGGATCCCGTCCACTGGAACGAAAAATATACACTGTGGGTGATCACCCGGCACGACGATGTGGTGTGGATGACGCGGCACCATGAGTTGTTCTCCAATGCCGTCTTCAGAAATGACCCGCGGCCGGCGTATCCGGCGATCCACGTGTCCGACAACGCGCTCTACGATTACATGCGGCAATATCAAGCGAACCAATTCATCCAATTTGATCGCCCTGCGCATCTCGAGATGCGCAAAGTGGTCCATAGCTATTTCACCTGGAAACGGCGTGCACCACTGTGTGGGCGCCACACTGGCACGCCTCGAGGGGCAAGAGGCGTTCACAGCGTTAGCGCAACGGTTTCCCAACCTCTATGTGGAGATCGAGGGGTTCGAGTATCAGCCCAGTATTGCCTTCCGTTCGGTCAAATCCCTACCCGTGGCCTTCAATTAGGGGGCGTTATGGCTCGCAAACTGCACATCTGGGTGGATCACAACGTGTGTGTGGGGAATGCCATGTGTGAGAGCATTGCCCCGCAGGTCTTTGTCCTCAATGCCAACCGGCAGTCGGAAGCGGTCAATCCAGCTGGGGACACCGAGGAGAAGATCTTAGAGGCCGCGGAAAACTGTCCGGTCAGTGCGATCTTCGTGGAGGATGCCGAGACGGGAGAACGCTTGTTCCCGTAGACGATCCAGATATCTGGCTGGTTCCAGCTCCCGCTCCCACAGGGAGCGGGAGCTGGAACCCCGCGAAGCCGGCCCATCCCCAGAAGCTTGCATCACGCCACAGTCGTCGTAGAGGAGGGAGAGGTATGGTGTACACCAAGGTCGTGGACGCCGACGGGCATATTCTGGAACCGCCGGACCTGTGGGAAAACTATTTAGAGAATAATTATAAGGATCGCGGCATTCGGTGGAAGGTGAACGACGCCGGACTGGAGTACCTGGAGGTGGATGGGAAACCGCGCGTCGGGCAGCGCTTCGGCGCCAATGCTGCCCTGGGTGGCATTGGCGGGTACCCGGACAAGCATGGCGACCGCACCAAACTGTTGACGCCGGGTATCTACAAATATCTGGACGGCGCGCCGCCGGGCTCCATGGACCCGCACGAACGCATCCAGGTGATGGATGCCGAAGGCATCGACTGTGCCCTCATCTACCCGACGTTGGGCATCATCTGGGAAGAGAGTGTCACGGACCCCGGCTTAACGGCGGCCTTATGCCGGGCCTATAACAACTGGCTGGTCGATTTTTGCCAGCCATATCCCGATCGGCTCTTTGCCATTGCGCACATCCCCATGCTCGACATCAACGACGCCGTCACCGAGATGCGTCGCATGGCCAAGCTGGGGGCGAAGGGCTACTTCATCCGGCCGGATTTGATCAACGGCCGCACCCTGGGTCATCCCGACTTCGACCCCATCTGGGCCACCGCCCAGGAGACGGATCTGCCTGTTGCCCCACACGTGGTGGTGCGGGTCGATAATCCCATGCGCGCGTGGGCTGGCTCTTTGACGCCAGGGAGCTATGCCATCCAGCCCGACAACCTAGTGTTCACCTTTACTTACTTGATGCTCCCGGTGCAGGCCGCCTTTACCGCCATGGTCAGCACTGGCGTGTTTCAGCGCTTTCCGCGCTTGAAGTACGTCATCCTAGAAAGCGGCGGTGGCTGGATTGCCCACTGGCTGGACCGTTTGGACGGCAAGTACAAGGTGGGCAAGGGCTTCTCGCCCTTGCAGGAGAAGCCGAGCTTCTACTTTCAACGCCAGTGTTACATTTCCGTCGATCCTGATGAGAAGACCACCCCGGCCATGGTCGAGCTGCTCGGCGAGGACAAGTTTGTATGGGCCTCCGACTTTCCGCACATTGACGCTGAGTACGGCGTTGTTGCCGAACTGAAGGAAAACATCGTCCGCTTGCCGGAGAGCGCGCAGCGCAAGATCCTGGGTGAGAATGCGGCCAAGATCTATTGCCTGCCGATGTAATGGGAGGGCGATCTATGAAAGGACGACAGGTCATTCTCAGAGCATACGGGCAACCTTTCGAGATCCAGGAGTACGACGTGCCTGACCCCGGGCCCGGGGATATCGTGCTGCGGATCACCCAGGCGGGTATCTGTGGTTCTGACCTGCATACCTGGCGGGGTGACACGGAGAACAATCCTGTCCCACCGCAGGGGCGGGCGATGGGGCACGAGGGGACCGGCGTGGTCTACAAACTGGGCCAGGGTGTAACCACCGATGCCCTGGGCAGTCCCCTCCATGAGGGTGACCGGGTGATCCACACCGCCATCCTCCCCTGCCAGCACTGTCCACAGTGCCTGCGTGGGGATCACAACCTGTGCGTGAACCGAGTGTCGCGCACCGTGGGTGAGTTCCCCTACTTTATCGGCACCTTTGCTGACTACTACTACGTCACCCCGCGCCAGCCCGTATTCAAGGTCCCGGACGAACTCTCTGATGAGGTCCTCGGCCCGGTGAACTGCGCCATGGGGACCGTCACCCAGGGACTGACCGTTGCTGGGGTGCGTGAGGGTCAGTCCGTGGTCATCCAGGGGGCCGGTGGCCTGGGACTGACCGCCACCGCTATGGCCAAAGACATGGGCGCGGACCGGGTCATCGTCCTCGATCGGCTCGAGAACCGCCTGCGCCTGGCGGAAGAGTTCGGGGCTGACGACACCATTAATATTGCAGAGTACAAGACTCCCGAGAGCCGCATCCAGCGTATCAAGGATCTGACCAGGGGCCGTGGCGCTGACGTCGTCATAGAACTGGTGGGGTACGCGCCGCTGCTGCCCGAGGGCATCGCGATGCTGACCAACGGCGGCACCTTTGTGGAGATTGGTCTCTACTTCAGTGGCCAAACGGTGCCGTTTGATCCCTCCACCCTGGTGCTGACGGGCAAGCGGATCATGGGCTCGGTGATGTATCGGCCCATCCTGATGTCCACTATACTGGACTTTCTGGTGCGCAACCGTCACAAGCTCCCTTTCCACACGCTGGTGTCCCATAAATTCAAGCTGGAAGATGTGAATGAGGCGTTCGCCCGGGCCGAATGGCACCAGCGGCAGACGCCAGTCACGCGTGCAGTGCTGGTCCCGTAGCAACCTGCGAAAGATTTTTCAGAGGGTGAAGGTCTATGATTACGGCTATGAGCGATGACCTGTTTACCCGTGAAGTGACCAACGATCCCTACACCTACTTTGGCCATCTCAGGGAGGAAGACCTGGTCCACTGGAACGAACTGTACGAGTTATGGGTCATCACCCGCCACGACGATCTAGTCTGGCTCACCCGACACCATGAGCTGTTCTCTTCAGAAGTGCTCAAAAGAGACCCCCGGCCACCTTACCCGCAAGTCGATGCAGCGGACCTGGGGTTGTACGAGTATGTCAGGGATTTCTCGTCCGACCAGTTTATCCAGCATGATCGCCCTGCGCATCTGGAGATGCCCAAGGTCATCCATGGCTATTTTACCCCCAGGTCCATGGAGGCCTGGCGCCCCATGGTGCAGTCCGCCATCACCGACCTTCTGGACGCGGCCGAGGCCAAAGGGCGGATGGATGTGATGGCGGACTTTGCCACGCCACTGCCCGTGCTGGTGATCGCCCAGATGATGGGCGTCCCCCGTGAGGACCGGCCCTCCATCAGGGAGTTGGCCAAGAAGCTCCTGGCCGGTGGCCAGGGGGCACCCGACCGGTTGCGGACCCAGACCGAAGGCATGCAAGGCATGCTCGAGTACTTGTCCCCGCTGGTCGAAGAGCGCCTAGAGCATCCTGGGGACGATTTCGTGTCCGTGGTGGCCAGCGGTGAGAAAAGGGGGATATTCACCCGGCATCAGGTGCTAGTGAACTGTTCCCTGCTGCTGCTGGCGGGCCATGAGACCACCATCAACCTCCTGTGTAATGGCACCCTGGCTTTCATCCACCATCCCGCGCAATGGGTCCTCTTCAAGCAGGACCCGGCCGGCTGGGCCAAGCGGGCCACCGAGGAATGCCTGCGCTATGATCCACCGGTCAAATCGATCCAGCGTATTGCGGCACAGGATGTCGAGCTGCGGGGCAAAGTCCTGCATAAGGACGACCGCCTCCGGTGGTTCATTGCCTCCGCCAACCGCGATCCTGAAGTGTTTGCACACCCGGAGACGTTTGACATCACCCGCGACCCGAACCCGCATGTAGCCTTTGGCTCAGGCGTCCATCACTGCCTTGGCGCGACCCTGGCGCGGCTGGAGGGCCAGGAGGCCTTCAAAGCCCTGGCGGAGCGCTTCCCCTCCTTGCATGTGGAGACGGAGGAACTGGCATACCAACCTAGCATGACGTTCCGTTCGCTCACATCCCTGCCAGTGGCCTGGTAGGAGGGAGGCGTTATGGTACGCACACGGCGTGTCTGGGGGGACCCAGCGTAGAGGGGTGCCAACCCAGGCATAACCTTGGCCTGATAGCACCTATGGAGGTGGGCTATGCACACGCACTTTAAAGTCCTGGACAGTGATATCCACATCATCGAACCTGCCGATCTGTGGCAGCGCTATATCGACGCGGAGTTTCGGGATCAGGCACCGTATGGCCTGACGGAGGACGCTGGCGACCTGCGGCTCGCCTTCGACGGCACGCCCTGGGGACGGGTGGCTGGCGCGGCCGATGCGAGCCGCCGTCGGCAGGGCCATGACTTCGCCCACAATCAGGAGCGCTGGCGGCCGTTCCAGGAGCGCGGCTGGACGTCGAAGGTGCAACTGGAAGCGATGGACATGGAAGGCATCGACGTGGCGGTGATCTATCCTTCGCGGGGGCTCTTTGCTTTGACCATCCCCGATATGGAGCCACGCTTCGCCGCGGCTATGGCGCGGGCGTATAACAATTGGCTGTACGACTTCTGCCAGGAGAACCCCAACCGCCTGCTGGGAGCCGGGATGATCTCTCCGTTTGCGGTCCAGGACGCCGTGGCGGAGACGCGCCGCTGTGTGCAGGAGTTGGGCTTCCGCGGGGTCTTTCTGCGGCCCAACGAAGTCAACGGGCGCAACTGGCACGATCCCTCCTACGAGCCTCTATGGAGTATCCTGGAGGAGCTGGAAGTGCCGCTGGGATTTCATGAAGGTGCGGGCTCACAACTGCGGCAGGTGGGTGAGCAGTTTACCACTAATCCCATGCTCAAACACGTCTACTGCCATCCCGTCGAGCAGATGCTGGCGGTTGGCAGCTTTTGTGGCGGCGGCATCTTGGAGCGCCATCCGCGCCTGCGGGTGGCTTTCCTGGAAGGGAACTGTAGCTGGCTGCCGTTCTTGCTGTGGCGCCTGGATGAACACTGGGAGCGCCAGGGGGACGTGTACGCCACTGAGCTCACGCTGGCACCGAGTGCCTATTTTAAGCGGCAGTGTTTCGCCTCGGTGGAATGCGATGAGACACCGGTGAAGTACGTTATTGACTGGCTGGGCGATGACCGCCTGGTCTTTTCGACCGACTTCCCGCACGGCGATTCGAAATTCCCCCGCGCCGTGGAGTCGTTCCTGCAACTGCCGATCTCGGAGGACAGCAAGCGCAAGATTCTGTGGGACAACTGCGCCGCGTACTATGGGCTGACGGCCTGAGCGTGGGGACAAGGGGGCTGGACGCACACAGCCCGTGTACTGCTGAAGCGTTCAGCTCCAGAGCCATGCAATGCAGCCCATGGTGGCAGGAGGAGTGGGGCGTATGGCACAGCACGGCTTCAACATGAATTAGGGGTGTAGTCATGGGACGAAAACCCTTGCTCCGGTGTGGCATGGCCATCGTTGTGGTGTTGCTGACCCTGAGAGGCTTTGCGCCAGCGCAGACGTCCACCCCCCCACCGACGCCTGCTCCCACTCCACCCCAAGTGGAACGCCTGAAGGTGGCGGTGCAATTGGAACGTGAACAGAACGATCCCATACTCATGACCCTCGTCTTCGCCTCCCAGTATGCGCCGGTATACGAAGCCTTGGTGGAGGAAGACCCATGGCACAATTTTGTGCCAATGCTGGCCACTGACTGGCAGATGAGTCCGGATGGGAAGACATGGACGTTCAACCTCCGGAAGGGCATCCAATGGCACTTTGGCTGGGGCGAATTCACTGCCAAGGACGTGGTGCATACCTTGCAGCGCCATGTGCGCGGTGAGTCGATGTCGGGTCAGGTCAGTCTCATGAAGGAATTGCTCGAGCATGTCGAGGTGGTCAATGATTACCAGCTCATCTTTCGCCTGCCGCATCCGCAGACCGACCTCCACATCCAGTTGAGCACCCGGTTGTATAATGTGATCTTGTGCAAGGCCTACTTTGATGCCGAAGGCCAGGAAGGCGTGAACCGCAAGATGGTCGGGACGGGGCCTTACCAGTTCAAGGAACGCGTGCTGGGGCAATATCTCTTACTGGAACGCGTCCCCTACCAACACTGGCGGGTGACGCCGGACTTCAAGGAGTTGCAGCTGCTCCTGGTGCCCGAGCCGACAACGCGGCTGGCCATGCTGGTGCGGGGTGAGGCCCATCTGGCCATTGTCCCCTTCGAGACCCAGCCGCAAGCCACGGCCAAAGGCCTGAAAGTACGCAAAGCTACTGTTCCGACCATGCCAGTGTATGCCATGTTTGGCGGCAATTATCTGCCCAGCAAACCCCATTATGACCCGAGCATCCCGTGGACCAAAAGGCTGGTGCGGGAGGCCCTGAACCGCGCGGTGGATCGGAAGGCCATCCAAAACACGATCCTGGGGGGGCGAGGCGATCCCATGGCCGTGACCTTCTGGGACGCGACCCTGCCGGGCTGGAACCCGCAGTGGCTCCAGAAGTATGACGAACACTATGGGTATGACCCCCAGCGCGCTCAAGCCCTCCTGGCAGAAGCTGGTTATCCCAAAGGTTTCAAAGCGACCTATATTCTCACGCCACGCCCGGAACTGCCGGAACTCATACAGGTGGGCGAAGTGATTGCCAACTACTGGCGGGAGATCGGTGTGGACGTCAAGCTCGAAGAGCGGGAGTTCGCCTGGTGGCGGGACAAGTTCTGGAAAGAGCAAATCCATGGTCTGGCCTGGACCGATGCCACGTTGCGCTTTGAAGACCGTGAAATGGTGCGTATTATCTACTACAGCAAAGGTCCGGTGCATTTCTTTGAGAGTGCCTTCATGGATCAGAAGTATGATCAATATACAGCCACAGCAAACCCGCAGGAGCAGGATCAGCTGCTGCGGGAGATTGGGAATCATCTGTTTGATGAGTATGCCACGCTCCCGCTCTTCTGGCTCTACACGGAATTTGTGATGAACCCAAAGGTCGTGGCAGACTACAAAACGTCCGGGATCTTTCCCCCACGACACCTGGAGTACATCAAAGCCGCGCAGTGATTATCCTTAACTGTCGCGCTGCCGCTGTACGCGGCCGGCGCGCCCAGCACCGTAGGAAGGGATTCGGTGAAACTCATGCAAGAGCAGCTCGAGCAGTTCGACCGCGACGGCTATCTCTTCTTCCCCAGCCTGTTCACCCCGGAGGAGATCCAGGTCTTGCTTGACGAGGTGCCCCGGCTCTATGCCCAGCGTCGGCCGGAGAATGTGCGCGAGAAGGGCCGTGAGGCGGTGCACACCAACTTCGCGGCCCATATGTACAGCAAGCCGTTCGCCAGGCTCGCGCGCCATCCCCGCATGGTCGAGCCAGCCATGCAGATCTTTGGCGAGCCCGTGTACATGCACCAGTTTAAGATCAACGGCAAGATGGCCTTCGAGGGCGACCTGTAGCAGTGGCACCAGGACTATGGCACCTGGCAGGCCGACGACCTCATGCCCGAGGCGCGCGCCATGAACGTGGCCATCTTCCTGGATGAAGTCAATGAGTTCAATGGCCCGCTGATGTTCATCCCGGGGAGCCACGAGCTGGGCGTGCTCGATGCCGAGCACGACGTGAGCACCACCAGCTACCCGCTGTGGACCATTAACCACGATACGATCCGCAAGCTGGTCGCGCGCGGCGGTCTGGTGGCGCCCAAAGGCCCGCCCGGCTCGATGATCCTGTTCCACGGGTGTCTGGTGCACGCCTCGACGGCCAACCTATCGCCCTGGAACCGGGTCAGCGTCTACCTGAGCCTGTGCGCGGTGTCGAATCACATTCGCCGCTTCAAGCGGCCGGCGTATATTGCTCATCGGGATTTCACGCCCATCCAGTGCCTGCCCGATGACTGCCTGCTGCAGGACTACGACGTGCCGCTGCCCTGGCAGGACGGCACACCCGCGGCGGCGTTGCAACCTGCGCTCGCCAGCTAGATCGGAGGCGCCCATGAATCTCTATGCCAAGCTCTGCGAGCGCGCAGCGCAGAGCCGGCCGCTCCGCATTGGTCTGATTGGCGCCGGTAAATTCGGCACCATGTATCTTGCGCAGGTACCAAAGACCCCTGGCGTCCATCTCGCTGGCATCGCTGACCTCGCGCCCGCTAACGCGCGCACCAACCTGGCCCGGGTCGGCTGGGCGACCGAGCGTTCTGCAGCCGCATCGCTCGACGCGGCGCTCACGTCGGGGGCGACCCACGTCAGTGACGACTGGCGGGCTCTGGTGGCGCATCCCCAGATCGACATCCTTGTTGAGGCCACTGGGAACCCTATGGCGGCGGTCGAGCACGCACTCGCTGCGTTCCAGCACGGCAAGCACGTGGTGATGGTGACGGTCGAGGCGGATGCCTACTGCGGCCCGCTGCTGGCGCGCCGTGCCCAGGAGGCGGGGGTGGTCTATAGCCTCGCCTACGGCGACCAGCCCGCCCTGATCTGTGATCTCGTGGACTGGGCCCGCGCCGCCGGCTTCACTGTCGTCGCTGCCGGGCGCGGGCACAAATGGCTGCCGCATTACGCTCAGTCTACGCCCGAGACGGTGTGGGGCTACTACGGCCTGACGCCCGAGCAGGCGCGAGTCGGCGGCCTGAATCCCAAGATGTTTAACTCGTTCCTCGACGGCTCCAAGCCCGCCATCGAGAGCACGGCGGTGTGCAATGCCACCGGGCTGACCCCAGCGCCATATGGGCTCGCCTATCCGCCTGCGAGCATCGACGACCTGCCGTCCGTCATGCGGCCTCGCGCCGAAGGCGGACAGCTCCATCACAAGGGCCAGGTCGAAGTGGTGTCCTCGCTGGAGCGCGACGGGCAGCCGCTGCCCTATGATATCCGCTTTGGCGTGTGGGTAGTGTTCGAGGGCGACACCGAGTACATCCGCCGCTGCTTCACCGAGTATGGGGTCCGCACCGATCCCTCCGGGCGCTACGCGTGCCTGTACAAGCGCTGGCACCTGATCGGCCTGGAGGTGGGTATCTCCGTAGCCTCTGTTGGGATACGCCATGAACCGACCGGCTGTCCGACGGGCTTTCGAGCCGACGCGGTCGCCACCGCCAAGCGCGACCTCAGGCCCGGCGAGTTCCTGGATGGGGAGGGCGGCTACACGGTGGTCGGCCGACTGCTGCCAGCCGCAGACTCGCTCACAGCCGGTGCCCTGCCGCTCGGCCTGGCGCACGGATGGACGCTCACGCGGCCTGTTGCCGCGGGCGAGCTATAGATGTTCAGGTTTGCTTTCGGAATCTACGCAGCCTGCTTAAGTACGAAATCGCTCTCTTTACAGTAAAGCCCAAAAAGATCTAAAACCATTTCCGGATGCGCAGCAAAATATGCCAGGGCCTTGTCCACCGAGA
>WNGA01023156.1_pt1 | contig 13962 bp, 10 predicted proteins | sample 5400061 | NCBI WGS metagenome assembly WNGA01 (sample SAMN13153366, study PRJNA577476) | soil metagenome | isolation source: 100 cm soil or saprolite under grassland replicate 2 | place: USA:California | collected 2016-06-15 | reverse complement strand
CTGATTTTTCTATAAGCATCTTCATTTCCTGCATCCCGCCCCAGGCTGTAACATTCTTGTCGCTGTATTCTTGTGCTAATATCATAAATCAAAATAAGTCAATTTGTCTTAAAAATCTCTACTGCAAAATCTGGGTTTATGATGGTCTTTGCCCTTAAAAGCGACGGCATGCCAACGTACACGCTTAGTTATAAGGGTCATGATGTAATTGAACTGAGCAAGCTGGGAATGGAACAAAAGGATGATAAAACAATCATTATTAAATGGCTTTCGTTCTCTGCAGAGGACTTCGCGACATGTTTAAAGCAATAGCTGAAGTATAAACTGGCCAACAAAACTTCCAACCGATAAAGTGATTGCGCGACGCAACAGGCGATGCTATGAAAAGCTGCAGTTGGTATCTAAAAATTCCTTCTCAAAATCTTCTTCTTTTGCTTTGCACATTCCTAAAATTCCGAAATCAGCGAAAGCCATCTTGCGGCAGGTGCGCCCCATACTTCTTTATAAGTAGCGGTATTAAATTGCGGCCAATAGGGTGTATCTTCATTAAATCGCGATTGCATACCAACAGGAATACCACCTACAGTTTCACCGGGCAATGCGGTGTACAGTTGCGGATAATTACTTCCTTCTCCCCATATAATTGACTGCCCGAAAGGATTTTTACCTGCAATCCAAAACAATTGCTGTTCGGCAATATTCATCAGTTCTTTGTCTTTCAAAAATTTTCCGCAAAGTGCGGCTGCTTTGCCCGTTGACAATTGCACCGCAGCATTTCCCTTGAAAGAAAACCATACGGGAAAAACGCGCAGGTAATGTGCATCATCCAGCTTAATACCATTTTCAAGCTGCTCTTTATAATCGTTGGCGGCGCCGCTGAAAATGCCCACCTGCACCTTATAAAAATTAACCGAATCCTTTACTTCATCTATATTATACACGCCACTGGGCACCAAACCATACGGCTGTACATATTGCATAATAGTCTTGAGATATGTGCCATACATCCTGATAGATTCTGCCCATTTTTTGTAATCGGGATGATTGGGTTGCGTTTCGCAAAGCGCCGTTAAAGCTTGCATATACATCTGGTCGCGTGACTGGTGCGTGTAATGCACAATAGATTTTTTATTGAGGTCGCGATAAAAGAAACCACTCAATTTGTCTTTATCGTTTAGTGGTTCAATACGCTGGCATTGCAAAGTATATTGAATGGCTTTGGCTGCTTCATCTGCATAAAAATTATCACCGGTTAATTTATACAACAAACTTGCTACAAAAGAAATATTAGCCGAATACTGGCTGTTAGAAGCCATGGCTGCATGGTCGCCGCCACCACCGATACTGCTAAGGTCATTAAAGCTCAGGCTGTCGAAACGTTTCTTTGCAAAAGCATAATCTTCTATAGCCACCTTACGCAAATTTTCTTTCAGCGCATTATCGTTTTCGATGTGCATAGATGCGTAAGCTTCAATACCTGCAAAAACAAAGTTTTCAAATGCGCGGTTATGAACATGCACCTGTCGCCGTCTGGTAGAATCATCATTGGTGCCGATAAAACCATCCGTCCATAAATTGGTGCCCCATGTTTGCGCACGATAGCCATCGCCAAGCCTTCCTTTAAGAATACAATCAATACCAAATTCTGCTTCTTCCTGCAGCCTTAGAAATAATTCTTTTTCATTTTTTTCTTTGGCCCTGTTTGCCATTTCGAGCAGGGAATAAATTATTTCGCCTGATTGTAATACCTGCTGCGACATATCCGCAGCATCATGCCAGCCACCATTGAAAGGAAAAATTTGACCGTTGAATATCGCATGCAGATCGCTGTGACAAACTCCGTGCTTGCCGGGAACCGCATAGCCGCAACGTTCACAAAAAATAAAGTTGAGCACACGCCATGCAGAATTATCCCAAATATTGCGGTTGATGTAAAAAGGCTTTGTAGTAACATCTCCAACACGAATAAAATATTGTCCTTCCTTTTTGAAGTCGCTGAAATCAATCGTTTCAAAAGTTCCGATCTCTGTTTTTCTCGATTTAATGCTGCCTTCATACACTACACCCTTGGTTATATTATTTATCAGCTTAAATTTTCCGTTATTATTTTTTATCCTCACTATTGCAGATTTCTTACTTTCTACGCGGTAACCGGTGGTAGAATATATGATGCGACTTTCTGCGGGCATCCATCCGCTCACCACTTCGGGGTTTTCAACTGTTTGCAGCGACACCGCATCAATATCAAATTTCAGTGAATCACCCATGGTGCGTTCTTTTCCAAAAACTTCTATGGCAAAAGATATTTTGGTTACTTTATCTCGAGCCAGTTCACTCATTTCCACAAAACATTCATTCCACTGATTGTTGATTAAATTAATTTCATGATAACCTTCGCGACCATATTTATCGGGCACTTTTATTTTGCCGTCATTCTCCACATATAAATTAAGATAAATGCTGCGGGCGCCTTCGCAATTTGGATAGATATATAAATGAATGCGGTTATACTTTTCCCAGTTTGCACCGCCAACATCAAAGCTTGCCAGCGAGGTGCCAAAACCCAGGCCCCATCCTAAAAATTGAGGATACGTCGCAGGCGCAACCAACCGCATGCTATGTGTTCCTGAAATACTTCTTTCAGTTGTGAGAGGCATACCGCCGATTCCTTTATGCGACCATTTGTCGAGGTCTTCCATATCGCAAAGCATTTGAGATGTCAATACTTTTTTTGTAAGACCAAATGATTCAAAAGATTTACGGTAGTCAAGCGGTAAGGGGCTGTGAACATAGCCCGTATTGCGAATATCATTTTTTAGTTTCTCATCAATTTGTGCAAACAATAAACGAAAGGGGCAAATGAACAGCAATGACAGTGCTAATATTTTTTTCATAGTTTTAGAATGATAACAAAGAAGGTGAAGAATATTTTGGTGAATATATTAAAACGAAAATAAAAACGGATCTATACGGCACACACTTTTTATCACAACAATAATTTGATTATACAATTTGAATAGCTGTTAATTCATGTCCGTAGTGTTCCTGAGTTGCTATGAGGTAAAAAATAAAAAGGCAGTCTCCACTTGAATTCAAAATGCAATTGCTGAATCCTTCCAACAAACTTCAGACGATGCCATAAAAAGAAACAGCCGATGTTGATATAAAAGCATCAGTTTTTTGAAGACATGTGTTCAAAAAGAAATGCGTAAGATGGATTAGGGTTAAGAAGGTGTCAACACTGTAGCTCTCTTGTTCGGAGTTACCCTATACAAAATATAATTTCCTCCGGCATCTTTTTGTGACTGCAATTGTTGCTGACGATCGTCTTGTTTTACTTCTACCTTTTTCCATTCTTTTGGCACATAGGTTTTCAATGTAAGAGGAATGTTATAAGTATTTGTATCCAATGAATGTTGTACGTGCACAACCATGCCGTTACAGGTTTTGTCAGTGTTTACGGAAGCATGCATCCTTTCGCGCATATATTTTGCCACATCACTAAAAGCAGCTATCCATAAACGATCTTCATGCTTCTTTATATATTGAAAATATGTATCCAATAATTCATGTGGCAAGGCTTCCCATCCTATACCGTCAACCCCATGAAAAACGAGTACCAGCCATATATTATCATATGCCAATGTAGTATCTGTCCAGGATTGCATTAATGATAAAGGTGTTTTTGAAAGAGGGCCGCGTTGCCACTGAACATATTCCTTATCTGATGATCCGGGCTCTGTTTTATATCCGCGATTTATTTCCTGCATATAGGGATCAGTCATCATATTACGAAGGGCAGGATACACGGGCAGCGAATATTTCATAGCCCGCGGATGTTCAATGCCAAAAGGTATTTCAGCGGTAAAAGTGTATTTTTCTCCCAGATGATTTCTGATCTCTTCTTTGCTTTTGTCAAGCTCATACAACATATTTGTTGTATCCAGTACAGTCATGTGCGCATGGGTAATCGTATGACTTGCAAACTCATATCCCTCAGAAGCATATTTTTTTATACTATCCCACGTAAGACCATTTTCCTGGGCAACTTCATTACTTAATTCTATTTGCTTTTTAAAAGAACCATTTCTCACTTTACTGTATAATGAATCCATTACCTTATACGCATCTGCTTCTTTTTCGTGTTCATATAAAATCGCACTACTATCATAATATGCATTAGCGCTTTTATAGCCCAGGTATTTTGCAGCGGAAGCTCGTTCAAAATAATTATCAGCATTTGTTGGAACAGTTTCGGTTTCAGCAATGATCTCTGTAACGGGTCTGCCGATGAACTTCCCCTTGTACTTCGAACCCGGAATAGCGCCGGTGATAATATAAAACGTGGCAGGTAATTTTAACCTTCTCATTATGGGCAACGCATACCTGAATTGATTGATAGAACCATCATCATACGTGATGGAAACCGCTCCTGTTTTGCCATCCTGCCATTTGGTAATTTCAGTCTGTGCATTTAGAATGTTATAGCTGAAAAGGAAGATAGAAAATAAAAGAAAGGGGAGGCATGCATTATTCATGCTTTAAAGGTATAAATTTCTCTCTTTGGCTGAGAGGCTTCTCTGCTACGAGTTTTCCTTACAACATGAATAATGTGTTCGAAATTTTTCCAGAATTCTACTATCTACTTAGTAATTACCGGGTAGCAGAAAAGCTTGAAGCATTTGTGTGAAGTTTCAGGTAGCTTTATTTTTTTGCATGGCCTACGCAAATCGCCTTCAGTTTTTGGCAAATTTCTCATTCACACAATTGATTCCCTCCTCCGCAATGTCACTCCAACGGTTTGTGTTTAGCCGAGGACATTGCGGCCTGTTTATCACAAAAGCTGAATATAGTTTTGCTCAATAAGTTTCTGAAAGTATAAGTGTGCGACGCAATCCTGAGACAAGCTCAGGACAGGCTCAGCTAAATATTTATTCTGCACTCTGGCTCAAAAAAATTATTACAAACAAAGTATTACTTAAACACCGTCTTCCCCCCTTCCCCGCAAGCTTTTCTTATCTGTTCAAATTCTGTTTTATATTCTTTTAGCTTGTCTTCGCTTATCTTGTTGCCAGACATGGTTACGGGATTAATGAATGTTATATTTTTCCCGGTCAACGCGGCTGCAAGTGAAACATCGCCCCAGTTAAGAAATCCGGGCAGGTGAATGGCGGTACTAAAATATTCTACAGAATCGCGATTGTCAAACAGGTAACTAACAGGGGCATACTGCAGCGTAACATTCTCTATTTTTCCTTTCAGCGCTGCAAGATATAAACCCGCAAGTCCCGCTTCTTTGCTTCCGTTTACAGATATTTTATATGACTTATATTTAGCGTTAATAAATTCCGTAACAACATCAAGTTCCTTTACCCACTCACCCAAAACAGTTTTGCCCAACAACAAATAAGACTTGGATAAAGTGCGTAGTTTTCCTATGCTATCATAAGAATGCAAAGAAGCAGAGGCTGTTTCCCCGGTACCCGAGAGATCCACAATCGCAATTCCGGAACCAGATTTTATTAATCCATCCACTAAACCAGGCGAAATATTTTCTTTTCCATCCGCGTTGCTGATAATTACAAATTCTTTTGAGTTGACTGACGGAGTATGAAGCAATACTGGAATAAGTTTACCATCAGAAGTTTCTAAAGCATACCTGCTCCATTCGTTTATTGCAGAATATTCATGAACTTTTTTTAAAACTGGTTCTTCATTAATTCTCAAAATATTTTTTAATTCATTCCTCTTTGATTCTGCGTTAAAAGATTTGGTGTGTAAAAGAATCGTTCTCAATTCATTTCCTTTTTGTTTGCAATATTCTTCCGTGCTGAGTACCGCCGGGTCTCTTTTACCTTTAGCATACACCATTATCTTTTCATCCGGCAGTGTATTAAATGGCATCTCTTTTACCGGGGCACCGATACCTGTTCTTTTGAGATGCAGGTTAAACCATCCAAGCATCACTTCGCGATCCTCAGGCCAGTAACCATGAGTGAGATTAAATGTATCAAAAGCTATATTATTTTCTGCTCCCAGCATTTTAAATACAGGTTTTGCATTGTTGTAACTCCGCAGCATTTCCCGTGGATTAAAGGCAGCAATATCATCTTTTTGGTGATTGCACATTTTTATTGCCCGTGGTGCAATTAAAGCAAGAACACCTGCTTCTTCAGTAAAGGTTAATCCATCTGTGAGCACTTCACATATGCACGGAGACCCCATAACAAATGCCTCAAATGTTCCCGCACTTACAACAGGCACTGCAGCTTTAATGCGTTCATCCATCGCGGCTAACCATATTGTTTGGTTTCCGCCGCCACTTGCCCCGGTTGCACCAATATTTTCATGGTCTACATAAGGCAAAGAACGAAGCAGATCTGCTCCGCGAATATTATCCGTAATCTGCATTCCCATTAAAGATTCTCCAATATCCATTAATGCAATTCCGAGATTATTCTCATCTCCATGATCTTCAAAAACACCATGAATAGTCGTCCGTTCCCCGGCTCCCCATGGATCAATGCAAAGACTTACATAGCCATTCAATGCTAATGTAATTCCAACAGCCTGGTATTTATCATACAAACGACCTTCAAGTGAATGACCCATCATTACAATTACTCCGGGAAATTTTCCCTGCCCATCCGGTATATACAAATTAGCTGTAGCATATATTCCCGGGCGGGTTTGAAAGGCGATATTTTTAATTGTATAACCTTTCATTTGTAAACTCCCCGTCTCTTTTATATTCAATGGCAATTCCTGGTGGACAAAAAGGAAATCTGAGAACAGCTTCATGCCTCAGGTTGCCTGCAATTAAATCTCCATTGTTCTCATTAAAAACATGCGGCAAACTATCGGTGAATACATTTTTCGTGTAGGCCTCATTATCATCACCGGTAACAATGGCTGAAGTTGCAATGAAAAATATTAATGCCGAAACCAGGAAAATGAAAAGTGATATTATCCTGTTTCTTAAAAAATAATTGTCCATATACAAAGAAACATAAGTGGAGACAAACGGAAGAAAATATCAAAACAGAAGATACTTTTATAAGTTTTGAAAGACAATCACAACGTTTGCACTTTTTTCTTATTCCACAATTGGTTGATAAGCATTATCACCCAGAAAGCAATTAAAAAAGAGATGATCTGTGAAAAATATTTTGCTGTCAACTTTACTGAAAAAAGAAACGGTAGTTGCGCATCCTGCATAAAAATGCTTAGTGCAATAAGTACAATACAAACTAATATGAACGCTACTATCAGCGTCTTCGGTAACTTTTGTTTTAATAAAGGTTTTGCATATGCTTTGGCAGCGGCGGCCGACTGTATCCGCTGCATTACAGTGTTGGTAAAATCGGCAGAGGTTTCTTCCATTGCGTGCTTTATCAACAACTCCTTCAGTTTTTTATCTTCCTGCATAAGCATTAAATTAAATTTTTTATTTCTGTTTTCAGCAAACCATGCAGTTGATCATACAAATGCTTTCTTCCACGGTGCAAAATCACTTTAATATTAGCTACAGATATTCCCGTTAGTTCATGTATCTCATTAACCGGTAATTCATTCAAGTAGAACATCGTCATGCAGATGCGCTCATCATCCCGCAATGCATTCATGGCAAGCTGTATATACTTTTTCTGATCCCTGCTTATATGCTGTTGTAATAAAGAATAAACATTTTCCTGTTCTTCGCTTGTTATTTGTTCAGCTATATCAACAGTTGTAAATCTTCTTAATTTCTTTTTATTCAATGCAGTATTCACCACAATACGGTATAGCCATGTAGAAAAGGCTGATTGCTCATTAAATGACCGCAGTGCATTAAAAGCTTTTACAAAAATGTCCTGCGCTACTTCTTCCGCATCTTCCCTGTTCAGGATGATATTATAAGCCAGTGTAAACACCATATTTCTGTACCTGTTTACCAAAGCAGTGTATGCAGCAGTATTACCTGCCAGCACTTCTTTTATTATAACCTGATCAGTATGATTGTTCACTTGATGTTTGACAACCTAAACAGTTGTTCCGGTTACAAAATAATGGCAATAAAAATTTGTAACCATTTTCTTTATGCAACTGTCAAAATTTAAAAACACATAAAATGAACAATCAATTTGTAAGTCCGTTCTTCTTTGTACTACTTATCGTATTGGTATTACTAACCATATTTGGTATTGTGTATCTCTATGTTACTTCTAAATCCAAAGAACGTTTGGCACTCATTGAAAAAGGTATGGACCCTAACCTTGCAAAAAGTGATTTTTGGATACAGGTTGGTATTATTGGCGGAGGTGCAGCATTAGGACTGATTGCCGGTGATGTAATGCCGGGCAAATATGGTCCGCTGGTAGCGATATTATTTGCAGGTGCAGGATTGGTGGTATATAATATCATTCGCAAAAGCAAAGCAAGACGCAATAAGCAATAGGGTTGTAATGATTGATTATGCTTAGGAATTTATCAAGGCACAGTATACTTTTCTGTAAAGAAAATTCTGCAACTTTGGGATAATATACTTTCCTCTTCTTCTTCATTTAACAGTTCATACTTCTCAAACTTCTTTCCTCAAAATCTCCAGTGGAGCTTTGTTTAAAATATTCCAACTATTAAACAATCCAATTATCACAGTAAGCACAGATATAGCTGCAAATAATATGAGCACCGGCGACCATGAGGGTGTGAAGGAAGCCTGGAAAATATATTTTGCAAGTGCCCAGCTACCGGCGAGTGAAAGAATAATTCCTGTTGCTGCCGCCAATGCGCCCAAAAAGAAATATTCCAGTGCAGTAATGATGAGTATTTGCCTGCGGCTTGCTCCGAGTGTTCTTAATAATACCGTTTCCTGTATGCGCTGATATTTACTGATAAGTATTGAAGCGATGAGCACAATTAATCCGGTTATTATGCTGAAGCCAGCCATGAAGCGGATAACAAATCCTATCTTATCCAGCACATCATTCAGCACACTAAGCACTAAACCGAGATCAATGATAGATACATTGGGAAATTGCCGCACTACTGCCTGCTGAAAACGGGCGGAAACTTCTGCCGATGGTACACGTGTAACCAATACATGAAATTGAGGAGCGGCTTCCAATACTCCCGGTGGAAAAATGATGCGGAAATTTGTTTGAATCCGTTGCCAGTCTACTTTTCGCAAACTGCCCAGCACAGCGGGCACCAGCATTCCCTGCACATTAAACAGTATGCTATCGCCGATATTTACGTGCAGCCATCTTGCATTTCCTTCATCCATTGAAACATAAATAACATCATCAGGTGAGTTTACCCGCTTGCCCAATTTTCCTGCAACTATTTGCTCACTGCTTGTAAGTGTATCACGATAAGTAACACGAAATTCACTCTCAAATGCCCAGCGCGGAACTTTGGAAGCAGTGTCATGTTTTACCTGCTCTGCATTTTTACCATTGATCTCTTCAATGCGGATGGTAACAATCGGCACCTGCTGTAATATGGGTAAATGGTATTGTTTTGCAAGGCTTGCCACCGGCTCTTTTTGATTGGGCTGAATATCAAACAAAACAATGTTTGGCTGATCGCCACTCGCTGATAAAGTCACGCGATTGATGAGAATGCTGTGAATAAAATAGAGTGTGCCGATTAATGCAGTGCCCAAACCAATAGTAACTATCAGGATAAGTGTTTGATTATTGGGTCTGTATAAATTAGCAAATCCCTGTCTCCATAAATAATTCCATGAAGCAGGAAAGAAGCGGCGGACAAGCCATCGGAGTAACCATGCCACCAATGTGAGAATAATAAAGGCTGCAAGAATACCTGCTGTAAAAAAAATTGCTTTTGACCAAACTTCTATCTGCCGTTTTGTAAATGTTGCAATAAAAATCAGGATGATGAGGTATATCAGCCATTTGAAAGGATCGAAGAATTTCAATGCAGGTTCAACCGACAAACGTAATGTATTTAACGGAGAGATTTTGCGGATAGACACGAGTGGCAATAATCCAAAGAGCACCGATATAAGCATGCCCAGCAATATCCCCTGCCCAACAGCCGACCAGGAAATGGTGGTAGAAAGTTCGATAGGCAAAAGATCTTTGAGCACTGCTGGTAATACCTGCTGCACTATTGTGCCCAGTGCTGCACCAATGACAGAACCCAACAATCCTATTCCTGTTATCTGGATCAGGTAGATCAAAAAAGCTTGCGAACCATTAGCACCAAGACATCGTAAAACAGCAATAGAACTAAGTTTTTCGCGTATATAAACATGAACGGAACTTGCCACACCAATACATCCCAACAGTAATGCAATAAAACTGATAAGGGTTAAAAACTGTGTAAAGTCTTCAAATGCGCTTCCAGTATTTCTTTTACGTGATGCCACTGTTTCATAATCGAGGCCTTCCTTATCCAGTTTTGACGCAATCCCTGAAACCAGTTTTTCCACATTTGCATTTGCGTCAAATTGATAATAAAAATTAAAATGAAACCTGCTGCCTTTTTGTAAAAGACCTGTTGCTTCAAGGTATCTATAAGGAATATATACAGGCGGAGCAATAGTAGTAGAAAGACCACTGCGGCCAGGCGCTTTGTTTAAAATACCTGCGATGGTAAAAGTTAAATCACCTATTTGCATGGAATCACCTACACGAGCATTATATTGAAGCATGAGTGTTCTGTCAACCAATGCCTGCTGATGTTTTCGAAATTCACGTTGCACTTTAGCGGGAGTTGTTTCCAAATCACCATAATATGGATAATCACCCTGCAGTGCACATATCTGAACTAAACGTGTTCCGTTATTTTTTGTGAAGTAGATCATCGAGGCGAACGTGCATTCCTTTGATCGTTTATCTCCCAATGAATCGAGCAACGGCTGAATTTTACTACTCACCTGGTGGTTGCTTTCAATTACAAGATCAGCGCCGATAAGTGTTTTGGCTTGCCTGTCAATATCTTTCTGAACATTATCACCCAAAGAAAAAGTAGCCACCAGTGCGGCAATGCCAAGAATAATAGAAGATATAAATAAAACAAGGCGTGAAAAGTTGCGACGGCTGTCACGCCACGCCATACGTATTAACCATCGTGGTTGTAATCTTTTATGGTATATGAATCTGTCTCTGTCCATGCCTGCCCTATCTCCTAAAGGGAAATTTGTTTTGAAAATTGATTATTACATTCCTAAAGGGAATTTACTAAGAATCGATGATTACTCCCCCTTTAGGGGGGATGGGGGGTATCAGCAACTATGCTTCCTGCCTTTAACCTGATAATGCGTTTGGTGTCTGCAGCCAAATCAAGGTTATGTGTTACTATCACGAGGGTAGTGCCCGCTTCATGATTCAGATCAAAAAGCAGTCGTATCACTTTTTCACTCGTTTCAGCATCAAGATTGCCTGTAGGTTCATCAGCAAATAATATACGTGGTTTATTTGCAAAGGCACGGGCTATTGAAACACGTTGTTGTTCTCCGCCTGAAAGTTGTGCAGGATAATGATGCAATCGGTCTGCGAGCCCTACTTTATCCAGCAGATCAATTGAACGTCCACGCACATTTTTTTCTCCGCGCAATTCCAAAGGCACCATAACATTTTCTAATGCAGTGAGTGTAGGCAGCAACTGAAAGTTTTGAAAAATAAAACCTACATAACGGTTGCGCACCTGCGCCCTTTGATCTTCGCTTAACCCATTCAGGCAAACGTTATTCAATTCAACGGTACCGGTACTAACATAGTCGAGACCGGCGCATAACCCCAGCAGTGTTGTTTTTCCGCTTCCTGATGGCCCTACAATAGCAATTGTAGAACCGGCTTCCACAGAAAAATTTATATCATGCAGTATGGTAAGCGTAGTGCCGCCATTCTTATATGTTTTACTTAAATTTTGAATATTAAGAATCGTGCTCATTGAACCAGTGATTTAAATGATTAAAATCCTGCCACAACATTTCGTCTTTGTTCAGCTTGTCATCCGACATTAGGAGGGATCTATTTATCCTTCACTATAAGTTAATACAATAGGCAGCCGTTAAATTACGATTCCTGGTAATAATGTTGACGAGATTGGTGTAATTTGAAAATTCATTAACAGGATGATATTGAAATTTACACACAAGAGTTTGAAGGATGCTGCGTTTATTATTTCATTTTTTAGAAAAATAATTTTATGTGGAGAAAGAGTTCAGTCAAATTACTTTTTATTATACTGCTGTCAGCAGCATGCAGGAACGATAAAAAATCAAATGATCTTTCCAAGCAGGATTCAGTTAAAAAGAAGGAATCATCAGCGCGTGGCGATTTAAAAAATATTGTTTTCTTTGGAAACAGTATCACAGCAGGATATGGTGTTGAGCAATCAGAGGCTTTCCCTGCATTGATACAGGCAAAGATAGACTCACTAAAACTTCCATACAAAGTAATCAATGCAGGTGTAAGCGGTGAAACCTCTGCAGGAGGTAAAAGCCGTATTGACTGGGTTTTGCAACAGCCTGTGGATGTACTTGTATTGGAACTTGGTGCTAACGATGGATTAAGAGGTATTCCTTTATCTGAAACTTCAAAAAATCTTCAAAGTATTATTGATGAAGTAAAGAAAAAATATTCTGCCGTAAAGATTGTTTTAGCAGGCATGGAGATACCGCCAAATATGGGTAAAAAATATACAGATGAATTTCGTGAACTGTATCGTCAACTGGCAGAAAAGAATCAAACATTATTAATTCCCTTTCTTCTTAAAAATGTTGGTGGTGAGCCGGAGCTTAATCAACCAGATGGCATTCATCCCAATGTACAAGGACATAAGATTGTAGCAGAAAATGTGTGGGCAGTATTAAAAGATATTTTGTTATAAGAACATCAAATTTCTCCTAAAATAAATGTTCAAACTACTATAAACTAAAAAACCCCTTGGAGGGTTCTTTAATAATTTGTGTTAAAGTAAATGTTTTCAAAAGAATCAAAGGGCGGGATAAAAGCGGACACACTATTATTATCCAAAGCAAGTGCCAAAGACTTTTAAAAAATTTTAATACTGATTTTCAGGAATATATGAAATGATGATGGTAACATCCTTTCCATAAAATAGAGTTCATTCCAAATTGGAATCAATTTCTTTATCTTAATCGCTTTCCCGGTATTGTTGAACAATCAAGATATTGCAGGCGGGGATATTGCAAGTGACAACACCTGCAACAGTGCAAGAAGACAGAGCATTTACCTTTTAGTATGTATGCATTATTTTAAAAAAGGCATTATTATGACACGGGTAAGTATATATTAAATGTTGCGCCCTTGTCTGGTTCACCATCAGCTGTGATAATGCCCTGATGGTTTTCTATTATTTTTTTGCAAATAGACAAACCTATTCCTGTACCCGGATATTCGTGATGTGCATGAAGTCGTTGAAAAAGCCCGAAGATTTTTTCGTTGAGGTTGGATTGGAAACCAATCCCATTATCTGTAATGGAGAAATGATAGTATTTTTTTTCAGTTACTTCGTTTGTTCCATTTGCTTCCTTTATTTTGGTTTCGCCAATGAGGGTACTTTTAATATAGACAAATGGTGGAGTGCCTGATTTTGAAAATTTAATAGAGTTACTGATTATATTGGTGAACAACTGCTTAAACTGAAATGGTATTACATTGAGTTCGGGTAATTGAGTAGTTTCAATGATTGCATTGGTTTCAATGATCTTTTCTTTGAGATCGTTTTTTACTTGTTCTAATAAAATATTGAGGTCTGTTTTTTCAAAATAATTTTGGGATGTGCTAGCATGAGAGTATGCAAGTAAATCTTCTATTAGTTGTCGCATTCTCTGTACAGCATTTTCCATGCGGTTAAAGTAATCTTTGCCCTTTTCTGATAGATTTTCATTTTCAGTTTCAAGAATACGGTTGGTAAAGGTTTGTATTTTACGAAGCGGCTCCTGCAAGTCATGGCTGGCCATGTAAGTAAAGGAATCAAGTTCCT